>ENA-ORPK01003297-ORPK01003297.1-human-gut-metagenome-genome-assembly--contig:-NODE-3297-length-10182-cov-3.107139_pt1 | contig 10182 bp, 7 predicted proteins | sample MGYA00242139_ERZ509068 | MGnify/ENA primary metagenome ERZ509068 (study PRJEB26280, sample SAMEA2338687) | human gut metagenome | biome: human gut; feature: human-associated habitat; material: faeces... | reverse complement strand
AGGTTGTTTTTGACTGATTTACGAGCTTCCCTAGAATATCTTGTTTATGACGAATTGGAGAATAAAACCAATAAATTGGAGTGGCGTGACAACACACTCAATCCAAAAGAATTAATTCAAGACATCATGGACAAAGCTGTGGAACTAACTTACAGCTATGAGATGCCAAATGGATTGTTCCGTAAGAGTGTACGTTATTATAACGAAAACTTAATCAGAGAGTTATTGGTCAACAGTATCGCACATAGTTCAAGAACCATCTCCAATGACATCACCATCAAAGTACATCCAGGCTATATCAGCATCTCAAACCCTGGTGGTCTGCCATTAGGTATCACCAAGGACAACATCCTTCACACGAAACATAGACGCAATCCAAATATGATAGAGATACTGAGCGCACTAGGTTTAATGGAGGGAGAAGGTTCTGGATATGACTTTATCTATGAGTTGGATGCCATCGAAGCCAAGAAACAACCTGAGATTGATTCAACATTCAATACTGTTACAGTTTACCAAAGTGCCGAGATTACAGACAAGGAGGTTGTACGCTTGATGGATTATGTAGATCATAACTATCAATTATCTCAAAAGAACAAGATTGCATTTGGTATCATTGCAAGAGAAAAGCGTATAGCTGCCACCGACTTATCTAAGATACTCCAACTTTCCGCAGAGGAGCGTCTAAGAAGCTACATCGACAACTTGGACAAAAGTCACTTGATAACAAAAAGTGGAGTCAAAAAGGGATCATACTTCCAAATCAACCCAACTTTGTTACGTAATGCAAAGTCAAATATCGTAACAACATTAAAGACGATTGAGCCTCATGTACTCAAAGCCCTCATCAAGGAAGACATACGCATGCACCCAATGAGTAAAATTTCAGATATTGCCAATCGTATCCCTGATGTTGACATAAAAGAAATTAGAAAGCAACTATACGATATGATAGGAACTGATATAGAGAAAGAAGGAACACGTTTTGATAGTAAATACTATATCAAATAGTGGCATAAAAAAAAAGGTTCGAAAAAGCAAAATTTGTTAAAAGACCCGTAAATGATTGACTATCAACGAAGTCGCTTTTTTGCTTTTCTTTTTTTATTGCTTATTTTTGAAAAAGGAAAAATAAGATTGTATGCGAAATAATTGAATTTCACATACTATCTTATCCTCTTGATATGATATCAAAGCCTTCATATAATTTGTGCCGTTTGAAACGGCACAAATTACTGGAGGCAAATCACCAGACATACAAATAAGCATATATCCTGCCGTAGCCCAAATCACTTGGACTTGGGAAGATGAAGAAGGTATTGTGCAAGATTATGAACACTTCTCCATTCCTTTCATCTTGACTGTAGATAAGGTGTTGGGCAAGATACGCAACAAAACCATGCGCGAACTGCCAGGCGGAACCCTCTTTCCTGATACGATGAAACAGTATGATGAATATACCATACGTGAGGCTCTACATAATGCCATCGCCCATCAAGATTACACCTTGCAACAGCGCATAGTTTTCGTAGAAGGTCCAAGCACCTTATACTATGGCAATGGCGGTAGCTTTATTCCCGGCACCATAGAGAATGCTTTGGAGCATAAAGGTCCTCAGTTTCACTATCGCAACGAATGCTTATGCCGAGGCATGGTCAACTTCAACATGATTGATACCGTAGGACGTGGCATCAAGAAGATTTACACTGAACAACGCAATCGTTTCTTCCCTATGCCTGATTATGATATTGACAATGAGCATCGTACTGTAGGAGTCACTATCTATGGCAAGATGATTGACGAGAAATATACCAATCTTTTGAAAACAAATAGCTCTTTGTCTCTGAAAGAGTGCCTTTGGTTAGATGCGGTACAGAAACACCACCCCATTACCAAGGAAGCTGCAAAGCATCTTTATGAAAAAGGATTGATAGAAGGCCGTGCGCCACATTACACCATATCTCTAAAAGTAGCAAAACTGACTAAGCAAATAGGGCACTATACAAAAGAAACTGGTCTTGTGGAAACTAGTATTCAAAAACTATTACTTCAGTTGGCGCATAATGCAGGCAGTATGGGTTTTAAACGTAAAGACGTTTATGAAGGTCTCCAGCATGTATTCCCTTCCAGTCTAACACGTGACGAGAAATTGAGAAAGATTGGTCGCTTTTTGGGCACCATGGCTAAAGAAAATTTGATTTGCAAAACCGATAAAGGGAAAAAATGGAATATAACCGAAAAAGGTGAGTCTGAACTTGGAATATAAATTTGTTCGGCTATTTTCGGTCGTTTTAAGTCGTCCTTTGGTCGTTCTCGGCTATTTTCGGTCGTTTTTGCAGTCGTTCTCGGCTATTTTCGGTCGTTTTTGCAGTCGTTGCGGTCGTTCTTTACAAGTGATTCTTCAGATAAAATGTCATTACAATTTTATCTGAAGAGTCACTTGTTTATATCATCTGCCACGTCGCAGCCGATACGTCGCAGGTCGCATCATCGCAGCCGACACGGCGATGCACCTGCGCCACCAATGATCATCGTCTTCATCCTTGTCACGTCCCCAACCAGAGCCAGGCGAGCCACCACCGCCACATGATTCTGCATAGGTTGTAGCGTCACGGATATAGCCAAGCGAAAGAAGCATGGCGCAGTTGATTATAGAGTTGCTGTTTCGCATCAAGTCAGAATAGCCAGACTCATTTAGAATTTCCTGCTGACGGTCGGTGAACGTAGAGACAAGGGGCTCTAAGGAAGAAACAAGCATACTGTTGAAAGTGGCAAGCATATTTCTTTGAAGTTGAATTGAGTGCAAGTCCCGGTCTTCACCAAGGACTTCTTGCATTCTGCTGTGCTCGTATTTCATTTCTGCAAGCCTCTGTTTGGCTTCCGTAATGGTAGAGTTGGCATCGTCAAGCATCTTCTGTCGATGAGCAAGTTTCTCGTCTATACTTTCCATCTCTTTGCGTAGTTTTGACATTTGCATTGCCAAGTCTGCATTATCAACACTGTCTTGCCCGAACTGTCGGGCTATGAGGTCTATCTGCTCTTGCACCTCCTCTTTACGAGTATGCAGGTTGGCTATCATCGTGGAGATGCCTTTTAGTTTTATCTCAGCCCGATGTATCTGCTTCAATAAATCTTCTTTGGTTGTTTGCAAACGTGTAACCTCAGATATTAAGTCATGCCTGTATTCTGAAATAGAGCGATGCCGGGCTTTTGTGGTGGCAATGTCGTTGCCACGCTCCAATCCCCACTTCTGACCTACCTCCTTTTCCAGATCATCATGAAGCTTGCGGAAGATGGTCGCCATTTGGTATTTGTCTTTTCCAAATACCGCACGCCACGATATTCTGCCACGCTCATTGTCCATCGGAATCACAGAACAATGGATATGTGGATTTGTCTCGTCAAGGTGGACGTAGAAGCCTACAATGTTATCTTCGCCAAAACGTTTCGCCACAAAATCATAAACATCCTTCGCCCAATCCTCTATATCCTTTGTCCTGCAAAGAAGAGAGTTGTCCGCTCCTTTTCCAAGACTTACTTCCTGACTGCCGAAAGCCAAATAGAGCATCCGTTCACGGCTGCCACCAAAGACAAACTGGGCAAGAGTGTTTTGCCTACGTCTGACATTCGGACGGTCGTTCGGGTCTTTGATGCCTCTTGATGCAAGACTCTCAGCCATCTTCTGAGCTATTGATTTTGACGTATCGATTGGTTGTATTATTCCACCTTTTGCCACTTCAAAATTAAGATGCTTTCTTGTAGGATCATAATTTGAGAGACTGTCGGAAGCCTTCACACTCCACATTTTGTCATTCCAGTTACGCTGTTGCTCGTTGCTTTCTGCTTGTGTGATGCCACTGCTATTGGCGTGTATATCCATCACTTGTTTTCTTTCTGCCATATATATTTTCAATTAAATTCTAACCGAGCTTGCTCCCCGAAGGAACCTCTATGAGGGGTTAGCCTAAAGCGTAAACGAAAGTTAACGCATATTAGGCTATGCGATTTATAAATCGTTTGTCAGCTAAATGTTCTTTCTACAGCAAGAGCAAGCTCTTTTTTATTCTTTTGTTGTTATGCCATGTTGTTTGCACATCCAAAAGAACGTGCCGATATTAACCTGTTGATAGTTTCTCCGAAGGAGGTCGGTAAACATCTTGTCCGTCTTAGCAGCATTGTACTTTGCGTTTTGCCGGCTGCAAATATGGAATAGTGATCTTCCACTCTCGCCAAGGGTTGCCAAGGCACACCCCACCTTCAACCAATCATCATAAGATGCTGTAATATCTATGCCGCATTGTTGTATTTTTCGACAGCAAACAGCCACCTCTGCAGATGTGTTCTCACCTTCATATATAAAGCAAGTCGGAAAGGATTTATGCTTTGGTTTTTCCACATAAACTCCTTCATACAATGTGGCGTTTTCATTTATGATAGGATGCTCGTCATACGACAAGCAACGCAATCGGGTGATGTCGCTGCATGCCGAATCTATCATTATCCCCATCTTTCGGAAATCAATCTGAAGTTGGCGGAATTGCTGCAAGTGCTTTTCGGGATAGCGTAATGGGATAACCAGGAACAATCCTTTGCCACTTACACTTAATGCACAATATGCTATTTGTGGAAGTACCGACAAGTCTTGTTTCAATGTTTTCCAATCCAAAATGTCTGGATTGTCCTTAGCGTCAATATCCACACATATTAGTCCTGAGTGTTGGGAAAGATTGTTCTTTGCTCTTGTTGGAGAGAATACGCCACTAATAGTAGCCTGTGGCAGACTACGTTTTAAGGCATTACGCTTCTCCTTGTCAAAGACAGCTCTCAACCTTAGTATATCATCCTTATATTCCTTACAGAAAAGGAATGTCCCTAAAGGCATTCTTGTCCCTGTATTGTCAGTCACTCCGTTATAAACGGATATATGAGTTTGAAAAATGTCCATAGTCTTTCATTCGTTTACAGGTTGCGGTTGCGCCATGAGTTTACATCCTCATTATCAGTTAGTTGAAACGTGTCGCAAGTGCAACCCCGCAACTCGGAGGCTTGATTTACGATTTTACTTACATATTGCCGTGATACACCTATGGCATCAGCGAGTTTCTGAATATTAAGTTTCTGGTGTTCCGTGCGCTTGACCAATTCCGCTATAAGTTGTGCTTTTGTCATTTCGTTTGACGAGTAGCCCTTCATCTGTTTCAACATCCTGTAACCACAATACTCAAAGTAACGCATGCACTCTATGCTGTACCGCATTTCTTCTTCCGAAATTATCATTGATGTTGGCAATGCAAAGTATTGTCCTGCGCCAGCACTTTCTCCACAAGAAAGAATGTGGGTAATGGCACACCATTTTTCTATCTGTATTCTGATTTTGGAAAGGATGGATGCCACCCAAGGATCGGCATCTTTTTCCTTTTTTGCAGTCTCTTTATTGAACTCTGTGAGGAGAACCTTTGCTTCGGTACTTAACAATAGTTTCATATCTCCAATAGCACTTAATTTATCAGTCATTTCATACCATGCGGTTTTGTACATTTCATCAAGCACATTGTCCTTATATTCCTTCTCTGGAAGAACTTGTGGATAAACATACAGCCAACGCTGCACAAAGCCTTCGTCTGCCCATGAGGGTTTGAAGGCATTGGCAATGGCACGAGGTTGTATGCCCCCCAATATGCAAAGAAAAGGATTGGAAATCCATTGAGGTTCCTGTGTCTTACGGTCAACTGGGAACGGGGTTCCGTCGTAGATAGACAGGTAGTTGCTGATTTCACCACTTGAATTATAGCGGTTCATGTCATCAAGAAAACCTTTAATCTCATCACGATATAGCAACAGCCCTGCCTTTGTATTGTCCTTGTCGGCAAGGACTTGATACAACCCTTCCGGAGTTACGTCCGAAACAATCAGCCTGTCTCTGACTGGTTCTTCACCGCCATTCTTCTTGTATTCACGATATTCCTCCTTGAATTTCTTTATGCGCAATTTTTCTTCTTTGAAGATGGGCTCCAACAGGGCTTTTATTGGAGCACTCTTGTTTGAACCGCTTGGAGCAACCACGCAAATCCAATGGTTGGGATTGTTGTTGTACTTGCCATCGAAAAGCTCTATATGTTTGCCACATATTGTGCTTACGATGGCATACACGGCTGCCGTTATGAAGTCACGGGAACACTCGAAGACCTCAGCATAACGATTGATAATCCCCTGCACCTCCAAACGCAATGCCCAAATGGGAATCTCGTGTGGTGGGGCTTCAAGAGAATGTGAAGTTATGTTTATCATAACGGCAGCTGCTTTGAAGGGTTAAATACAGCATCTATGTCAGATTTACGGTAAAGGGCTTTTCTTCCGACCTTTATCGGGGCAGGCCACACACCATTCTTTACGTTACGCCAGAGTGTCGTTTTTGAGACGTGATATTTGATGGCAACCTCATCGGCTGTCATATACTCATCTTCGCTATTAGCATTTCTGCTATTGTCCTCCTTCCATTCAAGGAAAAGTTCCTTCAGGTCGGCTATGTTCAAAACAACCTGTATTTGTGCGTTGTTTGAAAGTTCTTTGATATCCATTGTATTCTGAATTTTTATTGTTATACATCTTATAATTTTCACTTGTGTTCTCGAGAATTCACAAGCAAAATTATTACGCACAATAGCGAAAGGAAGAAAAAACGTATGGATAACAACTGATTTAAGGGGCAAATAGTGGAATTGGTTCTAACGAGAAACATGAATAGAACCAAAGAACAAGGGCATACCATTGGTCAACACGACTATTGGTATGCCCTTAGCTTATGTCGGATTTTATGTTCTACGAGATTAAATCTCGCTTATCGTTTGCTTCAATATGTCATCATCTATCTGACGATAGCGGTTAAATGCCCGGCTGCCTTCAACGTGTCCGCTCATCTTGCCAACAATATTTGGGTCGCGCACGGCTTTGTAGGCTGCACCTACGAAAGTTCTGCGAGCCATGTGCGAGCTGGCAACATCACAAATGCGTTTCATTTCCGTTTCACCAGTAGTTGAATTGCGCACCGGAACTATTCTTGTTATGCCACATATCATGAGTATAGCCTTTATCGCATCGTTGTATTTCTGTGGACTTATAAAAGGAAACAATCTTCCGTCTTTATCTACCCCATTATATTTAGCCACCAACTTCAGCGCACATGGGTTTAGCGGTATACGTGGCTTTACTGGAGCATCTTCATCCGACGTCTTGCTTGGCACATACTCCAATATGCCGTCCGTGATGTTCTTTGAGGTCAGTGTACATAAATCTCCCACACGACAACCAACCAGGCATTGAAACACAAATATGTCTCGCTGCACCTCCAATGTCTTCAATGGAAATTTTGAGCAGAGTTTCTTGTCCTCATCATACAATCCCTCCCATAATGCAGGAATGTCTGCGTCAGCCAATAGATTGCGCTCCTCTTTTGTCAGATAAAAAGGAACGCCATACTTCTCCGTACCAATCTTTATGCCATCAAAAGGTCGGTTGGAAGTTCTTTCCGTCTCATAGAGCCACTGCATGAAAGCCTTGAATTTCTTTTTTAGCTTCACTATGGTATTCTCTCCACGGTTCTGCAATTTGGTGAAAGTATGTACGACATTGATTTCAACAGGATATTGCTCCAATATTGATTCAAACTGTTTCGGGTATTTCTCGGACAATGTTTTCTCGTTACGCAAATAGTTCTCAAAGTCCTCAATATCCTTTTTGGTTATCTTGTCGATGTTCCATGCAAACTTTTCTCTGAGAACCTTATTCTTGAAAGCTTCATACCGGGCCAAGTCACGCACAAGAACTCGAAAGGCTTTTGTATGGTGGTATGAGAAACGTTTTTTCTCCAAGTATTCTTCCGCCAAATCATAAATGGATTTACATCTTCTTCCACGTTTTTCCAATTTGGAAGGCTGCTTGGTTGGATGATGGTAATGGTTCACAATTTTGTCTAACCATACGGCATTAACATCATCTTTATGAGCCTTCGAAAATTCTGACATGATCATCGCCAACAACTCATCTATATTCTTCTTCTGTTTCTTGGAATGCTCAACCTCAGAAGACGAAATACGTTCTGTTACAACAATCTCTCCATACGATTTTATCTCATAGCCTTTTTTCAGCGCTTCCTCCTTGCTCACCGATACAGTTTTTTCAGGAGCCACAATACCTTTTGCTATTGTCTTGTTGAAGTTTATAAAATAGCGAAAATGCTTCGGAGCTATAAACATGCCACTTTTAACACGAAGATTTGCTCCTCGAAAAGGAACAAACCTTATCAAGACTTCACTTCTATGTGTGATTTTATCTTCTTTAGACGATAAACTTAATTCAATACTTGCCATTATATGATTATTTGTATTTCAGTAAATGTCGCTATCTCTGATGAGATAAGACATTGTATATACTATTTTTTGCTATTCAAAGCCTAACAAAGGTATTAATATTTTTGGCAACATTTTGGCAACATGAGTAAAATCTAATGCAATATTAAGAAACTTTACGAAAAGAATAAAAATCGGTAATTACTGATTTTCAATACGTTACATTTTTCAGCAAAATTCATAAGACTACATAACATTGTGCCTATCAGGCGCACACAGAACAATCCTAACTGCTTGAATATGAGCAGTTAGGATTTTTGCTTTTATATATTTGCCGAGTTTTTGCCGAGTTATTAAGAACTTACCTGTATAAGCCTCGGCAAAAGTGTCATAATATCAGTTTCAACATATTATTTTCACACATAAAAGAGAAAACAACCCTATAGTTGTGCTTTCTCATTAAAATCAGTTATCTTTGTAGGCGAAATGGCAATAGCCAAATATAAATGGTACAAAGCGAAATACGTCTAAGATGATAAAGGAAACAATATCTCCTGTTCAAAATACAGGAGCACAAATGAGCCAAGAAGAAAAACAAATAAGCCGTGAGGCATCTGCTTTCAAGTAACATAAAGAACAAACGGTAATCATGACGGAATAGCAAACCGAGTATTCCATGTTGCCAATAAAACTTCTGCCCCCACCAATAAGTCTTGTAATAGTACACTTTATTTAACAATGAAGTGTCCATTTCTTTAATATCAGTCGTTGTATGTCCAAAATACCAATCACAGTTCCACTCCGCATCAATAGCCCGAAAAATAGCTTCCCTATAACGCGGTGCTGTATTGTAGACTATACATAGTTTATTCTTTTCCATTATTATAAATATTGAATTGATTTAAACAAAATTATCTGCCTCCTGAAAGGATCGAGTAGGCAGTAGGAGTAATATTCTTGACTAATTTTGAAAACAAGCATAAAACGACTATTGCGCCAGAGATTATTATGACTTGCAATAAAATAAATATTAGCGGATGCTGAACAATAATGGCTATTTTGGTCAATATGCCTGAAACGCTCCCAGTAAATATACCGTGCATACAGTATAAGAAAAACGAGTTTTGGCTCAAATTCCAACTATGGGATTTTATCAATCTGTTTTTATGGCGTTCCAACAAAGATACGAACAGCCATATGCCAACCAATGTGCACAACTTCAAATAGATACCAGACAAATCGTCTCTGTAAAGCACAAGAAGAATGGAACAAATCATATATGCTGCAATGTACAAATGGATTCTATTTGCCAGGACCTTAATCTTACGGTATATATCAATATCATTTATGTTAAGTAAAATTCCACTATAAAAAAATAATAACCCACCAAATCCATCATAAGTTATTGTGTCACCTAAACCTATAAGCCATAATAATATTAGCACCAAAAAAAGAACATGCTTAAACACACTTTTACCAATGATATAGCATATCGGAGAAATCAAAACAAATATGAATAAATCCCTTAAATACCATAGTGGATGATTGATTGGGCCTAAACTCGGTGTTTGTTTGATAAATAGAATCAAGATGTCTCCTATATCTTTGGAATGGAATAGAATATTTCCTCCTAAGATATTTAGAATCAAAGATGCTAAGTTCCACAGTAAATACGGCACAATAAGACTTTTGACACGCTTTATCAAGATTTGTTTATAGGTAGAGGAAGTTAATTTTTTCTTATTATACAGGAAATAACCACTCATTAAGAAATATAATGGAACAGCAATTTTGCATAGTTGACATATAAACTGCTGTGTATCAACTAAATCCCCCC
>ENA-ORPK01003295-ORPK01003295.1-human-gut-metagenome-genome-assembly--contig:-NODE-3295-length-10185-cov-3.966239_pt1 | contig 10185 bp, 9 predicted proteins | sample MGYA00242139_ERZ509068 | MGnify/ENA primary metagenome ERZ509068 (study PRJEB26280, sample SAMEA2338687) | human gut metagenome | biome: human gut; feature: human-associated habitat; material: faeces... | reverse complement strand
GCTTCCCGACTTCCTTCTTGCGCTCCGGCGTCATGCGGGAGTCACGGACGTGCTTGCGGATCTGTTCCAGTTTTTCCTTCACCATAGGGCGCCTCACTTTCTCAGTTCTTTCATGCTTAAAGGTTTAAATTCCGATTTCATCTTTTCCCGTTTTGCCGGGTCAACCGAAAAATATTTCCAGCGGTTGAATGCGAAATCGTGCGGCCTGTAGTTCCGCATCCACGCATGTTTCAGCAGGAACGCGACCGGATGACTCTCGAATATCCACGGACATTCGTCCGTAAGGCGGCGGGCGAGCGCCTCGTATGCGCGTTTGCGTTCCGGCGAATCCGGCATGGAACGCACCGCTTCGAACGCGCGGTCAAACTCCTCCGAAGAGTAACAGACACGGTTGCTGGCTCCCGAGTTCGGCCCGTAGAACAGCTGCAGAAAATTTTCCGCATCCGGATAATCTCCGGTCCAGGAAAGACGGAACAGCTGCATCTGCCCCTGCGCGAGCTTCTGCAGGAAGCGGGCGCGGTGGACACCGTGTTCTCCAGCGGCTTCCAGAATTACGCCTTCAAAGACGGCAAGTTCGTCGAGGCGTGGGGTCTGAAGGGTTATGTCTTCGGCACCGACGATATGGGTCGTGACGTGTTCAACCGGCTCATGAACGGCGGCAAGATGACCATGACCATCGGTGCGGTCGCCGTTATCGTCTCCACCATCATCGGTATCATCGTGGGCTGTATCTCCGGCTACTTCGGCGGCTGGGTGGACATCCTGCTGATGCGTGTCACCGAGATCGTGGGCGCAATTCCGTTCCTGCCCTTCGCGCTGGTTCTGTCCGCTATCCTGCAATCCTCCGACCTGCATGAAAATACCCGAATCTTCATCATCATGCTGATTCTGGGTCTGCTCAGCTGGACGGGACTTGCCAAGCTGATCCGTGGTCAGATTCTGGCCGAGCGGGAAAAGGAATTCGTTACCGCCGCCCGATCCATGGGCGTCAAGGAGGGCAGGATCGCCTTCAAGCACATTCTGCCCAACGTGATCTCCGTCATTCTGGTCTCCGTGACGCTGGACTTTGCCGGCTGTATGCTGACCGAATCCAGCCTATCCTATCTGGGCTTTGGCGTCCAGCTGCCCCGCCCGACTTGGGGCAACATGCTTGACGGCTCCCGGAACGCGCTGGTCATTCAGTCCTACTGGTGGCGCTGGGTATTCCCCGCACTGTTCCTTTCCATCGTCGTCATCTGCATCAACATCATCGGCGATACCCTGCGGGAAGTGCTCGATCCCAAATCGGAGGTGGATAAATAATGGCAGACATGAATAAGCCTCTGCTGGAGGTCAAGAACCTCAAGACCTTTTTCAAAACCCGAAACGGCATTGTCAAGGCTGTAAACGATGTTTCCTATTCCATTTACCCCGGTAAGACTCTGGGTATCGTGGGTGAGTCCGGTTCCGGCAAGTCCGTCTCCGCTATGAGCGTGCTGCGGCTGCTGGATGCCAACGGCTATATCGCCGGCGGCACCGTCACCTTTGACGGACAGGATCTCTCCAAGGTCACCACCGAGCAGATGTACCACATCCGGGGCAACCGAATTTCCGTTATTTTTCAGGAACCCATGACCAGCCTGAACCCGGTGTTCAGCGTGAAGAAGCAGCTGTCCGAGCCGTTCATCATCCATCAGGGCATGAGCAAGAAGGAAGCCGCCGCCAAGTGCATCGAGATGCTGAAAGCGGTGCAGATCCCTAACCCTGAGGCAGTTGCCAAGCAGTATCCCCACCAGCTGTCCGGCGGTATGCGGCAGCGTGTCATGATCGCCATGGCCCTTGCCTGTAAGCCCGACATCCTGATCGCCGACGAGCCGACCACCGCTCTGGACGTGACCATTCAGGCGCAGATTCTGCGGCTGATGAACGATCTGCAGAAGGAAAACGGCACCGCCATCATGTTCATCACCCACGATTTGGGCGTTATCAATGAAATGGCGGACGACGTGGTGGTCATGTACTGCGGTCAGGTGGTGGAGCAGGCGCCCGCGCGGGTGATCTTCACCAACTGTGAAAAGTCCCACCCCTACACGGAAGGACTGATGTACTCCATCCCCCGGCTGAACGATGACCGGAAGAAGCTGGACCCCATCCCCGGCGCCGTGCCCCATCCGCTGGACCTGCCCAAGGGCTGCAAGTTCGCGCCCCGGTGCAAATACTGCACCCAGAAGTGCATCGACGCGGAGCCTGAGCTGAAGCAGGTGGCAGAGGGACAGTACGTCCGCTGCTTCTACCCCGACAAAGAAGAAAGGAGAAGTGCTGAACATGGAAAAATTGTTGTCCATTACTAATCTGAAAAAGTATTTCCCTGTCGCCAAGTCTTCTTTCTTCGCCAAGCAGATGTATGTCCGGGCAAATGAGGACATCACCCTTGACATCTACAAGGGCGAGACGCTGGGTCTTGTCGGCGAGTCCGGCTGCGGCAAGTCTACTCTGGGCCGTGTGCTCCTGCAGCTGTACGAACAGACTGCCGGCAGCACGATGTACTACGGACGGACGCTGGATACCGTCGCGCCGGAGTATGTGCTGGACACCCTGAAAAATGCCGAAAAGTACGTGTCGAATTACCACAAGGCCGTTGCCCATGCTGAGGAAATGGCCAAGAAGTGCGACGCGCTGGGCGACAAGGCGACTTTCTTTGACATTCAGGATAAGAATCTGGCTGCCTGCGACGCCAAGACCGCACTTGATTACGCTGCCAAGATTCTGGGCGGCTTCATGGTGAAGGATACTGCCAAGGGTGCGGGACTGCTGCTGAACCGGTATCGCCATGCTTTCCGCGCTGCCGCGCTGCAAAGCCAGATCGACGAGCATCATATGGAGATCGAAATGCTGGAGGGCGTCGCCGAGGATGAGCCCAAGAAGGCCGCCTCCTGCGAGAAAAAGATCAAGAACCATCAGGCAAAGATCAACGAGCTGGAAAATCTCCACAAGGCTGCCGTAGCCGCCACCGAGGAAGCGGAGAAGGTGCTTGCCGCCGAGCGCGCCAAGTATGCCGACGACCCGGAGTTCCAGAAGTACGAGGCCATGCTGGATGACGGCGTAGACCTGAAGCGCCTGAAATACAAGGAAATGCGTCTCCTGCGGAAGGATCTGCAGATCATCTTCCAGGACCCCTATTCCTCCCTGAACCCCCGGATGACCGTGGGTCAGATCATCGAGGAAGGTCTGATCACCCACAAGTTCTTCAAGCGCGGCTCCAAGAGAATGAAGCCCTACGTGTTCGAGACGATGAACAAGTGCGGCCTGCAGAACTATATGTACAACCGCTATCCCCACCAGTTCTCCGGCGGTCAGCGGCAGCGTATCTGCATCGCCCGTTCTCTTGCCGTGAAGCCCAAGTTCGTGGTGTGCGACGAGTGCGTGTCCGCTCTTGACGTGTCCATTCAGTCCCAGATCATCAACCTGCTGCAGGAGCTGAAAGAGAAAGACGGTCTGACCTATCTGTTCATTTCCCATAACCTGTCCGTTGTCCGCTACATTTCCGACCGGATCGGCGTTATGTATCTGGGCAATATGGTGGAGATTGCCGCGACCGACGAGCTGTTCGCCGACCCCCGGCATCCCTACACCGTGGCGCTGCTGTCCTCCATCCCCACGACGGACCCCGACAGCCTGACCAAGGAGCGGATCATTCTGGAGGGCAACATCCCCAGCCCCATCAAGCCCCCGTCCGGCTGTAAGTTCCACACCCGGTGCTACATGGCCTGCGACAAGTGCAAGCGTGTGCCGCCGGAGCTGAAGGAAGTGAAACCCGGCCACTTTGTGGCGTGTCACTTCGCCGACCAGCAGAAGATCGATGAGAACGGCAATTATCTGTTCGACATCAAGACCATCACCAACCAGAGATAATGCTGAAAAAGAAAAACCTTGACCCGGAAAAGGAAGCGGAGCTGCAAAAGGAACCCAAGGAGAAGGGCGATGTGCCGGCTATGCTGCTGGCAGCGTTTCTGAACCTGTTCCTTCCCGCCGTCATTGCCCTGCTGATTTTCGCGGGACTGATCTGGCTGGTATTCCGGTAATAAAATCGTGTCGGAGTGAACAGCTCCGACACGATTTTATGTGCGGCGGAAAAATGTTTCTCCGTTTGATATGGCTGCGGCCTGTGAATAATAAAATGGCCGGAAGGATATCGTAAAACAGGGGAGAAGGGGCCAATTTATAGTTTCAACCTCGTCTTGATTTTTTGCGGATTCAATGATAGAATTACCAGAGAAGTAACGTGGATGCATAAATGTACCCTATATCCCAACGAAATGAGAGATTTGTGATGAATATTGAATTTGACGCATATAAGCAGAAGCTGAACGACTGCCGCCCCGCGCTGGACGGACTGGCGGATTCCCTGAATCTGGAGGGGATGCGCAATGAGCTGGAGCGTCTGCACGCCATGCAGGAAGCCCCCGGTTTCTGGGACGACCCGGAGAAGAGCCAGAAGATCGTTGTCAAGACCCGCCAGACCGAGAGCAAGATCGAGCATTATGAAAAAATGCTGTCGAACTGGGACGACCTGATGACCATCTGCGAGATGGCGGAGGAAGAAGACGACGATTCCATGCTGGAGGAGCTGAAAACCGGCTTTACCGCGCTGACAGAGGATATGGAGACCTGCCGTCTGGAAACTCTGCTCACCGGCCACTACGACAAGAACAACGCCATGATGAGCTTTCAGGCAGGCGCTGGCGGCACCGAAGCCCAGGACTGGTGTCAGATGCTCTACCGCATGTACACCCGCTGGGCGGAGCGTCACGGCTTCACCTACAAGATCATGGACTATCAGGAGGGCGACGAGGCTGGTCTGAAATCCGCTTCCATTATGATCGAGGGCGAGAACGCCTACGGCTTCCTGAAGGGGGAGAACGGCGTCCACCGTCTGGTGCGGGTATCGCCCTTTGACGCCAACGCCCGTCGTCAGACCTCCTTTGCCGCCGTCGAAGTCATCCCGGATATCGAAAACGACAGTCAGGACGTGGAAATTCGCCCTGAGGATTATGAGATGCAGGTCTACCGTTCCTCCGGCGCGGGCGGCCAGCACATCAATAAGACTTCCTCCGCCGTCCGTCTGATCCACAAGGCCACCGGCATTGTGGTTTCCTGCCAGACCGAGCGCAGCCAGTTCCAGAACAAGGAGACCTGCCTTCGGATGCTGCGCAGCAAGCTGGTGGAGATCAAGGAGCGGGAGCATCTGGACAAAATTTCCGACATCAAGGGTGTTCAGCAGAAGATCGAGTGGGGCAGCCAGATCAGAAACTACGTGTTCATGCCCTACACGCTGGTCAAGGACACCCGTACCGGCTGCGAGACCTCCAATGTAAACGCGGTCATGGACGGCGCGCTGGATCCCTTCATTGAAAGCTACCTGAACTGCCTCGCCACCGGCAGCTGGGTGCAGAAATAAAAAGTCCGTGAACTTTCCGAGTTTTTCGGGATTTGCCCTTGAAATTTGGAAAAACATATGCTATACTATTCGGGCTATCGGAAGGTTCGCGTTTTTTTGACGAACCGTTTACTATTTGAGTCCGCGAATCTGGCGGAGGGAGGTTTTTGTAATGGGTGTTCTGGAGACGATTCTGATTGTTTTGGAGGCTCTGTGCAGCGTTGCGCTGATCGTGGTCGTGTTGATGCAGTCCGGCAAGGAGGCCGGTCTGTCCGCTGCGATTTCCGGCGCTTCCGAATCTTATCTGAGTAAGAATAAGAAGGGCGGTCTGGACCATACTCTGGCCGTGTCCACCAAGTGGATCGCCATTGTCTGGGTTCTGCTGACCCTGGTGCTGAGCTTCATGTAATGCGAAATGATGAAAGGCCACGGATGATTCCGTGGCCTTTCTGTATAGTATTGGAGGGGAAGGACGATTATGAAACCATTTGTTGCGGACGTACACATGCATTCGATTCTCAGCGGCCACGCCTTCGGCACCATCCGGGAGCTGGCGGCAGAGGCGTCCCGGCGGGGACTCAGCCTGATCGGCGTTACGGAACACGCCCCCGGCATTCCCGGGACGGTTGACCCGATTTACTTCCGGAACCTCTGCGATGCCCCGAGGGAGCTGTACGGCGTGGAGATGCTCTACGGCAGCGAGGTCAATGTTCTGAACGGCGGTGAGCTGTCGCTGGATCAGCGGCACCTGAACTATCTGGACTACGCCATTGCCGGAATCCATGGGCTGTGCTACGAGGATGCGGGGGCTGTAAAAAATACGGACAACGTGATTCGCTGCATGGAAAACCCAAAGGTGAAGATCATTTCCCACCCGGATACCGACCAGTACCCCATGGACTATCCGGCACTGGTGGAGGGTGCAAAGGAATTCGGTGTTGCGCTGGAGCTGAACAACAGCTCTCTGAGAAAGCCCAAATCCCGGCTAAACTGCGTGGAAAACTACCGGAAAATGATCCCTCTGTGCATGGAGCGGGGCGTTTTCGTCGTGGTGGATACGGACGCCCACGACCCCAGCGCGGTGGGCAACTTCGATCTGGCGCGGAAGCTGCTGGAAACCATGGACATCAATGAGGAACTGATTCTCAACAACGATTTGCAGAAGCTTAAGAAAGTCCTTTTGGATGGGTAAAAATGTGCAGGACTACGGATTTTTCCGTAGTCTTTGCTGTTTTCTGGTGAGAGATTGCGATAGACTTTTGATGGCGCCTGTGGTAGAATAAGGGTAAGAAATTCCATCCAATGAAAAGGAGTGTCTGTATGGAAACGAAACGATTGGCGGGTCTGGAGCCTGCCGCGGTTTTTCATTATTTTGAGGAAATCTGCGCCATTCCCCACGGTTCCCGGAATACGAAGAAAATATCCGATTATCTGGTGGATTTTGCCAAAGAGCATGGCTTGCGGTACATTCAGGACGCGGCAAACAACGTGATCCTCTTTGGAAACGGCACCTGCGGCATGGAGGATCATGCCCCGGTGATTTTACAGGGGCACATGGATATGGTGTGCGAAAAGGACATGGACTGCCCTCTGGACATGGAGAAGGAGGGGCTGGATGTCACTCATGACGATAAGTTTGTGTTCGCCAAAGGCACCACCCTCGGCGGCGACGACGGCATTGCCGTTGCCTACGCTCTGGCGCTGCTGGCGGACGACACCATTCCCCATCCGCCGCTGGAGGTCATCATCACCGTGGACGAGGAGATCGGGATGCTGGGCGCGGATGTCATCGACCTGTCCGAACTGAAAGGCCGGACGATGATCAATCTGGATTCCGAGGATGAGGGGATTTTCACCGTGTCCTGTGCCGGCGGCGCTACCGCGACCATCAGCCTGCCCGCGGAGCGGAAGGCGGTCTATGGCCCCTGCGTCCGGCTCAGTGTGGACGGCCTGCAGGGCGGCCATTCCGGCGCGGAGATCCACAAGAACCGCGCCAACGCCAACAAGGTCATGGGCGAATTCATGGATCGCATTCAGAAGCTCATGCCGCTGTGCCTGACCTCCCTGTCCGGCGGCACCAAGGACAACGCCATCCCCCGTTCCTGTCAGGCGACGCTGGTGGCTATGGGCATTCAGCTGGAGCGGATCAACGCCGTGGCGGAGGAATTGCAGGCGGAGATTCGGGAAAAATACGACGAGCCGGATGCCGTCATTCAGGCGTTTGACGTGGATGCGCTGGGCGGAAACGGCCTGTCCACACAGGCGACGTCCAAGGTCATCGGCCTGCTCTGCGCCGCGCCCAACGGGGTGCAGGCCAGAAGTAAGGATATTGAGGGCCTTGTGCAGACCAGCCTGAACATGGGAATCACCAAACTGGGAGAGCGGTTCAACGTCACTTTTTCCGTCAGAAGCTCCGTCAACAGCGAGAAGGAAGATCTTCTGGAGAAGCTGAAAGGCCTTGCTGAGTTCTTCGAGGGAAATTATTCCCAGTCCGGGGAGTATCCCGCATGGGAATTCAGGAAGGATTCCGTCCTCCGGGACACCATGGTGCGCATTTACCGGGAGATGTTCGGCAAGGAGCCCCAGGTGCTGGCTATCCACGCGGGGCTGGAATGCGGATTGCTTGGAGAAAAGCTGCCGGGACTGGACTGCGTGTCCATCGGCCCGCAGATGCACGACATCCACACCAGCCGGGAAAAGCTGGACATCGCGTCCACGGAACGCACGTGGAATTTCCTGCTGGAAGTTCTGAAAAACCTGTAAAAACGCAAAATGACCCGCCATGGCGGGTCATTTTTTATGCGCTTTTGGAGAATGTGCGTGTTTTTGCAATGGCTTTTCCCCGGAGAAGCCCCTTGAGCCATGCGATGTCTTGCCGCCCCAGAACCCCGAACAGGCACATCAGACACCCCAGTAAGACAGGATATGTCCCCGCCCGAAGCACCGGGGAAGCAAAACGGGAGGCACCCCATCCGGCGGCAAGAGCGGCCGCGACGGACAGCGCCGGGACGGAGAAGGGGATCGTCTCCCCGGTGATGATGAGAAGCCTTCGCAGACTGAGAATGAAATTCACCAGATGGGTGATAAAAAAACTGAAAAAGTAACCTTCCATTCCGTATTTCGGCAGCAAAAAATACAGAAAAAACACATCCATGGAATTGGTGATGATGTTGTAGCGGACGCATACTTTCTGCTGCCCCAGACCCTTGGTCATGGCGTCGGTGATGGCGTCGCAGTAGAGCATGGGGATGAGCAGAGCGTACAGCCGCAGCCAGCGCCCCGCTTCGGCGTTGTGGTACAGGGAATTGCACAGCCCTTCGGCCAGCAGAAATTCCAGACCGCTGAACACGATGCCGTACAGCATGGCGGTGCGCAGACTCCGCCGCACCAGATAGGAGATGCGCTGTTTGCTTCCCGCGGCGGCGCACCGGGCGAGCTCCGGGATGAGCAGCTCGGCCAGCCCGAACAGGATACAGGCGGGGAACATCAGAACGGGGAACACCATGCCGCTGACGATGCCGAAGGCCGCAAGGGGGCTGTCAATGAGGGAGTTCAGCGCCAGACGCTTGGGGACCATCAGGGTTTCCGTGGTGCTGATGCCGGATTTCAGTACGTCCGCCATGGCAAGGGGGACGGCTGCCTGTAAAAGACGGCTCCTTATGGGGATTTTCGGCCCCGGCTTTACCCGTTCGGCAAGGCGCAGCAGCATCAGGCAGCACAGCGTCAGACAGGCGCCGAAGCATCCGCCCATGACCACGCTCTGACAGGCACGTCCGGGGTCGTCTCCCGCCCAGAGGGTCAGCACGGCCATGGTCACGACCATGGAGCACAGCTGCTCTGCCGCCTCCACCGCGGCCAGCGTCCCGATGCGGTTGGCAGCGGTGAAATACCCCGTCATGACGCCGCACAGGCAGGAGACGGGAAGAAACGCGGCAAACAGCCGCAGGGAATTCACCGTGCGCACGTCCCCAATCCAGTTTTCGGCCAGCGCAGGCGCGAGAAAATAGAGCGCGGCGGCCACGGCCGTGCTGCACAGAATGCTGTACACGAAACAGCCGGATAAGACCCATGTCACGTTTCCGGGGCGTTTTTTCCCCAGTTCCTCGGCGGTCAGGTACATGGTGGCGGTCCGCACACCGGCAATTCCGGTCACCATGGCGAGGCTTCCCACGGACATGGTCAGCTGCAAAAGTCCCACTCCGGCAGCGCCGATACGCCCGGAGATATACACCTGAAAAGAAGTTCCCACCAGCCGCAGCAGCAGGTTCACCCCTGTGAGCAGCAGAGCGGAATAGAAGATCGGCAGCTTTTTGGGCAAAGAAATCCCCCCTTGTCCACAGCATATGCGGACAGGGGGAGCGGCAGAACAGGAATGGAAAATATTCCGGAATTGATAGCTTTTGACTGCAAACGGCGCTGTTTTACGCCTGCGGATTGAACTCTTTGCAGTACATGGTCAGCGGGCATTCGCCGCATTTGGGACTGCGGGCGGTGCAGCAGTCCCGGCCAAAGAGGACGATCCGGTGGCAGAAGTCCGAGCTTTCCTCCGGGGGGAGGATCTTGCGCAGCTGCTGCTCCACTTTTTCCGGCTCCTTGCCTGTACTCAGCCCCAGCCGCCCGCAGATGCGGATGCAATGGGTGTCGCAGACGACGCTGCCCGGGACGGCATACAGGTCGCCCAGCAGCAGATTTGCGGTTTTTCTGCCTACGCCGGGCAGGGAGGTTAAATCCTCAATATTATCCGGAACTTTACCGTTAAAATCTGAAAG
>ENA-ORPK01003293-ORPK01003293.1-human-gut-metagenome-genome-assembly--contig:-NODE-3293-length-10190-cov-2.988949_pt1 | contig 10190 bp, 10 predicted proteins | sample MGYA00242139_ERZ509068 | MGnify/ENA primary metagenome ERZ509068 (study PRJEB26280, sample SAMEA2338687) | human gut metagenome | biome: human gut; feature: human-associated habitat; material: faeces... | reverse complement strand
TTCAGGCAGCGCCTGTACTTTGGCTGCTCGCCAGTGCAGTGTTTTTAGGAATTGCCAAAGCAGCCTGCCAGGGCGGCTGTTTTAAACAAGAATAATATGAAAGATATGGTGATGAAAATGAATAATAAAGTCTATCCCCGCACCGGGGACAAAGAAACCGTATACCTGAAAAATGTAGTCACCGGCCCCAATATTGAGGTCGGTGATTACACCATGTATAACGATTATGTTCATGATCCGCGGGATTTTGAAAAGAATAATGTCCTCTATCATTATCCTGTCAACGGGGATAAGCTCAAAATCGGAAAATTCTGTTCGATCGCCTGCGGTGCAAAATTTCTGTTTGCCAGCGCCAACCATGCCATGGGATCACTGTCTACCTACCCGTTTCCCATCTTTTTTGAGGAATGGGGGCTGGATGTAAAAAACATTCGGCGGGCATGGGATCATAAGGGCGATATTGTAATCGGAAATGACGTTTGGATCGGCTATGAAGCGGTCATTATGGCAGGCGTGACGATCGGCAACGGTGCGATCATTGGCACACGGGCCGTAGTGACAAAGGATGTGCCGCCTTACACGATCGTAGGCGGCGTGCTGGCAAAATCGATCCGCAGACGTTTTGATCAGGCGACCATTGAAAAACTGGAAGCGCTGCGCTGGTGGGATTGGGACGAGGAGAAGATCAGAAGAAACATTCCTGCCATTCAAGCGGGAGAAATTGACGCACTGGCAGCATTGATGCCATGATCTTTGTGGCAGACGCATCTTCCACCGAGATCAAGCCCTTTATCGCACATGGACAGCCACATTTTGCAAATATTGAAACAGAAACATTCTATTATTCTTCCTTTTGCTCCTGTATAGTAAAGATACATAGGAAAGAAGCTTCCCGGAAAGCTTCCAGATCGGGGTAAGATCATGAAGAAAAGGAGAGAGCAATGGAACTGACAAAGGTATTGGATGGGGCAAGATTTGCACAGGTCGGCTATGTGGTAAGAGACTTGGAAAAGACAAAGGCGGCTTATGCAGCAATTTTAGGCTGTGAAGAGCCGCAGATCTGCACAGGCGGAGAGTATGAGGTAACAAAAACCAGGGTGTTTGGCAGACCGGCTCCCGGGGCAGAGTGTAAAATGGCCTTTTTTAATCTGCCAAGCGGTGTCCAGCTAGAACTGATCGAGCCAAATGATGCGCCCTCGGTGTGGAGAGATCACCTGGATCGATACGGAGAGGGAATTCATCATATTGCATTTTCTGTGGACAACACGGACGAGACCGTAGAAAAATGCCTGAAAATGGGAATGACCGTAGAGCAGGAAGGAAATTATGGGGATAACAGCGGCAGATATGTTTACCTGGATGCTTATGATCTGCTCAAATGCCGTGTGGAGCTTTTGGAGAGCTTTCACGAATAGGAAAATGAAGCAGGATTTTCCAGCACGATATTGGTGATAAATTCCTTGTCTGTGTGGGAAAACTGCGCCATTCCATGATATTTGTCCGCAACGGCGGCAATCGAAGAAAGACCAATGCCCGAGCCTCCCTTTTGTGTGGGGAGGTAAGAGGCATTTTTTTGTTTGACAATGCCGTCAAAGCTGTTGGAGGAAACAATGTAAAGACAGTTTCCGTGCTGCAGCTGGATGGTCAGGCAGTGAAAACGCTCATCTGCGGGAAGCGTCTGACAGCCATGGCAGACATTTTCCAGAAGATTTCCAAGGAGGCTGCATAATTCCGTGTCGGTAATATGTAACTCGCCGGGCAGGCTGATCTTCCAGTTGCGCTTGATCTTTTCCTGATCCATAAAGGCTGCGTAGTAATTCAGCATGGCGTTGTCTGGAGGTTTCTGTAATGTAACGCTGCTGGGCATAATACTGGCTTTCCTGCATTTCAAACAGCCGGATCCGTTCTTCATTTTTGGCATTGCTCAAAAGCTCCATTGCCACCATATAAAAGATCACATAGATCACAGCCAGAAGGAAAAAAGCAAGGAACAGATAGCACAGATACATCTGGTAAACCCTGTTCACATACATGGTTCCATATTCCCGGGGCTGCATCAGAATATTGAGAAGCGTAAAGATCAAAGGAACCGGAAGGGTAACCATCCAGACCTTAGGGGAATTGATCGTGTCGATCAGCTTACTTAAAAAATTCCAGAAGATATAGCCAAACAGAAATACAAAAAGAAAACTGAAGCCTAACTGTATAAGATTGCAGGTCATGCAGTGAAGCTCTGTGTTCTCATAGGGGTGAAGCTGACAGTCGATGGCCACGGAAATATTTGAGGGAAAGGACATCAAAGCCATTACAAGCAAAACTTTCCATAGGGGAAAACAAAGCCCAGGCAACTCTTGTGGGCATTGGAAATTATACCGGTTCCAAAACGGTGCCTTTTCAGATCATAAATAAGACGATAGAAGGGGAAGCATCCTTATCTGCGCAGGATTGGACGACGGGGCCGGTTACCGTATCGGCGCCGGCTGGTTATGAGATCTGCAGGGAGAAGAACGGAAATTATGATTACGAGCAGGGCTTTGCCCCTGAATTTATAGTGGAGGAGGAAAGTACCTCCCAAACCGGGGAAAGTATTTCCTATCAATTAAGAGATCTGTCGGATCGGGCAGTATCTGTGACCAAGAAGGTTACGGTTAAAATCGATAAAACAGCGCCCTCCTTTGAGGGGGATAAGTACGGGATCCAGATCAAGGAAAATCTCTGGAAACGGATGTTGAATACCATTTCCTTTGGCAGACTGTATAAGGATGAGACCATAGAGGTAGTGATCCAGGCGCAGGATCCTTTAAGCGGCGTCTGCCCTTGAAGTTGGCGTACCCGTAAAGGTGACAGCAATCTATACCGGTGCAGATCAGGGGAACTACCAGACAGAAAGCATCGAGATCACCATAACGAGAAGCAATATCTGTGACCATGTGTATGTAGGAGTGGTTACCAGGAAACCCGCCGTAGGAAGTGAGGGCGTGAAGACTTATACCTGCCGCTATTGCAGCAGTCAGTATACAGAAAAGATCCCGGCGCTTTCCGGTGGGCAGACTCCTAAAGGCCAGGAAACAGAGGACGCTTCCGGAAACGGCCAGGATGCCAGAAAGGGCGGCGGACAGAGCACAGAAGGCAGTAGCCAGACGGCAGGAGACGGAAGCAGTCAGCCCGGAAGCGGAACGAAGCAGGGCCAAAAACCCGGGAGCGGAGAAAGACCTCAGGATCCCGGTAAAGACCAGAACGAAAATCCTTCCTGCGATACCAAGCCCGGTGGAAATAAGAACGAGGCAAAGCCCGGCACAGGAGAGGAAAACGGGAATACCTCAAAGGACGGCAAAGAGAAAGAGTCCGGAAAGCCCTTTATTAAGGGAGAGGACGGCAAGGAAGGATGGCAGGTCATAGAGACTCAGACAGATGCAGCAAAAGAGGGTGACACCATTCATGTTGATATGAATGGAACCACCACCGTTCCAGGAGAAATCTTTGACAGCATCAGGGGAAGGGATGTGACCGTAACCTTTGACATGGGAGGCGGCATATCCTGGACAGTAAACGGCCTTACCATCACAGCCCAGAAGGGAAAGGCCATTGATTTTGGAGTGGCCACCGGAACAAAGGCAGGAAAGACCATACCGGTAGAGGTGATCAACAACGTGACCGGAGAGCGGTATTCCATAAACCTGACCTTTACCCATGCTTCCGATTACACCATTGTGATTGACACAGAGCCTATGGATGGGCAAACGAAAGCAGAGGAAGAGACCGGAGCCGAGGCCGTAAAGGATGCGGCAGAGAAAGCTGCGGATGCAGACGGCGCAGACATGGCTCCTGCAGAGGAGACAGAAGCACAGGATAACGGAAGCATCTGGATCTTCATCAGCATTGCGGCAGTGGCTGTACTGGCAGCCCTTGGCGCAGTCTATGCGGTTCGCAGGAAAAGGGAAGAGAAGCGGTAACAGCTTTTTTAGCAAAGTTTTTTGTAAGTCGGCGGTGTAGCCAAAAGGCTATACCGCCGTTTTGCTGGGAATTCTGCTGGTTTACAGACAAACTTATTTCAAGTTTATTTGATAAATTGAAATAACGGTGATATAATAACATCATTATTTCAATTTCAAGAAAGAAGGAGAGCAAGGCAAATGGATAACCGCGCCGGCTATCTCAAGACAAATCTGTCTGGGGAGATGGCATATCAGTCTTTTGTTCCAAGACCTCTGCCGCCGATACCGTCTGTGGAACTGACAGAAGAAATGCTTGGTTTATTGATCAAAGCCAATTCAAAGCTTGCTGTTTTGGAAAGTATTGCAACGCGTATTCCTAACGTTGCTTTGTTTATATCCATGTATGTCCGAAAAGAGGCGCTTATGTCCTCTCAGATCGAAGGAACACAGGCTACCCTGGAGGATGTTCTCGCCCCACTGATCGAAGCCAATACAAACCACAATGTGACGGATGTTGTTAATTATATCAAAGCCACTGAATTTGCTATTAAGAGGTTGCATACGCTTCCGCTCTGCAACCGCTTGATCAGGGAAACCCATGCAGTTCTTATGGAAGATGTACGGGGGCAGGAAAAGAACCCGGGAGAATTCCGGACTTCGCAAAACCGGATTGGCGGTCAGGGAAGTACACTGAAAAATGCCAGATACATTCCACCCTGTCCTGAGGATATGGCGAAGGCCATGTCCGATCTGGAAAAGTATATCAATGAGGAGGATGATCTGAATGTATTGGTTCGCGCTGCATTGATTCACTACCAGTTTGAAACAATACATCCGTTTTTGGATGGCAACGGCCGCATAGGACGACTCCTTATCACCTTGTTTTTGATGGAGAAAAAGGTTCTCTCTACACCGGCCCTGTATATTTCTTATTTTTTGAAGAAGAACCGCGTGGAATATTATGACCGTATGACGGAAGTGCGGCTTAAGGGAAATTATGAGCAGTGGGTGAACTTCTTCCTTCTGGCTCTTGTGGAATCGGCGGAAGATGCAGCAGTAACCATTGACAAGCTTGTTGCCCTGCATGACAAAAATGCTGCCCTTATTTCAGGCATGGGACGCGCTGCAAAGAATGCCATGCTTGTGTTCGATTACCTGGAAGCAAATCCGATTATCGAAATCCGCAAGACGGCGGAAGCACTGGGAATTACATTCAATACTGCTTCCAGCGCAGTCAGGCGTCTTACCGATGCAGGGATCCTGATGCAGACCACAAACGTCAGCAGAAACAGAACCTTCGCCTATGAGGATTATCTTACTGTTTTACGGGAAGGCACCTAGACAGCGGCGGACGAAGATAGGCAGATGCACGATCAAATGCTTTTAGATACATTCAGCACTCAGAAAGGAACCAAACAGATGAAAATCAATGTAAGAGAATATGGAGAAGCGGATCTTGCGCAGATGATCCGCATTTGGAATGAAGTAGTGGAGGATGGAGAAGCTTTTCCCCAGGAGGAAGAACTGACGGAGGAGACCGGAAGGGAATTTTTTAAGGCCCAGACTTACTGCGGAGTGGCGCAGGATGAGGAGACAGAGGAGATTTTCGGCCTGTATATCCTACATCCCAATAATGTGGGACACTGCGGGCATATCTGCAATGCCAGCTATGCGGTGAGCAGACAGGCAAGGGGACTGCATATCGGAGAAAAGCTGGTGAAGGACTGTCTGGTGCAGGGAAAGGAAAAGGGCTTCCGGGTGTTGCAGTTCAATGCCGTGGTGGCGTCCAACATTCATGCAAGACATCTTTATGAAAGACTTGGCTTTGTGGGACTTGGAGTGATCCCCGGGGGCTTTCGCAGAAAAGACGGACAATACGAGGATATCTGTCCCTATTATCATACGCTGTAAAAACTCTGTTTAGAAAGTGAAAGAAATGATGAAGCTTGAATTTCAAATTTTGGACATGATAAATCAGATGCACAGCTCCTTTATGTGCATTACCCTACGGATATTCTGGGAGGAATGGCAGTGGGAGTGCTTTCCGGCTATCTGGGCTTTGTGATCGGCCGTGTTTTCATAAAAAGACTTGTCAATCATGAAAAAGCATGCTAACATACATCTAATACACTTTGCACTGCATATAATCTACAGTACAAACTGAGCAGGCAGCGAACCGAGGTTCATAGCCGGGCCGGATAAGGCAACAGATGAATGACAGCATCTGTGGGACAGTAGTTTACTTATTGTTCCGCAGGTGCTGTTTTTGGTATCTGGGAAAAGGAACAGAAACGGATGCGTGCGGTGCAGGAAGAAGCATGGGTAATGAAATGACAGGGAGGAATTCGGATCATGAAAAAGTGGAAGGAAAAAAGAGACAGCCGTGCTGCAATGGGGAAGCTTTCAGGACTGATCGGGATCCTGTGCAATCTGCTTCTTTCCGGGAGCAAGCTTCTTGTAGGAACCATGGCGGCATCCATGTCCATTACAGCAGACGGACTGAACAATCTGTCAGATGCGGCAAGCTCCATTGTGACACTGGCAGGCTTTAAGCTGGCAGAAAAACCGGCGGACAAAGAGCACCCCTACGGACACGCCAGGTTTGAGTATCTGGCAAGCCTAACGGTTTCCGTGATGATCCTGGTGATCGGCTTCGAGCTTGCAAAAAGCTCTGTGGAAAAGCTTCTGCATCCTGCAGAGATCGTCTTTTCTGCCCTGTCGGTCTGGGTGCTTGTGCTTTCCATACTGGTCAAGGCGGGAATGATGGTCTTTAATGGAAAAATGGGGAAGCGGCTTCAGTCCACGGCGCTGCTTGCAACGGCAGCGGACAGCAGAAATGATGTGCTGACCACAGGGGCAGTTCTGATCGCTACGGTAACGGAGCATTTTACCGGGCTGAAGATCGATGGAGTGATGGGAATTCTGGTTGCGCTGTTTATTCTGTGCAGCGGGATCAAGCTGGCAAAGGAAACGGTGTCTCCTTTGCTGGGGGAAGGGGTCAACCCGGATCTTAGAAAGCAGCTGACAGATTATATCAATTCCTGTCCCATGATCCTGGGCTGCCATGATCTGATGGTGCATGATTACGGGCCTGGAAGAAGATATGCCAGCATTCATGTGGAGATGGACTGCCATGTGGACGCCATGGTTGCCCATGAACAGATCGACCGGATGGAAAGAGAGTGTCTGGAAGAGTTTGAAACCCATATGGTGATCCATTATGATCCGGTGATCACGGATAATGCGGAGCTTGACAGGCTGCGGGAGCTTGTCAGCAGCCTTTTGCGGGAAAAGGATGAAAGGCTTTCCCTCCATGATTTCCGCCTGATCTGCCATGAGCATGAAAAGCTGCTGCTTTTTGATGTGATGATACCGGATGAATTCCAGGGACAGGAGGAAAGCCTGAAGGGCTACTTAGAGGCCGCCCTTTTGCAGCAGGAGAAGGAGCGGTACCGGCTGGAGATCACCTTTGATCTGGAAACGGATGAAGCCTGACCTGGGGAAATACCCGGTTGTAGGAAAGAGTTTGATAAGATATAATGTAAAATGACGATAGGAACAATTTGGAAATGGAGAAAATATGAAACAACAGTCACAGATCGATATCAAAAACTTTCAGAGCACAGAGGGCTTTATCCGCCATTATCAGGAACTGGTCAGGGATACCGTGATCCCTTATCAGTATGCCGTTCTGCATGACCGCATAGAAGGCGTGGAGAAAAGCCATGTGGTGGCGAATTTTGAAAATGCGGCAAAGGCAGTGCGTGGAGAGGACGTAGGAGACGGCTTTTACGGAATGGTCTTTCAGGACAGTGACGCTGCAAAATGGATCGAAGCGGCCGCCTACAGTCTTGTAAATTTCCCAGATGAAAAGCTGGAGGGACAGGTAGACGAGCTGGTGGATAAAATTGCCGCAGCCCAGGACAAGGACGGGTATCTCAACACCTACTATACCATTAAGGACCGGGACAAGCGCTGGACGAATTTGTTGGAGGGGCATGAGCTTTACTGTGCAGGCCATATGATGGAAGCGGCGGTTGCCTACTATGAAGCTACCGGCAAGAAGAAGCTCCTTACCGTTATGCAGAAAAATGCAGCCCATATCTATCATCATTTTGTGGAAGAAGGGCATGAGGGCTATCCGGGGCATCCCGAAGTGGAGCTGGCTCTTTTGCGGCTTTACCATGCCACGGGAGATCGGAAATGCCTGGAGCTTGCAAAGCACTTTATTGATGCAAGAGGCGTGGATCCGCACTTTTATGAGAAGGAAAAGAAGCTCCGCAGCTGGACCGTATGGGGGAATGATCCTGCAAACTATGAATATCAGCAGTCAGGGGCTCCGGTCAGAGAGCAGAAGGACGCCACAGGCCACAGTGTCCGCGCAGTTTACCTCTATACCGGAATGGCGGCGCTTGCATCGGAAACAGAGGATCAGGAGCTGCTTGCCGCCTGCAAAAGGCTTTGGAGCAGCATTACCGATAAAAGAATGTATGTGACCGGCGGGGTCGGATCTACGGTGCTGGGAGAAGCGTTTACAGTGGATTACGACCTGCCCAATGATACGGCGTATGCGGAGACCTGTGCGTCTATCGGACTGATGTTTTTTGCCTCCAAAATGTTGGAGCTGGAAGTGGATGGGCGCTATGGGGATGTGATGGAAAGAGCCTTTTATAATACCGTGCTTGCAGGAATGCAGCTGGATGGAAAGCGCTTCTTTTATGTAAATCCGCTGGAGGTGCTTCCAGGGATTTCCGGGGTAGCTGCGACCCATAAGCATGACCTGCCGGAAAGACCCGGCTGGTATGCCTGCGCCTGCTGCCCGCCTAACGCTGCAAGATGTATTGCTTCCTTTGGAAAATATGCATATGGTGAAAATGAGACTACCGGATATATCCACCTGTTTGTAAAGGGAAGGGTACAGTTTGCAAACGGGCTGAAGCTTGTCTGCGACACAGAATATCCCTATGGCTTTACGGTAACCTACAGGGTAGAGGCAGGAAGCGGAAGACTTGCCATAAGAAAGCCGGACTGGAGCAGCCGTTTCCAGATCACGATCAATGATATCGGGGTCAGCGAACAGGACAAAAAGGGATATGTATTTTTAGAGCAGGTACGTCAGGGAGATGTGATCTGCGTCTTTTTGGATGATGAAGTGAAACGTGTCTATGCGTCCACAAGAGTTGCAGACGATACCGGAAAGGCGGCGCTTCAGAGAGGGCCTCTGGTATACTGCGCAGAAGGGGTAGACAATGAGGGGGATGTGCTGTCCCTTTCCCTGAAGGAAGAGGGAGAGATCACGGCAAAGGCCTATGACCCCGCTCTTTTGCAGGGGACGGTAAAGTTGACGGCAGAGGGATACCGCACTTATTCGGAGCCTGCCCTGTATTCCATGAAAAAGCCGGACAGGAAAGAGTGCCAGATCACCCTGGTTCCCTATTACACCTGGGGAAACAGAGGATTGAACCAGATGCGCATCTGGCTGCCGGAGCGGTAAATCGCCGGAGTGGTGCCGGTTACCTGCTTAAATTTCTTAATAAAATAGCTGATATTTTCAAAGCCTGTCTGCATGGCAGCCTGAGTGACGGAGCAGTCCTCCTCACTGGCTAAAAGTGCGCAGGCTTTTTCAATGCGGTAGCGGATCAGAAAATAGGAAAAGCTTTTCCCGAAATGCCTGGAAAAATAGGCGCTGAAATAGTTGGGGGACATACATAAATAGCGGGCAATGTCAGAGACCGTGATCTTTTCTGCATAATGCTCTTCTATATAAAGAAGGATCTTCCGATAGGTATCCATGTTTTTAACGGGAACGGGATGGGGAGAAAAAAGACCTTCCCTTCCCAAAAGGCCAATGATCTCATACAGATAGGCCTTGGTCAGAAGCTCGAAACACTTGGGGGACTCTTCATTAAGGGCAATGATCCGGGTGATCAGATCATAGACCCGCTGGTAAAGCTCGCCCTGGGAGGGGTAGAGCCGTTCCGGAAAGCACAGCTTACCTTCCAGCAAGGGAGCAATTAAGGAGGTCTGGGTAATATCCTCCCCGGCAAAGCTGAGGGCGCTTAGGGGAAACACATAGGCGTAGTAAACAACCAGATCGGAAATGCTGGTATATTGATGCAGTCTTCTGGGAGATACAAAGACAAGATCCCCGGGAGATAGGATATGCTTGGCGCCGTCTAAGAGAAGTTCTACCTTTCCCTCCAGTATCAGGACGATCTCGAGCTCTTCATGCCAGTGGTAGGGGACAAAAATGTT
>ENA-ORPK01003284-ORPK01003284.1-human-gut-metagenome-genome-assembly--contig:-NODE-3284-length-10209-cov-2.815048_pt1 | contig 10209 bp, 11 predicted proteins | sample MGYA00242139_ERZ509068 | MGnify/ENA primary metagenome ERZ509068 (study PRJEB26280, sample SAMEA2338687) | human gut metagenome | biome: human gut; feature: human-associated habitat; material: faeces... | reverse complement strand
CTCACTGCGAGATCTGTTTTCTCCATCTGCAACTTGATCAATTCTTTGTAAAAATTCTTCGGGCATTGAAATTAGTACTCGTGCCATATATTCTCCTTTTCTTTATCTATTAACAGTTCGCTATATTTTAATAAAAACAATTTGATTTAAAAAAGTGCTATTTTTTATACAAAAAATATATATCAATTTTTAAAAGAGTTGATTTTATTGGGTTTTGAGGGGAATATTGTGGTTAACAAAAGTTAATATATGGGTGTATAGTGATTTTTATGTCTTGCGCAGACGGCTGGGACTTTTTGTGTAAAATGTTATTAATAGACTCTGGATCGTATTCGGAGTGACAGTTTAGGTTAAGATTTTATTGAAACAGCTTTACAATCGAGTGATTTTGCGCTAGTATTACTAAAAAAGAGGTATCCAGTGGACATGAAATACAAACGTATATTACTAAAAATAAGCGGAGAGGCATTGTTAGGAGATCAACAATTTGGGATTGATCAAAAACCTGTTAAAATGATTGCCGAAGAAATTCAAAAAGCTAGAGAAGCAGGAGCAGAAGTCGCTGTTGTTGTTGGCGGAGGTAATATTTTTCGAGGAATGAAAAATAGCGCAAAATTAGGTATGGATCAGGCTTCCGGAGATTATGTCGGAATGCTTGCAACTGTGATGAATGCAATTGCTTTACAAAGTGCGCTTAACCAAATTAATATTCCATGCCGAGTTCAGAGCGCTTTAGCAATAAATCAAGTTGCTGAACCGTATATTAGGCATCGTGCAATTCGCCATCTTGAAAAAGGTAGGGTTGTAATATTTGCAGCAGGAACAGGTAATCCGTTCTTCACTACAGATACAGCAGCTGCACTTAGAGCGTCTGAAATTAATGCAGAAGCTATGTTGATGGCTAAAAACGGTGTTGACGGTGTTTATACAGATGACCCTAAAACTAACCCAAATGCGAAAAAGTTAGACAAAATTACTTATGATGATATTATCGTAAACGGATTGAAGGTTATGGATACATCAGCTTGTGCATTGTGTAAACAAAATAATATTCCGATTATCGTATTTGATTTTGACGCCAAAGATGCTATTACTGGTATTTTGAACGGAAAAGAAATCGGTACATACATTAATTAAAAGTATAAAAAGTAAGATTATAAAAGAAAGAGGTAAAAATGGAACTTGAAGAACTGTTTTTGTTCGGTGAAGAAAAGATGGAAAAATCTATTAATCAGCTTCACAAAGAGTTTGGGTCTATTCGTTCAGGAAGAGCTAATCCGATGATTTTGGATAAAGTTTTAGTAGACTATTATGGAGCACCTACTCCATTAAGACAAATGTCACAGGTTTCTGTTCAAGATGGTACAACTCTTGTTATTACTCCTTATGACAAGTCAATCTTGAAAGAAATTGAAAAAGCTATTATCAAAGCTGAAATTGGTATTACACCTAACAGTGACGGTATTTGTATCCGTTTGCCTTTCCCTCCTTTGACAGAAGAAAGAAGGCGTGAAACAGCAAAAGATGTTAAAAAAATCGGTGAAGAAGCAAAAGTTGCTGTAAGAAATATTCGTCGTGATATGACTGATGATTTGAAAAAAATCGAAAAAAGTGAAAACCTTCCAGAAGATACAGTAAAAGATAATCAAGATAAAATTCAAAAGTTGACTGATAAATATACCGGTATTATTGACAAGGCCGTAGCTGACAAAGAAAAAGAGGTTATGACAGTATAATGGATGAAATTAAAGGCTTGAATAAAAACGCAACAAGAATGTTAACAGGTTTCATAATGGGGACAATTGCTATGGGCTGTATAATGCTCGGTGGGGTTGCTCTTTTGATAATGCTTTCGTTGATAATATATTTTGCATCGAAAGAATATGTTAAAATTCTGGAGCATAAAGGTTTTTATCCAAGCCTTAAAATCATCTTATTGGCTGAGGCAATACTGGCTATTATTACTTTCTTAGATCAGGCAAAATATGTTGCTTCGGCGTTGATTTTGTGTACTTTGTTTTCATTTATGTGGGTGTTATTTAGAGGTAGACAACCGTATATTGCTAATGTTGCGACAACAATTTTAGGTTTTGTATATTGCGGTTATTTCCCTTTACATTTGCAATTATTGAGAGATATGTCATCAGCTGATTATCACGATGGATTAGGTTTTGTCGTAATGATGTTTACTGCAATTTTGTTGACAGATGTTGGATGTTATTATGCAGGAACAAGGTTTGGTAAACATAAGTTGGCGCCTGTTATAAGCCCTAATAAAACAATAGAAGGTTCAATTGGTGGTGCTATATGCGCAGTGTTAGGCTCTTGCGTTGTTGGTTTATTTATTTCTAAAGTTTATATGATTGATGTAAAATGGTACATTCCAGTTATTGCAGGGCTTTTATGTACTGCTTTTGCTCAAATTGGAGATTTGTGTGAATCTCTTTTGAAACGAGATGCAGGTGTTAAGGATTCTGGAAATTCTCTACCTGGTCATGGCGGATTTTTGGATAGAACGGATAGTTTTATTTTCACAATTCCTGTTATGTATTATTTCTGTAAATATTTTGTTTTTTCTCATGATATTGTAAATTGTATTAAAGGATTGTTTTAGATGCAGAAGTTAGAAGAAATTTTTGGTATAAAAATTGATAATCCTGATTTCTTCAAAAAGGCATTGACCCATCCGTCTTTTACTAAAGAACAAGATTTGCCTTATGTAGATAACTATGAACGCCTTGAATTCTTGGGGGATGCGGTATTAAAACTGGCAACATCTGATATCCTTTATAAAAAATATCCGGATTATACAGAGGGGGATTTGTCAAAAATTCGCTCTATTGTTGTTTCTGACAATACTTTGTCAAAAATTGCGAATAAAATTGGATTTTGTGAACATATAATTCTAGCACATCACGAGGCAAAGCAAGGGCTTGCACATATAGAATCGGTTTGTGCGTGTGCGTTTGAGGCTGTTCTTGGCGCATATTATTTGGACGGGAAATTTGATTTAGTAATTCCGTTTTTGCAAAAAGTTCTTATGCCTTATATTGAAGAAGTTGATAAGAATTTTGAAAAGTTTAATGCAAAGGCTATTTTGCAGGAGTATACACAAGGTTTGACTAAAGAAATTCCTATTTATTCAATAGTTGGTGAATCTGGACCTGCGCATAGTAAAACATTTGATGTTGAGGTTTCTTATCAGGGACATGTAATTGCCAAAGGACAAGGAAAGACAAAGAAGGAAGCTGAACAGCATGCTGCATACGAAGCTTGCAAAAAATTGGGGGCTATATAATGGTTTATATTTCACCTTCAATTTTATCTGCGGATTTTGCAAATTTAGAACGAGATATTAAGTTGGTTGAAAAAGCTGGCGCAGATTGGATTCATGTTGATGTTATGGATGGTCATTTTGTCCCAAATATTACGATTGGTGTGCCTGTAGTTGCATCTATTCGTAAAGTTACAACACTTCCGCTCGATGTTCATTTGATGATTGAAAATCCTGAAAAGTATATTGAAGCATTTGCAAAAGCGGGTGCAGATATTTTGACGTTCCACTTTGAATGCGGTTCGGATATAAAATCAACAATTGATTTAATAAAATCTTTTGGAGTTAAGGCTGGGTTATCTATTAAGCCAAAGACTTCTCCGGAAGTTATTTTACCTTATTTAAACGATTTGGATTTAGTCCTTGTAATGACTGTGGAGCCAGGGTTTGGTGGACAAAAATTTATGCAAGATTGTGCAGAGAAAATTCCTGTTATTAAGGCAAATGCTCCAGAAAATCTTGTGATTCAGGTTGATGGCGGAATTAACGCTGAAACAGCAAGAATTTGCACTTTGAACGGTGCAAATTCTTTAGTTGCAGGTAATTATATTTATAAGTCAACTGATATCAAATCAGCGATAGCTTCTTTACGCTAAACCTTTTTTAGCTTTCCTTTTACGAATTTCTTCCGGATTAGTTGTTAATGCAGGATCCGCAAGAGTTAAATCTGTGTTGTCTTGAGGTTCTGTGTCGTCCTTAGGTTTGGCATCTCCAGCCTGACCAGGTTGTGCATTTATGAATGGGTTGTTGTCTTGTTCTGGCGGAACTTCAGAATCTTTTGCGGGGTCTTTTACAGCATCAGGGGCTTCTGTATCACTAGGATTTACTGCTTTATCTTCTTCTGGAGTAGTTGGCAGACCTAGTTTATCCAAGGCATCAATGCCGACATCCCCGTCTACTTCCTCATAAGTTACATCGTCTGGCATTTGATCAAACCTTTGCATTTGTTCTGCCCAAGTGATAATCTCTGCCGGAATTTCTTGACCTTTGCTTTTTTCTTTTATAATCTCCTGCGGAGTTAATTTTTTCCATTTTGAAATATCAATATTCGTTGTTCCGCCGGTAATACTCATTGAATCAGCCATTATTTTCTCCTTTCATACTTGTTATGTTAACGGCATAAAATAAGAAAAACTTTAGTGATTGTAAACTTATGTAACAAAAAGCATATAAATAGAATATAAAAAGTCAATAATTTTTTATAAAAAGTTTTTATATAAGAGTAAGCGTTAAATAAAGAAACAGAGAGGTTAAAAGGCTATGGCAACTATGCTTTTATTTTCTAATACCGTTACAGATACATACAAAGAAACTTCAGAAGCTGTGAATTCAGTTGATTTGAATAAAAAATATGTTGTAAGAAAAACTTTAGTGGATATGATGAAACAATCATTTTTCCACGGAGCGAGCAGGTTTGGAACTAACTTTATAGCATAAAACCTGAAATAAGTTGTTGGAAAATCAATAGGATAATTAAGGAATCGAAATCAATAGGAATAGAATAGGAAAATTTTTAGGATAGGTATTATAAAAAATGACCGGCTTGAAAGCCGGTCTTATTTTTTATTGAAAATATATGGAATTACTTATTTAAAAAGCCTGCCATTGTCGGTTGTTTGGCTGAAGTTACAGTTGTTGCAACCGGTTTAGAATTTTGTTGTGCTGGAGCTGGTTCTGTAGTTGCAGTTGCTAGAGCTTTTTGTTCTTTTTCTTTAGCAATAGCTTTTTTAGTCATGCTTTCACAATATCTAGCAAGCCACATCATAAACATTGGAACAAGTACAAGTGTTGATGCAAAGCCAAATGCGCTATTGAATGTCTTAGCTCTATTAATAAATCTATTATCTTTAGATTTGAATACTGTGTAAATATTCTCAAGAGCATCAGAACCTTTAGCTTTTTTGAATGCTGTATGGATTTCTTCCAAGGTTGCATCTTTTAGAGGTTTTCCACCACCGAAGTCTGTCATAATTTTTTCAGCTTGAGTTTTTACGTTTTTATCAATATTCAAAACTTTTTTAACGTCGCCACCGTTTTCTTCCAAGAAGTTGAAGAACCCATTAATACCTTCTTTGTAGTCTTCAATATTGCTGTACTTAGAAACAATTTGTTCACTTGTTAATACATCTATTCCGGCACCGGCAGTAAAGTAGTTTTTAACTTTGTGTAGAATACTTTTGTTGTGGTCTTCCGGTTTAACGTTAAGAGCAAGTCCTGAAATTTTGGCAAATGCGTCAGAGAAACCTCTAGCCATTGCTTTTGCAGCGAACAAGATTGCTGTGAAACTTGATACGTCACGAACAACAATTTCTTTCTTTTCTTTGTCACTTTTTGCATTTATGTATCTTGGCGGTAAACAAAAGCCAAACAACAATGTTAGCATTCCTGGAACAGACATTGAAGCTCCATTAAATTCAAATTTGTTGAATAATTTTCCTAAAAATCCGTCTTTAACTGCGTTTGATCCAATACCGGATGCAAAGTTTCCTTTGAATGCAACATCCTTACCTTTTTTATTTTCGTCTTTAACCTTAGTTTTTGGTACAGTGTTGTCTGCTTTATCTTCGCTTTCAAGTCCTTTTAACCCGGGATCGTGTTTTAAGCCCATGTTATACAATTTTGGAATTAATGTATAGAAAGCAACAACTGCCCCCCACATACCAAAATTAGAAAGAACTCTTGTTCCGGCTCTGTGTAGGTTGAAATTTTTAACATATTTAGCTAAAGAGCCGTCTTTTGCTAATTCTTCTGCAGTATGTCCGGATTGGCTACTGATATATTTATTTGTTTTTGCAAGAGCATCACCAGAGTAATCAGATAAACTTTGAATTATGCGTTTGATATTTGAACTGACAGTTTTGTTCTTTTCTTCAGATTTGAGAATTACACCCAATTCATCGCTAGATGGAGAAGCAAATTGCTTACGAATTTTCATGTACTCTTCAATCAATTCTGATTGAATTTTGCCAGCACCTTTTCTATCTTTGTTTACTCGTTTTGTTTCTGCTTCAACCAGTTTGTCTGCAAAATGTTGAGCTTTTTCTTTTACGTTGAAATTCCTGTCTGTAGAATTATTAAAGATGTTTTCGAATACTTGAGCATAGTAACCCTTTTTGAATTCTGCAGGATTTTTCAATTGAGTAGGATTTTTTACTGCAAAATCTGAGAAGTTTTTACCAAGAATATTTATATGGTCAACATGTACATTATTGGCAGTGCCGGATGCTTTCTTAATAATTGTAAGAATCCCTAGTGGAATTAGGAACGCACTTGGTCCGCTTAAAATTTCACGAATGCCTTCACGTCTTGCAAATTCCCAGTTTAGAGGTCCTGTTTTCTTCCCGTTTTCATCTGTTTGTCGATTACGGTTCAAGCCTTCATAAATTCTCGGTGCAACCATGCCGATACCGTCTTGAGCAATAAAAGAAGCTGCAAAACCTCCTTTATCAATAGCATCCATAACAGTAACAACAGGATTGAAACTTCCAGCAAATGTTGGATGTTGTGAATTTTTGTCATTAAGTTTGTGGTGTTGTTGCGCACCAATTGATGAATTTATTGCTTTTATCGACATGTCCCTACTTTAAATTTTCATAACTACACACATATTTATAAAACTTATAAATTACACTTATTGCTTTTTTTCGTTGAAATTTTAAGAAAAATTAAGGTTATAAATGTATTAAGTGTAATCATTATACTTAATATTTATAATTTTTGCAAGTTATTTACTACAAATATAACAATAAATTTACAAAAGTCGTAATAATCCCTATTTGTAAATAAAAAACATCCATAAATTGACATCTTTTACAGTCTGCGATAAGCTGAGTTTATGGTAGTAAATGTAATTGGAGCCGGACTAGCTGGCTCGGAAGCTTCTTTACAGCTTTCAAAACGAGGAATAAAAGTTAATTTGTACGAAATGCGTCCTGAAAAATCAACAGGTGCGCATAAAACAGGAAAGTTTGCAGAATTTGTCTGCTCAAATAGTTTAGGTGCATCTGATTGCTCCAATGCTTCCGGATTATTGAAAAAGGAAATGGAAATTCTTGGCGGGGAGCTTATAAAAATTGCTAGGGAATGTGCTGTTCCGGCCGGGAATGCGCTTGCAATAGACAGAGAACTTTTCTCCCAAACTGTAACAGATAGAATTAATAATGACGAAAATATAACAGTTTTTAAGGAAGAAGTTTCTGAAATTCCTAACGGTTATACTATAATAGCGTCTGGCCCTTTGACATCTGAAAGTTTAGCAAATTCTATTAAGAAATTTACGCAGAGTGAACATTTACACTTTTTCGATGCAATTGCTCCGATTGTAGAAAAAGACAGTATAAATTTTAACAAAGCTTTTTATGCAAGTCGTTACGACAAGGGAGAAGCTTCATATATTAATTGTCCGATGAATAAAGAGGAGTATGAAAAGTTTTATGGTATTTTGATTAATGCTCCGAAAATTGAACTGAAAGAGTTTGAAAAGAATGCTAAATTTTTTGAAAGCTGTTTGCCAATTGAGGTTTTGGCATCTCGTGGGGTTGATACTCTTCGTTTTGGTCCAATGAAACCTGTTGGCTTAATAGACAAGCGAACAGGTGAAAAAAACTATGCAGTGGTTCAATTGAGACAGGATAATTCTGCAAAAACGCTTTATAATCTTGTTGGGTTTCAAACAAATCTTAAATGGGGAGCGCAAAAAGAACTATTGCAATCAATCCCTGGACTTGAGAATGTTAATATAGTCAGATATGGCGTAATGCACCGAAATACATTTATAAATTCCCCAAAAGTTTTGAATCCGTCATTACAGGCACGTGCAAGGAAGGATTTGTTTTTAGCAGGTCAATTAACCGGTACAGAAGGTTATACAGAGTCAATTGCGACAGGCATGCTTGCCGGCATAAATATGTCAAAATTATTGACTGGAGAAAATTTGCTCGTTTTACCGAAAGAAACGATGTTAGGGGCTTTGACTCAATACATAAGTGATGAAAATCATGATAAATTCCAGCCTATAAATTCAAATTGGGGAATTGTTAATCCGGTAGAGTTGCCTAAAAAAGAACGTAAAAATAAGAAATTAAAGGCGGAATTAATTTCTAATCGCTCAGTTGAGTGTTTGGTAAAAATTAATTTGTAAAAAGAGACTTTACTTGAAATATTTGGTATTTCTTTTGAATATTGAATTCTATACGAGATGTTCGCAAAGCATCGTTAAAAGATATAGATATTGAAAATAGTAAAAATCAGAATATGTATATGTTGTTAATGGCTAGGGGCAAATTAAACAATATTATGTATTATTGCTATTAAGCAGTTCATTTACGTATTTACAATCCCTTTCAAAAGAGTCTTTTATTGTGTCAAATATATTAAAACCTGGCCTTACACCACCAATTCCGTCAATCTCTTTATTTGCAAATGAACAATTTTCTTGTAATGTTGTTGTGAACGCATTTTTATCTGATACTATTTCAATAAGGCCTAAATCAAGAGTTTTGTTCATTTCTTTGTGCATTTTTTCAAAAGTTTCATTTATGCCTGTTTTTAACCTTGTTATTTCTGCACGAGCGGTTTTAGTTGCATTTACAGCTTTTTCTCGAAGTTTGAAAGTATCAAGTAGTTTAGACATTAGTTCAACTGTAGTATCTGTGCTATTAATAACAGTCCAATTTCCACCACCATTAAGCCTAACTACATCTTGATAATCATTATTCTTGTAATATACATTAGCATTCCTTATTGGTCTAGCATCTTCGGTATAAAAACCTACAGCATAAATAGTTCCATCAATGTTTTTAGTTTTGTTTTCAAATCTTTCAATTATATTTTTTGTTTGATTTTGAGAAAACATTCCTTTTTTTATGACTAACTTGGCACCAAATACTGGAGCTGTACTGTTTGATGAGATTTTATTAATTTGCATAGTATGTCTTTCTTAAGCTTTTGTATCAACGTGTTTTAGCTCTGGTTGAGAAATTTGTCTATCAACCTTTGGGTGTTTTTCTTCCATTCCCAAGAATTTAAGTGCCGGATGGATAAATGCATGACTTACTTGAGGTGCCAAAATAGCCAAACCAAGTACAGAGCCTATTGTACTACCTAATTCAATTGCTCCTTTGATTTGAGGATACTTATTTGGAGCTTTATTGTTTAATAATTCTTCTCGTAAGCCGTTGTGATTAAATTTGTATATTGAGTGGTCTTTTGACAAGGAAGCTTTTCTGTTTTGTAGTGATTTTTCTGCAAGCTTGTGGTAAGCAAGATATTCCTTCATGCTTTTGAATTTGTCAAAGCCTTCAGTGCCTTTATAGATATATTTTTTGGCAACTTTAAATGCGCCTGCTTTGAATACAGGTCCAACAAGTGCCATATATATAGCTAAACAAGTTGCTTGATATAAAAATTCTTTTGCAGCAGCATATTTTTTTGTTGCTGGATCTATATCCTTGTCGATTAGGATAAAACCAGGTCTACCTACTGATTTTAAAACTGTTTCACTTGTAACAGATGCATTTGTGTTCTGAGCAATGTCCACCAATGTAGGATTTGTAATAGCTTTTGATATTGCTGTAATCATAAGCCACCTACTTTCATTCCGCTTGTTTGTGCAGATGTATAGAATTTGGCAATTTGTGGTTTTTCTATTGGTTTTATTGACTGTTGAAGTGGTTGTGTGGTTTGAGGAAGTGCCATACTCGTTTTAGCTCCTTCTACAACATCTAGTTTTGCGGTTTGTTTTTTGTTTTTTGGGTCAGGAGCTTTCATTCCCATAGCATCCATGACTGGTTTTATTATTGCAGAACAAACTGCCGGAATTATAAACAAAGCAGCAGTACAAACTCCGATGAACATCAAACCTGTTTTCCCTTTTT
>ENA-ORPK01003283-ORPK01003283.1-human-gut-metagenome-genome-assembly--contig:-NODE-3283-length-10215-cov-2.288386_pt1 | contig 10215 bp, 10 predicted proteins | sample MGYA00242139_ERZ509068 | MGnify/ENA primary metagenome ERZ509068 (study PRJEB26280, sample SAMEA2338687) | human gut metagenome | biome: human gut; feature: human-associated habitat; material: faeces... | reverse complement strand
TTGGCGCAGACAATGAATTTCTCGATGCAGAAAGGTTACTTTCCCACACAGTACTTTTGTTATAACTTGTAAATCAGTGATTTATAACGTGGTTTGACTATTTAACAGTCAGTCAGAGCAACAAAACAGCAACAAAAATGAAAAAAGAGGGGCTTTTCGACCCCTCTTCAAGCCCTCTGAGGGCAAAGATAGTTATTTTTCTCGAATACGCCGCATGTGGGCTTTACTTTTCAATCTCGTGTAAGTTATCACCTGAACAAACTTACGCCGACATACGGGCGCAATCGCTGTTGGGCTGTTTAGACGTATCTCTTCGCCGCCTCTGTCAGTTCATCTGCGTAGTTGTATATCTCGTCAAGGGTCTGAACCTTATACATACGTTCTGACTTGTCTTCTGAGATAATGGCAATGCGCTTGTTCTTCGGTTGGTTGAAGTAGAAGCGGACAACTGTCTTCCGCACATTGTTGTCAATCTGAACCCCGAAGTATGATCGTGTGTCCTTGTATGTGATGCGGTCAGAGGTCACAACGCTGCGGATAATAGACTTCACGATGAAGAACGCCTCCAACTCTTCTTCTGTTGTCACAATGCCGTCCTCGTTTGTCTCAGGCTCTGTGGGCTGTTCTTCTGTCTTCTCGGCGGTCTTCTGTTCTGTGGCGGCTGCTTCTTCATCTGTCTTGATTGCCGCTTTCAGACGGTCAGAAATAATGTCGTTTATATAGCTGCCGATTGTACGCTTTGTCAGGGCTGTGAACTGTTCAAGAACCTTTTGGGAGAAAACGCCGTCATAGACCTGTTTCCCGAAGAACCTCACAAAGTCAGGAGAGGGGTTCGCGAACTCCTTTGAAATGGCGGTTTTGAGTTCGCCCATATATTTCAGCTCGCTTGCCGAACTTAGAATGTTGTCAACGTCAAAATAAGACCTGTGAAACTTCTTCAACTCTTCGACCTGAGCGTCTTTCATTTCAAGGAGGTTCACTTCCAAGAACGGCTTCTCGTCCATTTTATTAGGCTCGGCAAGGTCTGTGTAGAACTTGTATATTATGCCGTTTGTCAAGACCCCGAACTTTGCCTTTGACACGTTAAAATAACGTATCAGTTGGTTGTCATAAAGGTTCAGGTCTTGCTCCCAATGTTTACACTCAATGAGAATAATCGGCTCGCCGTCTTTCAGAATGGCGTAGTCAATCTTCTCGCCCTTTTTCATACCGATGTCACAACTCATTTCAGGTAACACCTCCAACGGGTTGAACACGTCATAGCCGAGAGCACTCAGGAAAGGCAGAATGAGAGCCGTCTTCGTTGCTTCTTCTGTCTTCAAGTTGTCTTTCAGACTTTCAATGCGCTCAGATATTTGTTTAATCGAATCTTTGAAATCCATATCTGCTGTTTTTACGTTAAAACTCTGTACCTTTGCAAAACACGGCTCGCCGTTGTCACAGAGACCCAACGTAAAAACGTGGGCATCCCCTTGTCGGTCAAGAGGTATCGCCAAACACCCGAACAGCCTACAAGGAAAATGCCCACGATATACGTGGGCATCTACCATTGCTTTTAAGGCTGTCTGAAATTTTGGCGATTTTCTTGACCCTCAAAACAATAGCAAACGCTATATTTTCAAATTTTGTCACAAAGGTAAGAATTTCTTTTTTAATTCCGACAGAATTTCCGATTTTTGTGCTTACGCCTTAATCATTTTTAGCGTTTTCACTGTTTTTGAAGCCGTTTCAGGTACACAACCAAGGCGAAGATTGCCAACAAGAACCAAAAACCGAAGATTTCACATTTCTGAAACTTTGTCAGGTCACGGGGAACTGAAACCTTTTCTTTGACTTTCAGGTATCTGTTCCGATAAACTACGCTGTCCCGTTTTTCAATCTTCTTGTCCGTCTCAATGGCTTTCTTCTGAGGCTTTGTCCGCAGATCGTGAAACAGAGAGCCGTCAGGGTTGATGCGAGCGTCAGAGGTGGCATATTCGTTTTCAAGGTGTGAAACGCTGTCACGGGTTGTGCGCTCTGCCGTCTGAGCGGGTATTTCAAGAAAGACCGTATCAGGAACGAGAATTGTCTGCGTCCTGACCTCAACACGGGTGCTGTCCTGACGGTCTGTTTCTGTTGTCAGGTTTCTGCAAGGGCAGCAGCCCCACATGAGTGAGACCGCCGCCAATAAGATGAACAGTTTCTTTGTCATTTCTTCACGCTTTTGATATAAGACAGAATGCCGTCCACATGAACCTTTGTAATGAGCTGCTTGCCCTCTTCGCTCAGAAGAAAATCTACGTCTTCTTTGTTGTCCTGAAAAAGGTTCTCAGTCAGAACGGCGGGGCAGCTTGTATCTCGGCAGATAGCGAGGTTCTGAGTGATGAACGGCTGCTGTGGCGTGTATTTTCTCACTCTCAGCCCGTTTTTCTCTGCCGCCTGAGCAAGATACGTTGCAAGCGTCTTGCTCTTCTGAGAGGCGTTCAGAGAGACGTGTGCCGACCACCCACGGGCTTCATGCCATTTGCCGTCAGCCCCCGCTGCGTTGTTGTGAATTGAGACCAACAGAGCGTTTGAAGCCCCGTGAGCCTTGCAGAGGTTGTTCGCCCTCTGACAGCGTTCTTTCAGGCTGATGTCGTTTGTTTCAGGGGTCAAGAGAAAAACGTGACCCGCCCCAAGCTCATGGCATAAAGCACACTGCAGACGCTTGGCAATCTCACGGGCGTAGGCGTACTCTCTCAGTCTTCCGTCAGGAGAACGCTTGCCCGCTGTGTCTTCTCCGTGACCGTTGTCAATAATTACTATCATATCATTTTAACCGTTTAAGCGTTGATAAAACTCTGTTTTGATGTTATCATACGCAAGTTTAACATTCGTGTAAGCACGGGCGTTGTTTTCCCCGTCCGCATTGTAGATTTCACTCTCAACGACCTTTGCCACGTCTTCAACCCATTCAGGGGCGCAGAAGTCAGACAGTGGCTTCCCGTGATACGTGAACGGGTCAAAGCGGCTGTTTCTGTCTTCATGAATGACTTTGAGAGACTTTCGTATCTTCTCTGCCGTTGTCTCATGGTCGATGATGTGGTTTTCTTTTCTGACCCTCTTAATAAGGCGACAGACCTGTTCCACAGTGAGGTCAAAAGCAAACCCCGTCAGGTTTCTGATGCGCATCTGTGTCTCAGGTTCAAGACGTTCAGCAAGGTTTTTTATCGCTGCGTTGTTGTCTTGAAGAATGTCTAACAACTGTCTCAGGTATTCTTGCTGTTCTAACATGCGGTTAATCATTGATTTGAACCACCTGAAAATGGCTATCATCATCATCGCCGACAGAAGAAGAAAGAAAGCCGCCGTGACAGCCATTAAGCCATAGTCGCTTATGCCTTTGGCTATCTCTGTAACTTGTTGAACCTCATTCATAGCACAGCCCTGATTGAATGTCCGACAACCGCTCCGCCCGCTGTCAGGGCGAAGTCTATCCAATCCCAAGAGCCGCCATAAAGAACGTCTTTCAGTTCAAGGGCACCTCCAACACCCGCACCCGTATAACAGGCACAATACCAATCGTCAGCCCCAAGTCCAATCATGACCCCGCCGACAAAATGTTTCCCACGATTACTCTTTGAGAACCATTCGATTACTTTTCTTTTCATGTTTCTTTATATTGATTAAGTAACTATTTTAAGTGTGTCTCCATTTCGATAAATTTGCCCTTTTGTTGAGGGTCTTGAAGACGGTAAAACATAATCTGACAGAATAACTTTTTTTGTATTCCAACCTCCTGTTACCTGAAACATCGGGACAAGGTTATCTCCTATCCCATGGCGATAAAGTCCAATTTCATAGGCAGAAACTATAAGTTTGTTCATTATATCGCCGCCTGTTTCAGTTGAAAGTTCATTCATTGTTATCTTAGGACGGCGTAACCCAAAACCAATATCCTCAGCCTCAATTCTCATTATTTCAATATCTTTTCCGAGAATTTGGTTATATATTATTATTGAATTTGAAGACGGGTCAATCACAATTCTATTACCCGCATTAACGGTTGATATTTTACCCGTGAAGTTACCTTGGATATTCACGTCTCCTGTTTTCCCGTCAAGGTAACAGGAATTGTTCTGAGAATACAGTTTCCCGTTCCTGAAAACCCACCCCGCAATATTGGCGTTTTCAGCCAACAGAAGTTGTGTTGCGACACTCTCAAAAGAAGCCCCAAAGGGATTCCAATAGTTCGTGTTTGTCGGGGCTTGACCAACAAAACCGCCTGAGCCGCTTGGAGCGTCAATTCTTGCCACATAATAGACAGAGTTATATTTGACAATATCCACTCTATGAGGATTGCCATAATAATACTTTGTTGAAGAATAATTTCCTCGGAATACGGGGGCGGGCGATGCTCCGTCTTGACCGTTCTCTCCGTCCATTCCCCAACGTCCAATCAGGGCAACGTCTGTCTCTTCTGTTGTGTTATCTGTGTACTTTATAATCTCATAATTATATAAGTACGGGCGCGAGGCAGAAATATCCTGAACAGAACTGCTCCAACCGATAGTGTTCTTTGTCACGCCCGTTGAGAGGTTCGTGGCAAGGTACATTTCTGTTATTGAAACAATGCCACGCCCTTTATCTCCATAACAGCCGATAATAACAGCGGGAGTCGTGACAGAAGAGCCGTCAGTATAAAAGATGCGTTCATAATTCCAAAGATACTTGTTTGTCTCAGAGAGTGTAGGCACAGAAGAAATAGACCAAACGGTTGGTCTAACATTGCTGTTCTGACTGACCCCGTAGTACTCTGTCACACTTCTTATACCACGCCCGTTTGTTCCGTCCTTACCGTCTGCGCCGTCTTGACCGTCAATGCCGTTGTACGGTGTTACTCTCACGGGGTTTGACCACTGAGAAAGAAGCGTCTTGCCGTCACCTGACTTCACGGCTGTTGTCTGCCACAGATATTCAAGGCTTGCAACCGTTGGCAACTCAGTAGTCCACCCTGACGGGTTCAGGCTTGATTTTGAGAGGGCGGGCGGCGTTGTTGTTGAGCCGTTCTTGGCGTAACGTAGTTCTGTGAACTTACCCGCTGCGCCGTCTTGACCCGTGTCGCCTTTGTCTCCTTTTATCCGACCCACGTTTTGCCATTTGTCTGTCTGAGGCACATACATACACCCGTTCAAGGCTTCATCGTCTGAGTTCATTATATAAGCGTCTCCCTCCTCTGCGTAAACGGTCATCCAACCCTCAGCCGCTCCCGCAAAGGGTCTTCCGAGCTTCTTGACAACACAATATTTATCCTCGGTCGTTTCCCCCGATGTCTGCGTATATTTATCAATCAGGACAACGGGCTTGCTTCTGTCTTGCGTCCACTCTTGCGCCGTTTTATAATGTGCGTAAGCCTGACCCTTGATTTTGACAGAAGTGCCGTCAGCCCCCTTTGAACCCTGAGCAACGACTTGCCAATACAGAGTGTTTGTCGGCTCAATGCCCTTGACAGGCGTGTCGCTGAACATTCTGTATGTTGACGTATTGCCGTCCTTTGTGAAAGTGACCTCATCGCCATTATAATAAGTGTTTGAGGCGTTGTATTCGCCCCTATAACAGCCGATATAGCTCTCTTGACCGCTTTGGCTCTGAATGATTGTGCCTTTTATTCTGAGCTTACCGTCCCCCGCCGAATTGAAGTCAAGAGCGTCCCCGAGCTTCATGGCGTTGGCGAGCATATCAAAATAGCTGTTGCCGTCACCTGAAACAACTCTGTCGGTCGTTACACGCCCTGGCAATATCTCTGTGAAGCCGTAGAGCGTGGCAAAACTCCTCTCTCCGTTGTATTCGCTGTTCAGAACGCCGACAAGGAGGCAGTAGTGACCGTCAACACCATTCAGCGTTTTTGCGCTCTCAGAGAGAAAGAAAACGCCCTTGTCGGTTGTCTTGCTGACCTTTGCGTATAGATAATACTTCTTTGACCCGTCTTCAAGTCTTGCGCTCTCAAACTCTTCAACGTTCCAATATAAGTATTCTTCGGGCTTATGCGATGAACTCAAAGAAGACACGCCGAGCGTCAGGTGCTGAATGAGACCCGCAGCCGCTTTCAGGGTCTTTGTCTCCTGATCGTAGTTTATTGTATGGCTGACCTGTGTCGGGTTTGTCTTTGAAGAGACGAAACGGAATTGAAGACTTTCATCGCCGACAAGCATCTGCATGGTCTGTATGGCGATAGGGCTTATGCTTTGAGTGAAGTTTTCAAGCAGCGAAGCCTCCAACATGCTCATTGTCTCTTTTGCGTCCCTGAACCGTCTTTTTGTGAATTGAATAGCCTCACGGTGGTTGTCTTCAATGACCACCTCCTCGCTTTCAAGCTGCTTCAACTTTGAAGAGAAAGATGCGCTTTTCGTCTCGTTTGACAGTTCAAGAGAGGGGCTGTGCGGTTTGTTGATATAATCTTTAATGCCCGTGATGCGGACGAGAACGCCGTCTTTCTGAAAGCGTTCATCGGAGAACTTTATATACCCGCCGAGCTTGATACGCCCGCCTATGTTCAGCCAATCTTTCTTTGCCCAAATACCGTCAAGGTCTCCCGTGAACGTGAACTTTGTCTCCTCGTTGTCAAAGAGACTTTTCACGGCTTGACGGAACATATCCCATGAAGCCCCTGACTTTGTGGCGTTGTCGCAGATATAAGCGTCAGGCAACATACACTTGAAGACAGCGTATTTCTCGTTAGCACGGGGGCAAAAGGTCTCATTCGGCATGGTCTGCCCGTCAATCTCTTGCGGCGTTATCTCAAAGCGGCGGGCGGCTTTCTTCAAAGAGCCGTCAGGGTTCAATATTGATTTGTGATAGTATTTCACTTCAAACTCTTTACCCGCTAACATGCCCGTCTGAAAGATAACTGTCATGGTCTCGCCGTCTATCAGGCATTTCTCGTAGTCAAGGTTCTCGGGGATTGAGTTGTCTATGATGTCGTAAAAGTTCTTGTCTTTGTCAACACACACAACAGAAGAAATTTCGCCGACACGCTTCGGGTAGATGTCTGAACAGTCAAGGCTGCTCTCGGCGAGGCTTGTCAGGTCTTTGTCCTTTCTTCTGATTGAGAACCCCAAATCGTCAGTCATATAGTAACGGGCGTTGTCAGCGTTGAAGCCCTCTTCGTCTTCAAAGTAAACGCCGTCAAAGCCTATTGACTGAGACTTCGGCAAAAGAAGTTCTGAGCTTCCGTATTTGCTCGGGTCTATATTGTCTGAACCGCCCTGAACGTAGAGAATTTCAGTCGGTGGCGTTTCCCCATAGTTAGAACGCCCCACATTGGGCTTGAAGCCGTTACCCCGCCCGTATGAGAGCGGCAGCGGGTTGTTCTTGTTATATTCAACTTTGCGGAGCGAGACGGTCTTGCCGTTAAACTCAAATTCCGTGTTCAGGGTTGAAGCCATTTGTTCCAACGCCTCATAACAGAAAGCGTGGCTGTACGATATGCAGACTTCATCGCCTGACACACAAGAGCCGACCGCCCAACCCGTGTCACGGCGGTTCATGTTGTCAACGAACATTTGGAGGTGCTCATGGGGCTTGGCGGTCAGGCTGAATTTCAGTCGCCCGTCAACGGGGTTTCTGAACTTCCAAATCTTCGCCTTTGCCTGACTGCTCTCCATTGTCACGGTGTATTCAAAACTGCGGCTGTGTTTCATCTTGAAAGCCTCAGGGCGTTCAAGCGTGAAGCGTTCTCCCTGATAGTCACAATAACAGCCCACGGGCAACTCAACGTGTTCTGCGAGGCTGTAATAAAGCGTGAGGTTATAATCGCCCATGATAACTCTGTGGCGATAACTGTTATCGTCAACCTCAATTTCAAGGAGCTTTTTGCCTTTGTCGTTGTAAATTATCATTGTCGTTTTATTTGAGAGTTATTTTTTGCGAATTTGACGCACACGGCGTTTACTTTTCTCTGTGGTATGCTTATAAGGTAACCACTTCAAAAACGCTTTGTGGGGCTTTAGAATGAGTTACCGCCATTTTTCAAAGAGTAGAGAGGCTGACAGTCTGAACCGCCCGCCCCTCACTCCTGAAACAGAGAGTTAGAGAATACCGAACTCGGCGCAGTCCGCATCTACCTGAGTTTTCAGGGCGGCACGCTCTGTAAGATAATCTGTGTAAGCCTTAATGTGGGCTTTCGCCTCGTCAGATGTCTTTGCGCCGTATAAACCAAGCTGTGCGGCGTTGTACTCGTTGACAAGTTTCTGCTCGTAATTAGCGTCCCACTTTGAGGTAATTACCGCCTCTGTGATTTTGTTTGAGGTCAGCGGTTCCCACACTGAGACCTCTTCACATGAGAACTGAGGAGCTTTCTCTGCCTGAGCCTCTGCGCCCTCTTCTGAGGTCTTTTCAACGCTCTCAGGCTTTACCTCCTGAATATTCCAACGGTACAAGTAAGAACCGTTACCCACTGCCTCCAACTTGGAGGGCTTGTTGTCATAGAATGCCATAATACTTCTGTTTAATAATTGTTTTCAAAAGATGTCTTGAATTGCTGTGTTTCGCCCAACCCAACCACGGGCAGACAGCCTGTTTGTAAGCCTTTTGGCTTAACGGCTTCTCCCGTTTGTTCAGGCGGGCGGCTTCACGGCAGAAATTCTGTTTTATTGACTTGCGCATCAACTTCTGTTCTCGGAAGAACTTGTAACCGACATAATCAAGCGCACGCCCGTGTCTGTCATAACGGTTCTTCGCTACGGGGAATATCTGATAGTTGCCTTTTATCTTCAAGGACAGACCGTCTTCAAGTTGAACCCGAATGAGTTTAAGAACCTCATGCAGAACGGCTTTGCTTTCCGCATAGAACGTTATATCGTCAGCGTATTCAGTACATTCAATGCGGGGCTTTACAGTCAGCCTCAGAGCCTTTTTCACAAGTTCTGCAAGCTGTATCGATTTTTAGCCAAGCCTTTACAAATATTGCCACAGAGTGTGATGGATTATCAAATTGCAATAATCTTTACTCAATGGACATTTTAAACTACACTTTCCCCCCATTATTAAAACAAAATTTAAAAATAATAAAAATTTGCAAAGCAGGAGAGCATTCGAATTGTATTGGGGATATCAAATATAAAACACTAAATGGTCAAGCTATTTCATCTGAAGTTTATGGTCGTTATGACATGTCAGGGGTATTAAATAATGGAATGATTTTTGTCCTTGCCTTGCCAAATGGAGGATGGGCATATAAAGACAACTGGGATTTAAGAATAGACTTGAATGGTCAAAAATCCCCGAACACTCTTGGGAAAGACTTATTTGTCTTTTTTGTTTCAGATAGAGGAATAGTTAGAGCTAGAGGGAATTGGGATGCCGCCAGTTGTGAAATTGCAAAAAGCAACATTAATAATCGAAATGGATTCCGTTGCTCTCAATGGATTTTAAAATATCATAATATGAATTATCTACATACAAACTATCCAAACTGGTCTGACAAATGGAATTAATTATAAAAAACATCCGATATTTTTTAATATCGGATGTTTTTTAATTATGAATTTAATGTTGCTTTTAGTCTTGCCATTGCTCTTGCAACTGCTGCTTCCGCTCGTTTTGCATCAATTTCAGCTTCTGAATCTGACAATCTTGCTTGCGCTCGTTTCAATGCCTCTTTAGCTCTCGCAACATCGATTTCTTCACCTCGTTCTGCTGTAGTTGTAAGAATCAACGCTTCATCATCTTTATACTGAAAAACCCCACCCATTGTTGTAAAATAAATAGGAACATTGTCTTTCACAGCCTTAGTTACACCAATGTCCAATGCTGACATGATTGGAACGTGATTTTTCAAAACACCCATTTCTCCGTCAGTAGTTTTGGTATAAATTTCATCCACATTTTCGTCAAAAACAACTTTTTCATGTGTAATTATTTTTAAGTGCATAATTATTCCTCATGTAATGATGTAAAGTGAGAATTACTTTTTTGAAACAAACAATCCCCACTCACCATTCACTATTTCAATGTTTTTGCTTTTTCAATAGCTTCTTCAATAGTACCTACCATATAGAAAGCTTGTTCAGGCAAATCATCGTGTTTACCTTCAATGATTTCTTTAAAGCCTCTGATAGTATCTTCAAGTTTTACATACTTACCAGGAATACCTGAGAACTGTTCAGCAACGAAGAACGGTTGTGACAAGAATTTTTGAATTTTTCTCGCTCTGTTTACGGTTTCTTTGTCTTCTTCTGACAATTCGTCCATACCCAA
>ENA-ORPK01003281-ORPK01003281.1-human-gut-metagenome-genome-assembly--contig:-NODE-3281-length-10215-cov-2.854626_pt1 | contig 10215 bp, 6 predicted proteins | sample MGYA00242139_ERZ509068 | MGnify/ENA primary metagenome ERZ509068 (study PRJEB26280, sample SAMEA2338687) | human gut metagenome | biome: human gut; feature: human-associated habitat; material: faeces... | reverse complement strand
GATAAGCGCGTAGAATTGCATCTGCACTCCCGCATGTCCACGATGGACGGCTTGACCGATGTTACGCGCGCATTTCAGACGGCAAAGCGGTTCGGGCATAAGGCGCTCGCGATTACGGATCACGGCGTCGTGCAGGCTTTCCCTGAAGCAGCAAAGGCGTCGAAAAAAACAGGGGTAAAGGCCATATTCGGTGTTGAGGGGTACCTCCTGCCCGATACGGATCTTGTCGATATGGACGTAACGTTTGTCGTGTTCGATATTGAGACCACCGGGCTGAAGCCCGAACACTGCGATATAATCGAGATCGGGGCGGTGAAGATCCGCGACGGGGAAATCATTGATCGGTTTCAAACTTTTATCAATGGCGGTGTTGTGATCCCGCCAAACATTACGGCGCTTACCGGCATTACGAACGATATGATTGTAGATGCGCCGCCGCTGCGCGATGTTTTGGAACGCTTTGCTGCTTTTTGCAATGGCTGCTGCCTCGTTGCGCATAATGCAAAGTTTGATGTGGGTTTTATCCATCACCATAGTGAGAAATACGGTATTGTATTTGACGAGCCGTATGCGGATACGTTGATGCTGGCTCGGTACTTGCTGCACGACCTCCAGAATCACAAACTTGATACGATATGTGAGCATTTCTCGATCAGCCTGGAAAACCATCATCGGGCGATTGATGATGCCGCGGCGACCGGGGACGTGTTCCTCAAGTTTCTTGATATGCTTCGGACGTTGCATGTGACAACGCTTCCGGTACATCGCCCGGCACCCGTGGGAGAGGGGAATACCGGGAAGAAACATAGACAAAAGACCAATCACATTATCCTGCTTGCAAAAACGCAGGCAGGAATGAAAAATCTGTATCGACTGATCAGCTATTCGCACTTGGACTATTTCAGAACGCGTCCGACCATTCCGAAGAGCTTGCTTTCCATATACCGTGACGGGCTAATCGTTGGCTCGGCCTGCGAGCAGGGCGAATTGTATCAGGCGATCGTACATGGCGCAGACGAAGCACAGGTCAGGAGCATCGCGGAATGGTATGACTTTCTGGAGATCCAGCCCCTCGGAAACAATGCGTTTATGGTGCGGGAACAGATCGTTTCGGATGATGAGGCGCTGAGGAATATCAACCGTCGAATTGTGGATCTTGGCAAGGAGCTTGGTAAACCTGTCGCCGCAACGGGAGACGTGCATTTTCTTGACCCGGAAGATGCGGCGTTCCGGAAAATACTGATGTACAAGATTGGATTCTCAGACGCGGATCAGCAGGCGCCGCTATACTTTAAGACAACGGACGAGATGCTGGAGGAGTTTGCATATCTCGGCGCTGAGGAAGCACACCGAGTCGTTGTTGAAACGCCCAATATGATCGCGGATCTGTGCGACGAGCTTAAGCCTTTCCCGGATGGCACGCATGCGCCGGAGATCCCAAATGCAAGCCAGGAGCTGCACGATATGGCGGTCAATGAGGCGCATCGAATCTATGGTGACCCTCTGCCGGACGTGGTACAGGCGAGACTTGACCGCGAGCTGAAGTCCATCATCGGCAACGGTTACGCGTCGCTGTATCTCATGGCGCAGCGGCTTGTGCATAAATCTCTGAGCGACGGATACCTCGTTGGTTCGCGTGGCTCGGTCGGCTCGTCATTTGTTGCGACCATGGCTGGGATCACAGAAGTCAATCCCCTTCAGCCGCATTATATTTGTCCGAACTGTAAGCACAGCGAATTTGACGTTGTTTGCCCGGAGTCTGACTGCGGCGTTGACCTTCCGGACAAAAACTGTCCGATATGCGGAACAAAGTATGAGAAAAAGGGATATGAGATTCCTTTCGAGGTCTTCCTCGGCTTTAAAGGCGACAAGACGCCGGATATCGACCTGAATTTCTCCGGAGAATACCAACCCGTCGCACATAAGTATGTTGAAGAGATGTTCGGCGTTGGACATGCATTCCGCGCAGGCACGATTTCCGGCCTTGCCGAACGCAAAGCATTTGAGTGCATTTATCATTATATGGAAGAGACGGGAAGAACTCTGCGAAAAGCAGAGATGGAACGCCTCTGCAAGGGGTGTCTCAATGTTAAGGTAACAACGGGACAGCACCCAGGCGGAATCGTTATCGTGCCGAAGGACGATGATATCCTGGACTACACGCCCGTTCAGTATCCTGCCGATAAAAAGGATAAGAACACGATAACGACGCATTTTGATTTCCATGCAATGGACGATCGTCTTGTCAAATTGGATATACTTGGACACGACGATCCGACGGCGCTGCGCATGCTGGAGGACATCACCGGGTTGAATCCGCGGAGCATACCCCTTGATGACCCGGATACAATGCGCCTGTTTTCGTCGACCGAGTCACTTGGCATCGATCTTAGCGGGCTGGAGTGTACGGTTGGGTCGCTCGGCGTGCCGGAATTCGGGACCGGCTTTGTCCGAGGCGTGCTGGAGAGCACGAAGCCTTCGACGATGGAGGAACTTGTCCGTATTTCCGGTTTGACACACGGAACGGATGTTTGGCTGAACAATGCTGAGCCGCTCGTCACGAATAAAATAGCGAAACTATCGGAGGTGCTATGTACACGCGATGACATTATGACCTACTTGATCGCGCATGGCATGGACGCTTCGTTGTCGTTTAAGATCATGGAAAGTGTCCGAAAGGGCAGAGGACTGACGCCGGAGATGGAACAGGCTCTGATCGATGGGAATATCCCGGCCTGGTTTATAGACTCTTGCCATAAGATAAAGTACATGTTCCCAAGAGGGCATGCTGTGGCCTATGTGACAATGGCGTTTCGCATCGCTTATTATAAGGTACATTACCCGCTTGCGTTCTATGCGGTGTACTTTTCTGTGCGTGCAGACGCATTCGATGTAACACTGGCGTCCGGCGGTCCCGAGAAAGTACTTGCGGCGATCAAAGAGCTGGATAAAAACTCCCAGACAAAGGAGCCGGCGGAAAAGAAACGCGATAAAGAGATCCAAACGATTCTGGAGGTCGTTTATGAGATGAACCTGCGCGGGATCGCCCTGCTGCCGGTTGACATCTATCGCTCTGAGGCAACGAAGTTTTTGATCGAAGGAAACGCTTTGCGGCCGCCGTTCAACTCCATTCCCGGCGTCGGGGATAATGCGGCGGTTTCGATGGTTGAAAAACGCGGAACGGAGCGATTTGTTTCGGTCGAGGATTTTCAAACAAGGACCGGCGCAAACAGTGGTGTAGTAGGAGCACTCGAGCAAAACGGCTGCTTTGATGCGCTGCCGAAAGAAAACCAGATTTCTTTGTTTTCGCTTGACTGAAAACAGATGGCGCGATATAATCAATAAGAGTAATCCTGCACTACTGTTGTTAGGTGTTTCATTATAGATTGTTGTTTTGTTTGCTATGATGTAGGCCGTTGCATAAATAACCGGGCAGGGATGCTCGGTTATATTACTATAGAGATGACTGGAGATAACCTAATGAATGTTTGGATTGCAATAGCGCTGATTGTTGCAGCATCAGCGATTTGTCTTTTGGTCGGCTACATGTACAGAAAAAATGTTGCCGAGGCAAAGGTGGCAAAGGCTGAGGACGCCGTCAAAAAGCTTTACGAAGACGCACGTACCAAGGCATCTGAAATCAAAAAAGAAATGATCCTTGAGGCGAAGGAAGAAGTTTTCAAAGTTCGTACAGAAGCCGAAAAGGAAAATCGTGAACGGCGCAGTGAGCTTCAGCGCACGGAACGACGCCTGTTCCAACGCGAAGAGTCGATCGAGAAGAAGCTTGACGGGATTGAGCAGCGCGAAAAAGCGCTGGCAGACAAAGAAGCGGATGTTGATCGTATGCAGGCCGACATTGCGGAGCTCCATGCCAAGCAGATGACCGAATTGGAAACGATCTCCGGCATGTCCATGGATGCTGCAAAAGAAATGCTGCTCGAAAATGTTGAGCGCGAAGCCCGGCACGATATGGCACTGCTTTTGCGTGATATTGAAGCAAAGACAAAGGAAGAAGCGGATAAGCGCGCCCGAAATATCATTTCTCTCGCGATCCAGCGCTGCGCCGCAGATCAGGTTGCAGAAACAACGGTTTCCGTTGTTCCGCTGCCGAACGATGAAATGAAGGGACGTATTATCGGCCGCGAAGGCAGAAACATCCGTGCTCTCGAAACGGCGACCGGCATCGATCTCATCATCGATGATACACCGGAGGCCGTGATCCTGTCCGGTTTTGATCCGGTTCGCCGTGAAATCGCAAGAATCGCACTCGAAAAACTCATTTTGGATGGACGCATCCATCCTGCGCGCATTGAGGAAATGGTCGAGAAGGCGAAAAAAGAAGTCGATGCGCAGATCCGGGAAGCCGGAGAACAGGCCGTTCTCAACACCGGTATCCATGGCTTGCATCATGAACTGGTTCGTTATCTTGGCAGAATGCGTTATCGCACGAGTTATGGCCAGAATGTTTTGAATCATTCTATCGAGGTTGCACACCTCGCAGGCATGATGGCTGCAGAAATCGGAGCAAACGTTGCGCTTGCAAAGAGAGCGGGACTTCTGCACGATATCGGAAAATCGATCGATCATGAAGTCGAGGGCTCGCATGCGCAGATCGGCGCTGACCTTGCAAAGAAGTTCCGCGAGAACAATCAGGTCGTTCATGCAATTATGGCGCACCATGGCGATGTTGATCCGACGACCGTGGAGGCTGTACTCGTTCAGGCTGCGGATGCAATCTCTGCTGCCCGTCCTGGCGCCCGTCGCGAGACGCTTGAGACTTATATCAAACGGTTGGAGAAACTGGAAGAGATCGCAAATTCGTTTGAGGGCGTTGACACATCGTTTGCAATTCAGGCGGGCCGTGAGGTGCGTATCATTGTTAAGCCCGAGCGTGTCAGCGACACCGACACAGTCATTTTGGCTAAGGATGTTGCCAAACGGATCGAATCCGAATTGGAGTATCCCGGTCAGATCAAGGTCAATGTGATTCGTGAGACGCGCACGGTAGATTATGCGAAATAAAGTTCAATGAAGGATTGAATTGATAAAGGATATGCGTTTTGCATATCCTTTTCCTTGAGAGGGGGAGACGAGGTTATGCGGTTTCATGTTGCGGATGGGCACTGCGATTTCTTGTACGGCATGGTTGAGCGCGGTTATGACCTGAGAAAGCCGAAAGCAGATCAAGCCATTCGCCTGCGTGACATGCAAGAGGGCGGGGTGGCGCTCCAGCTGTTTGCTGCTTGGATCGATATGGCGCTTCGCGTCCCACCGCTGCACCAGTGCCTTGCCATGATAGACGCATATGAACGTATGCTTGATTCTAACGAAGAGCTGACGCCATTGACGAAAGATTTTGATCCGACTTGCGGAAAGATCGCAACAGTGCTCACGGTCGAAGGGGGCGAGGCCATTGAAGGAAGCCATGCAATGCTGCGAACGCTCTACCGCCTGGGCGTGCGCGCGATGACGCTTACATGGAATGATAATAACGAGCTCGGCGGCGCAGCTCTTGCACGAGGCAACAAAGGGCTAACGCCTTTGGGATGCGAGATCATTGACGAAATGTGCGATCTGGGTATTGCAATTGACGTTTCCCATTTGTCTGATCACGCGATCGATGATGTTTTGGAACGCTGCGATGCGCCGGTGTTTGCATCGCATTCCAATGCAAGGGCGGTTTATGCCTCGCCAAGGTCTTTGGCAGACGATCATATCCGTGAGATCTCAAGACGCGGCGGCACGGTCGGGGTGAATTTCTATTATAAACAGTTATGTAAATGGCACACTGCTGCTATTAGCAATATTGTCTCGCATATTCAGCATATTATCGATGTGGGCGGAATAGATTGCTGCGCGATCGGTTCTGATTTTGATGGGATGGGGCGATATCCCGTGGATCTCAGGACGAGCCGAGATTTTCCGACGCTTGCGGACGCTTTGCTTGAAAGCGGGTTGTCTGAATCCGAGGTGGAAAAGGTGATGTTCCAAAATTTATACGGTTATATGCTACAATTTGTTTGACAGCACAAAACGCGAGTGGTATAATATTTTCATTGGCTTTTAGGGGCATGATGTAATGGTAACATAGCGGTCTCCAAAACCGTTCTTGAGGGTTCGAGTCCTTCTGCCCCTGCCAGATTCGTTCTCACGCTGTATTGTAAGCGTGAGAACTTTTTTTATTCGACGGAGACGCGCGCACGAAGCAGACGGGAAGGTTTTCCAGAGAAAGCAGCGAAAATTAAAATAGACGCATCCGCCCGAGAAGAAGCGGACGAATGTGTCTGAAAAATATTGAATAGGCTGTCTGCGAGCAAATAGTATCAGCGGTCTTTTGTGAGAAAGCGGCGATATAATAACAAACCAACGCAGCTTGTGAGCAATTCAGTGACCGGAAAAGTGAGCCGGAACCAGTTCAGTCCAAACCGTGAGAAAAGGTAACCAAGCGGGACGAATAGAACGACCGCATGAATGAACGAGATGCTAATCGGCCCCTGCGGCTTGAAAATAGACTGGAAAGATGAGCGTTGTGACCATCGGCAGGAAACTGACGCCGATAAAGCGGAAGCCAATTTGACCGACTTCAACAACACGTTCGTCCGAGACGAATACATGCAGCACCGGAGCGGGTATGGTTACAAAGCATAGCGTTCCGACTGCTATCAAAACAAGGTCGAAGCGGAACGCATCCGACAGCGTTTCGTTGCAGTGTTCAAGGTCGCTGGCCTCATAGCTGAAGCTGCTGATGATAGGGACGATGCGCGCCAAGGAGAATGAAGAAAAATGTTTGCCATTTACAATAGACCTAACACAGTAACGGCCCGATCGGAAAAACCGGTAAGGATCATAGTCAGGCCGAATATGCAGAAAGTGTACGCGGACTGCATGATAATATTCGGCACACCCGGCTGATATATTTTCGCGATGTGTCCGGCTTTGAACTTTTTTTTCGGGAGGATGGCGGAAACCGGGTTTTGCTGCTACAGCAGCGGCGACCGTTTACCCGGCGACGGTTGCAATCGCTGCCCCTGTTATTCCTATTTTTTGGCAGTCCCAACAAGCCGAAAATGAGCAGAGGATCCAAAACAATGTTGGTGATAGCGCCTAAAACCTGTACCGGCAGCGGGGGCTTCATGTCCCTATTGGTTTGCAGACCTTTGTCCTGATGTTTTCCGGCAAGAGGTCGATACTGAAAAAGGAGAAGTGGAGAATGTATTCTAAAATACACGGGATGTGTGGTGCAGGATAAAACGGTACCGGATCCGGTAATTGACCGGCATTGGTGATGCAGTTTGCGGGCGTTTCAGGGCAGAGGGAGCAGGGGGGAGGGCGAGCAAGTGCACGAACGAACCGGCCTGCCCAATCAAAACACGCCCGTTATCTGACTTCATTAATCGGCCTTTGAATAGATCCATCCAGAATGCAGGCCTTCCTCCGAGCAATTTAACAATTCGGAGACCGTTACCAACTGATATTCATCCGCCAGCAAACCCTCGATGATGCGAGGCAGTGCATCGACAGTCTTCTGTGACTTGTCATGAAACAAAAAAATTGAGTTATCAATTCCATGACCGAGCTCGTCTTTGGATTGCAGCATTCGTTCGGAAATCATGTCGGCGGTGTAATCGGCGTAAGTATCATGCGAACTACGGGATTGATACATGCCATATCAAAGTCCTTTAGCATTTGAACGAATGCCGCACGTTTTTCGCTGCCCTTTTTGCCAAAGGAAATGTACGGCGGTCGAAGCAGCGTGAGCGTATAACCAAACTTCTCCTGCATCAAGTCATTCACAGAGGAAACGGCATTCCGCATTTCATCATCGGAGATCTCTTCCAAATCCTCATGATTCATCGTATGATTGCCGATCTCACAGCCAAGGGCAAGAGCACGCTGCAAGAGCTCCTCGTTTCCGCTGATATGCGATCCTTGTATGAAAAACGTTGCACGGACATTATAGCGCTCCAAAATATCCAGCACCATTGCCGTATACGTTGGAGAATGGCCGTCATCAAAGGTAAGCGCGACCATCTTGCGATTCTTATCAATTTGCCAAGAGGACAGCTTTTGTGCGATATCTTCGGGGTTCTCAAAGTTTCCGTACATGTCAAGGTAATGGTATAATTGGTCACAGCGCTCCCTATACCAGTCCTCATCAATGGTGGGAGTGGGTGAAGCAGCTTGAGTGGCTGGTTCCGGTGTAAAAGGCGGCGGCGATGCTAGATTCTCCGTGCTTTGCGGCTGCGTTGTATTTGCGGCAGTACTGGACACAGGCTTGCGAAGCAGGGCGATTCCTGCATATACCAGCAAAGCAAGCGTGACACTTGCAAGGACAAACAGTATGCAAATCAAAACAATCCGGCGCATTTTCTTTTTGCGGCGGCGCTCATTTCGTGCATATTGACGAGAGTTATTATTAGCTCGATTGCTAGAATATCGTTTTTCCATAACACCTCGATGGGACGCATACATAATTAAATTGTAGAATCAATGCAGGGTGTTGTCAACACTATAAAGTATTGAAGAACTAAGTTCCGGCTGCGTAAATGATCTGACGGTTTGACAATTATTCGGATTGGAAATACAATTGTATTATAAGTGCGGACTATCTACGCACTGATTTCACGGTGACTATGATGATTTTACTGGAGGCTAATTGATATGACGCGACTGGGTGTAATCGGCATCGGGAACATGGGGGAGGCGATTCTGCGCGGCGCGTGCAGTGGGGGAGCCTTGAAAGCGGACGAAACATTTGTATTTGATCATAATCCGCAGAAAGCGGAACCATTGCACCGAGAGTTTGGCGTACGAGTGTGTTCTGATATTGACGAGCTGTTTGAGAATTCGACGCTGATTCTGCTTGCCGTTAAGCCTCATTCGCTGGATACGTTGGCAGAAGAAAAATACGACTTCTTTGTAGAAAAGGGAGTAATCTCCATTGTGGCCGGGAGGAGCGGGGAGCGGCTCGCGTCTATGCTGCCGCAGTCCACGCGCATCTTGCGCACAATGCCGAACACACCGGCTCTCGTTGGTGAAGGAATGGTTGTTTTTGAGGACGGAGATACGTTGCTGCAGGAGGAAAGAGACTTTGCCGAGCGTCTGTTTGGGGCGGTTGGAAAGGTCGAGCGCGTGACTGCGCACCTGATGGACGCAGTTACTGGAATCAGCGGCAGCGGCCCTGCGTATGTTGATTTGTTTATTGAAGCGTTAGCGGATGCCGGCGTGCGTGCGGGGTTGCCGCGTGCAATGGCATACCGGCTGTCGGCACAAACGGTATATGGCTCCGCCAAGCTGGTGCTGGAGACGGGGGAGGCGCCCGCTGTTTTGAAAGACAAAGTATGTTCCCCCGGAGGTACAACGATCGAGGCGGTTGCTGCACTTGAGGAATTCGGCCTGCGAAACGCTGTTTTGAAGGCTGTGGATGCATGTGTACGGAAATCTAAGAGTATGTGAGCAGGGGCATAATCAGAGATTACAAGACAATGAAAGAGGTTATACTGTATACGGATGGCGCCTGCTCGGGCAATCCCGGTCCCGGCGGATGGGGTGCCGTCCTGATGTATCAACAGCATACGAAAGAGCTTTCTGGGTATGAACCGCAGACGACGAACAATCGTATGGAGATTACAGCCGCTATCCGTGGGCTGGAAGCGTTGAAAGAGGCTTGCAGCGTGGAAATCTATACAGATAGCGCATATGTATTCAATGCGTTTGATAAGCGGTGGATCCAGAATTGGCGTACGAACGGGTGGAAAACATCGACAAAACGCGACGTGGAAAACCAAGATTTATGGAAACGCCTTTTTGCACTTACGCAAAAGCATCAGGTGCGGTTTCATAAGGTGAAAGGGCATGCAGATAATTCGTATAACAATCGCTGTGATGAGCTGGCGACGGCCATGATCCGTAAGAATCAAGCGCACCAGAAGCGTGCATGAGAGCGCGGGACGCAGATATATCTTATTATTCGACTTATTCGACAATGCGCGCGCATGCGGCTGAACCCCCCGAATATGGCGGGCGGCGCAGAAGAAATAGAAGAGAACTAAACCTCCAAGGCATGTACATGACAAAAGCGCAAGAGTGCCTTTATATCCAATAAGCATGGTTTAATCATTGCCCCTGTTTTGTCATATACTCCCGCAGATACGTCGGGGATATGAGGAACCCCAACCCCGCGTCACGCCTTGCCTCGCAGCCGTTCGGCGCTCG
>ENA-ORPK01003278-ORPK01003278.1-human-gut-metagenome-genome-assembly--contig:-NODE-3278-length-10224-cov-5.101780_pt1 | contig 10224 bp, 8 predicted proteins | sample MGYA00242139_ERZ509068 | MGnify/ENA primary metagenome ERZ509068 (study PRJEB26280, sample SAMEA2338687) | human gut metagenome | biome: human gut; feature: human-associated habitat; material: faeces... | reverse complement strand
ATTGAACATTCTTGCGCTCCGTGGGTGCTCAGGCGCTTCGCGGAGTATGAAACATCAATTTTCCGCGCGAAGCGCGTATTAATGATAATTAATGGGGCATTAATGATAATTAATGTTTAAGATAAAACGCGCAAAGCGCGAATTAAGTATATAATATAATTGTAAACTAAAGAGTGATTGTAAAAGGATAAACAAAATGGAAAACCCTTATTTGAAACAATACCCCGACCTCATGTCGGGAAAGAAAATAATGTATGTGCATGGTTTCGGTTCGTCGGCACAGTCGGGCACGGTAACCATGCTGCGCACCCTCATGCCTAACGCCACAGTGATAGCCGAAGACATACCACTGCACCCCGCCGAGGCCATGACCCTGCTGCGCGATATGCAACAAAACGAACAACCCCACCTTATCATAGGAACCTCAATGGGCGGTATGTACACCGAACAACTGAGGGGCACCGACCGCATACTGGTAAACCCTGCCTTCGAGATGGGCGCCACCATGGGCGAACATGGCATGATAGGCAAGCAAACCTTTCAGAACCCACGCAAAGATGGCGTGCAAGACTTTATCGTAACCAAGGCGCTGGTGAAAGAATATGCCGAAGCCACCACCCACTGCTTTGAAAACATTGACGAGGCCGATCGGCAGCGCGTATATGGCCTCTTTGGCGATGCCGACCCACTGGTACACACCTTCCCACTCTTTGCCCAGCACTATCCTAACGCCATGTCGTTTCATGGCGAGCACCGCCTTACCGACAAGGTGGCGATGCACTATCTCATACCCGTGATACGCTACATCGACGACCGACAGGAAGGCCGCGAGCGCCCCGTCGTATACGTAGACATCGAGACGCTACGCGACTCGTACGGCAACGCCACGGCGTCGATGCACAAGGCTTACGAGATGCTCATCGAGCACTACAACGTGTACATCGTGGCGCCGTCGCCGTCAGACAATGCGCAGCAGATGGTGGACGACACACGCTGGGTGGAGCAGTTCCTGAGCGCTCCGGCTTGGGGACGCATCGTCTTCACCAACCAGCGCCAGATGCTCTACGGCGACTATCTCATCACGCCCGCCGCACAACCGAAGCCCACGCTGCAGGAGCAGCCCGAGTTCATGGGCACGCAGATAGAGTGGGGCAGCGACGAGTTCAAGACATGGGAAGAGATAATAGTGTTCTTCGACCGACTCGGAGGGCAGTAATGTAGGGGGTGCACTTGTCTCAAGTGCACCAACCGAGCGGTCTCAAGTGCACCAACCGATTTAATAGAATATTCTTAAAAATGGCAAAAGAACAGACCGCCGTGCGCGACCGCACTCGCACCAACCTCCGCGAGCCGCGCCGCTACAAGGTGATAATCTACAACGACGACTTCACGACGATGGAGTTCGTGGTGCTCGTGCTCACCTCCGTCTTCTTCAAGTCGGCGGAGGAGGCAGAAGCCCTTATGCTCGCCGTGCACAAGAGCGGCAGCGCCGTGGTGGGCATATACAGCTACGACGTGGCGATATCGAAGGTAAGAAAGGCCACGATGATGGCGCGCGAGGAGAATTTCCCGCTGCGACTCGAATGCAAACCGGAATGAAATATGAACAACAGCAAGAATTTAGCAAACGCAATAAAGCAGGCAATAGAAGACTGCGACTTCTGGCGCCACGAGTTCGTGACGCCGGAGCACGTGCTCTACGCCTTTGCCTCACAGGAGCAGTTCGCAAGCGCCAGCGAATGGCTGCCGCACGACGCCTCGTGGCTCATCACACAACTCGAGAAGGAATTCCTGTCGATGGAGGTGGTGCCCGAGACACAGAAGTACGTCATCGAAGGCTCGCAGCAGTTCTCAGAGATGATGTCGCTCGCCATCAAGCAGGCGCAATACTCCGACCAGGAGACGCTCGACGTGCCGCACGTCGTGGCAGCCATGCTCATGCTCAACGACTCGCAGGCAGCCTATCTTCTCGACCAGTTCACGGGCGACGAGAAGGGCGAGTTCATGCAGTCGCTCGTGTCGGCATACGCCGTAGACGAAACGGGCGAAGCGGCTGACGGCGACGACGCCAACTCACCCGCACCGTGGCGCAAGCTCGTCACCTGCGTCAACGACACATACGCCGACCACAACCCGCTCATCGGTCGCGAAGCCGAACTGGAGCGCACCATGCAGGTGCTCTGCCGCAAGGACAAGAACAATCCGCTGCACGTGGGCGAGCCGGGCGTGGGCAAGACGGCGCTCATCTACGGACTCACCGCCCTCATAGAGCGCGGCGCAGTGCCCGAACGCCTGCGCGGAGCACGCGTCTACATGATGGATATGGGCACGATGGTGGCAGGTACACAGTTCAGGGGCGACTTCGAGAAGCGCATAAAGATGGTGATGGAAGGACTCGCGCAGGAGGGCAACGCCATACTCTGCATCGACGAGATACACAACCTCATCGGAGCCGGACGCAACGGCGACGCATCGCTCGACGCCTCGAACATGCTGAAGCCCTATCTCGAGAGCGGAGCGATACGCTTCATCGGATCGACCACCTACGACGAGTACAACCGCTACATAGCCAAGCAGAAGTCGCTCGTGCGACGCTTCCAGCAGATAGACATCGCCGAGCCGTCGGTAGACGACGCAATACGCATTGTGGAGGGTCTGCGCCAGAGCTACGAGAAGTTCCACGGCGTGAAGTACGCTGCAGGCGTCGTTGAGTTCGCTGTGCGCAGCGCCGCCAAGCACATACGCGACCGCTTCCTGCCCGACAAGGCAATCGACCTCATCGACGAGGCAGGCGCCTACCGCGAGACCCATCCGCTCACCACGCAGAAGCGCCAGACCGTAGACCGCCGACTCGTCACCGACATACTCGCACGCGTCTGCAAGATTGATGCCGAAGCACTCAAGGAGCAGTCGAACGACGCGCTGCGCACGCTGGAGGGCGACATAAAGAAGGAGATATTCGGTCAGGACGAAGCCGTAGGCCGTGTGGTTGAGGCTGTGCAGATGTCGAAAGCCGGACTCGCCGACGACACCAAGCCGATGGCAAGTCTGCTCTTTGTCGGTCCGACCGGCGTCGGCAAGACCGAGGTGGCGCGCGTGCTCTCAGAGCGAATGGGCATGAAGCTCGTGCGCTTCGACATGAGCGAGTACGCCGAGAAGCACGCCGTGGCGAAGCTCATCGGTTCGCCGGCAGGATACGTGGGCTACGAAGACGGCGGACTGCTCACGGCAGCTGTGCGCAAGACGCCCAACTGCGTGCTGCTCTTCGACGAGATAGAGAAGGCGCACCCCGACATCTTCAACATCTTCCTGCAGATGATGGACTACGCCGCGCTCACCGACAACCACGGCGAGCGTGCCGACTTTCGCAACGCTGTCATCATCATGACCTCCAACGCCGGAGCGCAGTACGCCTCGCGCGCCAGCATCGGCTTCACGGGCAGCGTGTCGCGCGGCGACGCCATGCTCACTACAGTGAAGAAGACGTTCAAGCCCGAGTTCATCAACCGCCTCACCGACATCGTTGTCTTCCACGATATGTCGCGCCAGATGGCATCGCTCATCCTCGACAAGAAACTCGCGCAGCTGCAGACGAAGCTCAGCGCGAAGAACGTGACGCTGCACCTCAGCGCCGAGGCACGCGAACTGCTCCTCACAAAGGGCTTCACGCCGGAGTACGGTGCGCGAGAGCTCGACCGCGTAATCGGCTCTATGCTCAAGCCGCTGCTGATGAGAGAGATACTGTTTGGCAAACTAAAGAAGGGCGGCGAGTTTAATGTTGAATGTGGAATGTTGAATGTTTCATAAATATTTCTCTGCTACAAATAAAATATGTATATTTGCAGCATCATAACATTATAAAATCTGGCTTATGACTACATTTAAGGCAAAATCCCGTGAGGAACTCATCGCTGCGTTCCGAAGGGCAATTGACAGAAAGAAAGAATGGGAAGAAGAAGCCCAAAAGGAATTTGAAGAAATCCGCAATCGTGGTTTACAACTGAAATTATGAATACGCTGGATATATCCGCAATAAATACGAATGCACCATACTCTGTTTGGAATGTAGGCGAATACTACTTCTTCAGAACAAAGTATGGTGCATTTTTTTACTAACAAACCCGAATAATTGAAATAATGATTTATCGTATTGGCAAAGAACTAATATTCCCTCAGCCCGTTGACGTGGAGCCCGACGGACTCCTGTGCATTGGCGGCGACCTCTCCGTCGACCGACTGCTGCTCGCATACAGTCATGGCATCTTTCCGTGGTTCTCGTTCCGCGACTACGACGAGCCGCTGTGGTACTGTCCGCAGGAGCGCTTCGTCATCTTCCCCGAAGAGATACACGTGTCGCACTCGATGCGCACGCTGATTAACAAGGGCAAGTACGACGTGTCTATCGGCGATGACTTCGACGGCGTGATACGCGGCTGCCAGAAAGCCGACGGACGCTACGACTCGGAAGGGGCGTGGCTTAGCGAGGACATCATCCGTGCATACACCGAGCTGCACCGCCAGAACCTCGCGCAGAGCGTGGAGGTGTGGGAGGGCGACCGACTCGTGGGCGGACTCTACGGCGTTACGCTCGGACGCTGCTTCATCGGCGAGAGCATGTTCTCGCTCGTGCCCAGTGCAAGCAAGCTCGCGCTCATCTTCCTCGCCGAGTTCATGCGGGAGAACGGCGGACTGATGATTGACTGCCAGATAGAGACGCCGCACCTCAAGTCGATGGGCGGACGCACCATCTCCTACAAGGAGTATATGAAGATTCTGCAGCAAATATAGGAGACTACGGCATGCTTGCCGTTGCTACGCTTATATATAAGTTGTATTAAAATAATAGAAACTACTAAAAACAAATCAAACAAATATGCAGATAAACAAGACGATAGCGCTCTCGCTGCTCGCAGCATGGGCGACACAGCCGACGATGGCGGCGAAGAAGCAGAGGGCGAAGGCGGACACGTCGCGACCGAACGTGATTATGATTGTGGCTGACGACCTCGGCTACGGCGACCTCGAATGTTACGGCGCGAAGAACGTCGAAACGCCTAACGTGAACCGACTTGCTGCCGAAGGCGTGCGCTTCACCGATTGCCATGCAGCGGCTTCTACCTCAACGCCGTCGCGCTACTCGCTCCTGACAGGCGAGTATCCGTGGCGCCGACCAGGCACTGACGTGGCGCCGGGCAATGCGGCGATGATTATCAAGCCCGAGCAGTTCACCATAGCCGACATGTTCCGTTCGCAGGGCTACGCTACGTGCGCCATAGGCAAGTGGCACCTGGGACTGGGCGACCGCACCGGCGAGCAGGACTGGAACGCTCCGCTGCCGGCGTCGCCTGCCGACATCGGTTTCGACAACCACTACATCATGGCGGCTACTGCCGACCGTGTGCCCTGCGTGATTATCGAGGACGGCATGGTGGCTAACTACGACGAGTCGGCGCCAATCGACGTGAACTACTACCATAACTTCGAGGGCGAACCTACGGCGCGCGAGCATCCAGAGCTGTGCTACAACCTGCGCTCGTCGCACGGACACGACCAGGCGATAGTGAACGGCATCGGACGCATCGGATATATGAAGGGTGGTGGTAAGGCGCTGTGGAAGGACGAGAACATCGCCGACTCGATAACAGGCTACGCCGTCAACTACATCAAGCAGCACGCCGACCGCCCGTTTTTCATGTATTTCGCCACGAACGACGTGCATGTGCCGCGATTCCCTCACAAGCGATTCCGCGGCAAGAGCGGAATGGGCTTGCGCGGCGACGCTATCGTGCAGTTCGACTGGTCGGTGGGCGAGATTATGCGCACGCTCGAACGACTCGGCATCGCCGACAACACAATCATATTGCTCACCAGCGACAACGGACCCGTCACCGACGACGGATATGTAGACCGCGCCGACGAACTGCTCAACGGACACTCGCCGCAGGGACCGTGGCGATCGGGCAAGTACTCGGCTTATGAGGGCGGAACGGCTGTGCCCGTCATCGTGCGCTGGAAGGCTGGCGGCGTGAAGGCTGGCGCGACGTCGGAAGCGCTCTTCTCGCATATCGACTTGCTGGCATCGTTCGGTTCGCTCATCAACGCACGCATACCGAAGGGCGCTGCCGTAGACAGCGAGAACCGCATCAGTACGCTCCTTGGCAACGACCGCACCGACCGTCCGTACGTCATCGGCGTGGCTAACAACCATGTGCTCTCTGTGCGCACAAAGCAGTGGAAATACATAGAGCCGAACGACGGCGCAAAGACCATCGGCTGGGCGGCTACGCTCAACGGCGAACGCGTGGAGACTGGCAACAGCCCGCAACCGCAGCTCTACGACATGCAGAAAGATATCAAGGAGGAGCACAACGTGGCGCTCGAAAACGCACAGACCGTGTTCGACCTGCAGAACGTATTGCGCCGAGAAAGAGCCAAATAGATGAGGCTGAGTAGCGGAAACGCCCCAATTCTTGTGATAAACGGCAAAGTTTTTGCCCAATTCCTATAAATAATGTACCTTTGTAGGTTGATAGGAAACAAAAAACAAACAGGAAATAAAAATAAACAAAATATGGGAAAGATAATTCTTACGGGCGACCGTCCTACAGGTAAGCTCCACTTGGGTCACTATGTAGGCTCGCTCCGCCGCCGCGTCGAACTGCAGAACGCTGGCGATTTCGACCGCATGTTCGTCTTCATGGCTGACGTGCAGGCTCTCACCGACAACGCAGACAACCCCGAAAAGATTCGCCAGAACATCATCGAGGTGGCGCTCGACTACCTCTCGGCTGGTCTCGACCCCGAGAAGTGCACGCTGTTCATACAGAGTCAGATACCGGAGCTCGCCGAGCTTACTACCTATCTGATGAACCTCATCACCGTGTCGCGCGTGCAGCGCAACCCGACTGTGAAGACCGAGATAAAGATGCGCAACTTCGAGGCTAACATTCCACTCGGCTTCTTCTGCTACCCCGTGAGCCAGGCTGCCGACATCGCTCTGTTCAAGGCTACAACCGTGCCTGCAGGCGAAGACCAGGAGCCGATGATTGAGGTGACACGCGAGCTCGTGCGCCGCTTCAACCAGACATACAGCGAGGTGCTCGTTGAGCCGGAGATCATGCTGCCAGAGAACGCTACGGCACGCCGTCTGCCAGGTACCGACGGCAAGGAGAAGATGTCGAAGTCGCTCGGCAACTGCATCTACCTCTCTGACTCAGCCGCTGAGGTGTGGAAGAAGGTGAAGAAGATGTCGAACGGTGCACCGCGCATGAGCATGGACGAGCCGGGCAACCTCGAAGGCAACGCCGTGTTCACATACCTTGAGGCGTTCAGCACACCCGACGACTTCGCTGAGTTCTGGCCCGAGTACAAGACACTCGACGAGCTGAAGGACCACTACGTGCGTGGCGGCATTGGCGACGGCACAACGAAGAAGTTCCTCAACAACGTGCTCAACAAGATGCTCGACCCGATTCGCGAGCGCCGCGCAGAGTACGAGAAGGACATCCCCGAAATATACAACATCCTGCGCAAGGGTTCGGAGGCTGCACGCGAGACAGCGGCTCAGACAATGGACGAGGTGCGTCGCGCAATGCAGATCGACTACTTCAACGACGCTGCGCTCATTCAGCAGCAGGCTGAGAAGTTCCGCAAGTAAAAGGATGCCATAACCATCCTATGAAAAAGGGCAAAACTCACGATTAATGAGTTTTGCCCTTTTTATATCGTTATATACGACTTGACTTTTTATATATCGTTTACGGCTGACTCTCGCCCTCCACATACTCCTCAAGGAACATGTGCTCGCCGTCGAACACGGCGTAGGTGAACTGTGTTATCCAGTCGCCGAGAATCATCATGCGTGTCTTTTTCGAGAGGAAGAGATCGAGCTCTATGTGTCGGTGTCCGAACATGAAGTAGTCGACATCGTTGTGCGTCTTCATGTACTGCTTCGCAAAGAGCACGAGATGCTCGCGGTCTTCGCCCATGTACGGCGGTTCCTTGCCGTCGGCACGTTTCAGGCGCGAGTGCTTCGCCCAAGTGAGTCCGAACCACATCGCCCAGCGTGGGTGCAGCGAGTTGAACAGCACCTGGCACGTGCGGTTGTGGAACACGCTCTTTATGAACTTGAAGCGGCGGTCGGGGTCGCCCAGTCCGTCGCCGTGCGCTATGTAGAACACCTTGTCATAAATCTCCACCGTCTCGGGCTTGGTGTGTACAATCAGTCCGCACTCCTCCTCGAGGTATCCGTATGTCCAGATGTCGTGGTTGCCGGTGAAGTAGTGCACCTCCACGCCCATATCGGTCAGCTCCGAGAGCTTGCCCAGGAAGCGCGTGTAGCCCTTCGGCACCACGTAGCGCCACTCGCACCAGAAGTCGAACATATCGCCCAGCAGATAGATGGCGCGCGCCTTTGTCTTTATCGAGTCGAGAAACCTCACGAGTCGGCGCTCCTGCGTGCGACCGTGGTCGATAGCCCACGAACCGAGGTGGGCATCGCTAAGGAAATATACATTTTTCATGCGAATTCAACATTGGTTAATTCAAAATCGGCGCAGCCTACCATTCTTGTTATAGCAAGCGGCATAGCCGAGCGCAAAACTCACTATTCAAAGCTCAATATTCGACCTTGTTAGTCGAATCCAAGCTCTATCTTTGCCTCCTCCGTCATCATGCTCTGGTCCCATACAGGCTCGAAGACGAGGTTCACGTTAGCCGACTTCACCTGCTCGAGCGAGTCTACCTTCTGTCGCACGTCCTCAAGGATGAAGTCGGCGGCGGGGCATGTAGGCGCTGTGAAAGTCATGTCGATGTCCACGTTGCCGTCGTCCTGCACGTCAATCTTGTAGATGAGTCCGAGGTCGTAGATGTTCACCGGTATTTCGGGGTCGTACACCGTCTTGAGCACGTCGACGATGCGTTCTTCTATATGTGTCTTTTCTTCCTGTGTCATTCGTTTTGTACTTTAGCTTGTTATACATTAATATATTATTGCAAATTTAAGGAAAAATATCCGAATACCGAATTTTATGGCAGTAATAATACAGCTTTTCTTACTCGGTTACGATAAAAAACTATACTTTTGCATCGCATAACGTAACCATAATAACTAAAATAAATGATAACATTCTTAATCAGTCTGGCAGCCCTTGTGTTGGGCTACCTTGTCTACGGACGCTTCATGGAGCGCATCTTCGCACCCGACGACCGTGTTACGCCAGCCGTGGCGCAAGCCGACGGTCTGGACTATGTCGCGATGCCTTATTGGAAGGTGTTCATGATACAGTTCCTCAACATCGCTGGCACCGGACCTATCTTCGGTGCAATCATGGGCGCCAAGTTCGGACCCGCGGCATATCTCTGGATAATCTTCGGCTGCATCTTCGCCGGAGCTGTTCACGACTACTTCGTGGGTATGCTCTCCATGCGCAACGGCGGCTGCGACCTGCCCGAACTTGTGCGGCGCTATCTCGGCGGAGCCGCATCTAAGGTGTTGTTGGTGTTCGCTGTCTTCCTGCTCATCATGCTCGGCACGGTGTTCGTGTATAGTCCGGCAGAGATTCTGCACGGCATAAGCGGTTCGACAACCATGTGGATAACCGTCATCTTCGTTTATTACGTAGTAGCGACTATGCTACCTATCGACAAGATCATAGGCAAGATATACCCGCTCTTCTCGTTCTCGTTGCTGTTCATGGCTGTGGCTCTGATGGCTGTGCTGTTCGTAAAATGGCCTGCGCTGCCCGAACTGTGGCACGGTGTGGGCAATATGGGCAAGGCTACAGACCCTGCTTCGTTCACCGACAATATCTTCCCGTGTCTGTTCATCACCATCGCCTGCGGTGCTATCAGCGGTTTCCACGCCACGCAGAGTCCGCTCATGGCGCGTTGTCTGCGGTCAGAGCGCAAGGGCCGCCCGATATTCTACGGTGCGATGATAACCGAGGGACTTGTGGCTCTCGTATGGGCCACCGTGTCGATGTGGTTTTTCTATGATGCGCCGCAGCCGGGCTACGAGCAGATAGCCGGCGCTGCCGACAAGGGTTTTCTTACCTCCGCCCCGATGGTGGTAAATCTTGTGTGCAAGGACTGGCTCGGCCTGCTTGGTGGCGTGCTCGCCATGCTCGGTGTCGTGGCTGCCCCGATAACGAGTGGAGATACGGCGTTCCGCTCCGCCCGTCTGGTTCTGGCCGACTGGTTCAAGATGGACCAGAAGAGCTGGAA
>ENA-ORPK01003276-ORPK01003276.1-human-gut-metagenome-genome-assembly--contig:-NODE-3276-length-10233-cov-3.693063_pt1 | contig 10233 bp, 9 predicted proteins | sample MGYA00242139_ERZ509068 | MGnify/ENA primary metagenome ERZ509068 (study PRJEB26280, sample SAMEA2338687) | human gut metagenome | biome: human gut; feature: human-associated habitat; material: faeces... | reverse complement strand
ACGCAAATTTCAACAATAAAATCGAGCGCGCCCTGCGCGAGATCTACCGCGCCGTGGGCGAGGTCGAGCCGATGGCGCAAAAGCGCAAGTACCTTATCGCCATGCCCGACATGGCGGCGTTTTCCCACAAATACCGCGCCGCGGCCATCGACATGACGCAGACGTATCTCGCGCTGACGAACCCGAACATCGAGCGCCGCGTGCGCATGCAGAAAAGCGGCGCGGAGACGCTGTACTTCTACACCGAAAAGCATCGCATGGAAAACGGCGAAAAATGGGACACCGAGCGCCCCATCTCGCAAAAGCAGTATGAAAAATACCTCTTAGAGCGCGACACGGCGCTCTCGCCCGTGCGCAAGACAAAGTACCGCTTCGTCTTCGCCGACCGCCGCTGCGAGATCGACGTGTACCCCTTCAGCGCAGAAAAGGCCGTGCTGTTCCAGTACGGGCAAAGCAGCGCCGCGCTGCCGGAGGAGATCACCGTGCTCCGCGAAGTGACGGGGAACGCGGATTACAAAAACCGCAAGTTGGCAGCTTTGCAAAAGCTGTGAAAATTTTTTGGTTTTTCGCACAAGCGCGAAAAAGCACACGCGCCCAGTGTGGTCGCAAAAAAAGAGCTGTCCTTTCGGACAGCTCTTTTTCATTCCGCTGCGTGGGACGCATCCAGCGGCTTGACATATTTCTTATAGCAATACAAAAAGTATGCGATCTCCGCCGCGCCCGTGAGTACCCACGAGAACGGATAGAGCATATAGAGCGAGCGGATCGTATGGAAGTGGGCGAACACGGTGTAGATCCACGCCACGCGGAACACGCACGAGCCGAGGAACACGAAGATCATCGGCACGAGGCCCTTTCCAAGGCCGCGCGAGGCGGCGGTGGTGCAGTCCATCGTGGCCGAGATCGGGAACGAGAAGCACATGACCCAGATGCGCGCGAGGCCCGCCTCGATGACGTCGGATTCCGACGTGAAGAGCGAGAGAAACTGGTGCCCGAACAGCAGGAACAGCCCGCCGAGCACCGCTGCGGCTACTGCGGAATAGCAGAGCGTCAGCAGGTAGCTCTTGAGCACGCGGCGCGATTTGCCCGCGCCGTAGTTCTGCCCGACGAAGCTCGAGCAGGCGATGTAGAAGGCGTTCATCACGGAGTAGACGAGGTTATCCACATTGCCCGCCGCGGAGTTGCCCTCGACGACGACGGTGCTGAACGAATTGACGCCCGCCTGAATGAAGAGGTTTGCGACCGAGAAGATCGCGTTCTGCAAACCTGCCGGCACGCCGACAGACAGCGCGTGGATGGCCTTGTCCTTGTGGAAGCGCAGCTCCTTCACATTCAGTCCGTAGATGTCCTTGCTGCGTGCGAGCGAGAGAATGATGAGTCCCGCGGAAACGCACTGGGAGATCATGCTCGCAAGCGCCACGCCGTCGGTCGACATGCCGAGGCCGATGACGAACACGAGGTCGAGGATAACATTCAGCACGCCTGCGGTGGAGAGGTAGATGAGCGGCGTTTTCGTGTCGCCGATGGCATTCAGAACGCCGTTGCCGTAGTTATAGAGCGCGGCGGCGGGCATGCCGAGGAAGTAAATGCGCAGGTAGAGCTCGGCGCCGTCGATGAGGTCCTCGCGCGTGTTGAGAAGCTCAAGGAGCGGACGGGCAAAGATAAGCCCGAGCGCGAGCATCAAAAAGCCTGCGATCAGGCACACGAGGAACGACGTGTGGACGGACTCGCGCACATTCTTTTCGTTGCGCGCGCCGAAGTGCGTGGCGACGAGCACATTGGCGCCGCTGCCAAGACCCATCAGAAAGCCCGTGAACAGAAAAATGAGCGTCGTGGTCGAGCCGACCGAGCCCATGGCGGCGGAGCTGGAAAAACGCCCGACAACAGCGAGGTCGACCATGCTGAAGAGCATCTGCAAAAGGTTGGTAAACATCAGCGGCAGGGAAAAGCCGATGATCTGACGGCTGAGGCTGCCCTGCGTCATATCGAGCGCGGCGGTATGCGCCATAAAACGATCCCTCTCTCTTTCTTGTGTCAAAGTCTTATCCTTATAGCACACTTTCCGCTGCTTTGCAAGTAAAGAGTGTGCAGTGCGCAAAAAATAATGAAAAATGACGCAATTATTTTCAAAAAAGCCGAAAACAACGAGGAAAAACGCTTGCAATCCCAAACTCGGTGTGATACTATACTTATGTTTATTGATGCAGGAAACGCAGAGTGGACCGTTTGGCCCGCTCTTTCTTTTGCAAATTTCGGAAAAAACACAAACTGCGAGGGAATCAGATGAAAAAAGTGACAGAGACCGTGCGCGAGCTGGCGCTCCCCGTCGTCGAGGAGCAGGGCTGCAAGCTGTGGGATGTGGAATACGTCCGCGAAGCCGGGCAGTGGTACCTGCGCATCTACATTGACAAGGACGGCGGCGTGAATATTCTCGACTGCGAGGCCATTTCCCGCGCGCTGAGCGACATTCTCGACGAGGCCGATCCCATCGAGTCGAGCTATATTTTCGAAGTGGCGTCCGCCGGCGCGGAGCGCCCGCTCAAGCGTCCTGGCGACTTTGCGCAGTTCATGGGCTCGCCCGTGCTTTTAAAGACCTATAAGCCCGTTGACGGGCGCAAGGAGTTCTCCGGCGATCTTGCGGGCTATGAAGACGGCGCTGTCACGCTGCGCATCGGCGAAGAGGAGCGGCGCTTTGAAAAGGACACGGTGGCGCTCGTGCGCCTGCGCTGCGATTTTTAAGCGGATATACCAATTACTTTGATGATAGAGAATAAGGAGCAGACCCATGAAATGTGATGAAATCTTCGCGGCACTTGCGATGCTGGAAAAGGAACGCGGCATTTCCCAGACCTTTATGATGGATAAGATCGTTCAGGCGCTCACCACCGCCTACAAGCGCGACCACGAGGGCGTGGAAAACGTGGTGGTCGACGTGGACGAGGGCAAGCGCGAGCTGAAAATGTTCGTGCAGAAGGAAGTCGTCGAAGAGGTGGAGAATCCCGGCACGCAGATGAGCCTTGACGAAGCCAAGGCCGTTTCCGCCAAGTATAACATTGGCGACATCGTCAACCTCCCGGTCGACAACATCGAGTTCGGCCGCATCGCCGCGGGCAACGGCAAGCAGGTCATCATTCAGGGCCTGCGCGAGGCCGAGAGCGGCATGGTCTACGACGAATACAACTCCAAGCAGCACGAGATCCTCACCGGCGTCGTCACGCGCATCGATCCGCGCACGGGCAACGCTTCCCTGCGCATCGGCACGGGCACGGAGGCGACGGACGCGCTGCTGCTCGCCGGCGAGCAGGTCAAGGGCGAAGAGCTGGTCGAGGGTCAGCGCATCAAGGTCTATCTTGTCGATGTGCGCCGCCAGTCCCGCGGCCCGCAGGTCGTCATCTCCCGCACGCACCCCGGCCTTGTCAAGCGCCTGTTCGAGCTCGAAGTGCCCGAGATCTACGACGGCACGGTCGAGATCCGCTCCATCGCCCGCGAGGCCGGTTCCCGCACGAAGATGGCGGTGTGGAGCAACGACGAGAACGTTGATCCCATCGGCGCCTGCGTCGGCCCCCACGGCCAGCGCGTGAACAGCATCGTCGAAGAGCTGCGCGGCGAAAAGATCGACATCATCAAGTACAGCGACGATCCCGCGGAGTACATCGCCGCGGCGCTCGCTCCGGCGGACGTTGTCGACGTGCGCCTTGCCGAAGAGGGCAAGGCCTGCCGCGTCATCGTGCCCGACGATCAGCTTTCCCTTGCCATCGGCAAGGAGGGGCAGAACGCGCGCCTTGCCGCGCGCCTTGTCGGCTACAAGATCGACATCAAGCCCGAGAGCTATCAGGAAGAAGAATAATCATAAGGAGGGCGGCTCATGCAAAAAGTGAAGAAGATCCCGCAGCGCCAGTGCGTGGGCTGCCGCGAGATGAAAGACAAACGCGCGCTCATCCGCGCCGTCAAATCGCCGCAGGGCGAGGTGTCGCTCGACTTTACGGGCAAAAAGCCCGGGCGCGGCGCTTACGTCTGCCCGAACAGCGAATGCCTCAAGCGGGCGCGCAAGTCCCGCGCGCTGGAGCGCGCGCTGGACACGGCCATCCCCGAGGGCGTCTACGAAGAAATGGAAAAGGAGATGGCAAACGGTGGATAAATTGCTCAATCTCATCGGCCTTGCGAAAAAGGCCGGAAAGCTGGAGGTCGGTGAGGAGCCGGTCGGCGCGGCGGCAAGAAGTAAGCACGCGCGCCTCATTCTCATCGCCTCCGACGCAGCGGAGAACACCCGCCGCCGCGCCAAGCACTTTGGCGACGCGGGCGAGTGCATCTGCCTCGAGATCCCGGCAACAAAGGAAGCGCTCGGAAAAGCGCTCGGGCGCACCTCGTGCGCGCTGCTGGCGCTGACGGACATCGGCTTTGCCGAGGCCGTCGCGAAAAAGCTGGCGGAAAGTGACGAAGCGCACTACGGCGAGGCGGCCAAGCGCCTGACGATCAAGGCGGCACGCGCCGCCGAGCGGAGGAAAGAGCTCAAGCAGCACGAAAAAAATGTGCGCACCGGCAAGAAAAAGCCGCATCAGGAAGAGCCGCAGCCCGCTCCCGCCGCAAAGGCCAAGAGCGCGGAAAAGAGCGAGAGCAAGCGCCCGAGAGGCGCGGTCAAGCACGGACGCACGCGCGCCGAGAGAGAAAAGGCGCACCGCGCCGCGGAAAAGCAGCGCGCGGCAAAGCGCTTTGCCCACGCCCGCCCTGTGAAGAAGGGCAAGGGCAGCGTCAAGAAAGACAGTAAGCAGAGATCACAACACACGGAGGTGCAATAATTTGGCTACTACAATGAACAAGAACAAGGTATCCGATATGGCAAAGGACTTCGGCATGGCGTCGAAGGACATTCTGTCCGTTCTGAGTGCCTATGAAGACGGGAGCAAGAAGCCTTCGCAGGTGTTGTCGGCCGATGAGATCAACCTGATCTTCGAACATCTGACGCAGAAGAATCAGGTGAAGATCGAGTCGATCTATGCCGAGTCCGCGCCCAAGAAGAAGCCGGAGGAAAAGAGCGCGAGCGCGCAGAATCAGGCGAAGGCGAACAGCGCGCCCGCGCAGAAGAACAATGGCGGCAGCCGTCCCCAGCCCCAGCAGGCAAAGCCTGCGCCGCAGGCCGCGCAGCCCCAGCAGAACGCTCCCCAGCCCCAGCAGCAGAGCAAGTCCACCGCCACGCAGCATCCCACGACGCGCGTGCCGGAGAAGAAGATCGTCGATACCCGCAAGGTGACGAACGTCAACCTCGACAAGTACGACGAGAAATTGCAGGACATGGCCGAGCGCTCCGGTGACCGCCGCGACTTGGAGCGCGGCAGCAAGGAAAAGTTCCGCAACAACAGAAACCGCAACAACCGTCAGCAGCCGTTCTCCGGCAAGCGCAAGCAGGAGGAGGCCGAGAAGATGCGCCGCCTCCAGCTCGAGATCGCCAAGAAGACCCCGCTGACCGTCAAGATCCCCGATGAGATCTCCGTCGGCGAGCTGGCGAGCCGTATGAAGAAGACCGGCGCAGAGGTCGTCAAGTGCCTGATGAAAAACGGCGTGATGGCTTCCCTCTCCCAGATGATCGACTTCGACACCGCGTCCTTCGTTGCCGAGGAGCTCGGCTGCAAGGTCGAGAAGGAGGTCGTCGTCACCATTGAGGAGAAGCTCATCGACGACCATGAGGATACCGCCGACGAGCTCAAGCCCCGCGCCCCCGTCGTGGTCGTCATGGGCCACGTCGACCACGGCAAGACGAGCCTGCTCGACTATATCCGCAACGCGCACGTCGCCTCCGGCGAGGCCGGCGGCATCACGCAGCACATCGGCGCCTATCAGGTGCAGATCAAGGGCAAGCCCATCACCTTCCTCGATACCCCGGGCCACGAGGCGTTCACCTCCATGCGTGCCCGCGGCGCGATGATCACGGATATCGCCATCCTCGTCGTCGCGGCGGAGGACGGCATCAAGCCGCAGACCATCGAGTCCATCAACCACGCCAAGGCCGCCGAAATTCCCATCATCGTCGCCATCAACAAGATGGATAAGCCCGACGCCAACCCCGAGCGCATCAAGCAGCAGCTGACCGAATACGAGCTGGTTCCCGAGGAGTGGGGCGGCGATACCATCTGCGTTCCCGTTTCCGCCAAGACCGGCATGGGGCTGGATAACCTGCTGGAGATGATCCTGCTGGTGGCCGATACCATGGAGCTGACCGCCAACCCCAACCGCATGGCCAAGGGAACCGTCATCGAGGCCAAGCTGGATACCGGCCGCGGCCCCGTTGCCACCGTCCTCATCCAGACCGGTACCCTCCATTCCGGCGAAGCCATTATTGCCGGCACTGCGGTGGGCCGTGTCCGTGTCATGACCAACGATAAGGGTCAGAAGGTGGAGGAGGCAGGCCCCTCCTGTCCCGTCGAGATCACCGGTCTGGCCGAGGTGCCTGCCGCCGGCGATATCTTCAATGCGGTAGAGGATGAAAAGCTGGCCCGTGAGCTGGTGGAAAAACGCCGCATGGAGCAGAAGGAGGAGGAATTCAAGCGCTACCAGAAGGTCACCTTGGATAACCTCTTTGAGCATATCAGCGAGGGCGAGCTGCTGGAGCTGCCCATCATCATCAAGGGCGATGTTCAGGGCTCGGTGGAGGCTGTCCGTCAGTCCCTCGAAAAGCTCTCCAATGATGAGGTCCGTGTTCGTGTCATCCACGGGGCGGTCGGCGCCGTCAGCGAAAGCGACGTCATGCTGGCCAATGCCTCCCATGCCATCATCGTCGGCTTTAATGTCCGTCCCGACCCCACCGCCAAGGCCAATGCCGAGCGGGACGGTGTCGAGATCCGTCTGTACCGCATCATCTACGATGCCATCGAGGAGATCGAGGCCGCTATGAAGGGTATGCTCAAGCCCAAGACCGAGGAGGTCGAGCTGGGCCGTGCCGAGATCCGCAATGTCTATAAGATCACCGGCGTGGGCGCCGTGGCCGGCTGCTACGTGCTGGACGGCAAGATGGTTCGCTCCACCAGTGTCCGTGTCGTCCGTGACGGCATCATCATCGCCGATGATAAGATGGCGTCGCTGCGCCGCTTCAAGGATGACGTAAAGGAAGTGGCCCAGGGCTATGAATGCGGTATCACGCTGGAGAAATTCAGCGACCTGAAGAACGGCGATATCTTCGAGGCCTACGAGATCCGCGAGATCAAGCAGTAATTTGAAAAAAGGCTTTGTCGGCGGTCGGATAACAGCATTATCCGGCTGCCCCTTGCCGTTTATGATGAGAAAATAGTGAAGGAGGGGCACCATGCCGAATTATAAAAACGCCCGTCATGGCGAGGATATCCACCGGGAGCTGACCGCCATTTTCCGGTCGCTCAAGGACCCCCGCATCGACCCCATGCTTTCCATCGTCCGCACCGAGCTTTCCCGTGACGGATCCAGCTGCAAGGTCTATGTCAGCTCCCTGGAGGGGCTGCAAAGAGCCGAGGAGTCGGTGAAGGGACTTAAAAGCGCCGCCGGGTTCATCCGCCGGGAGGTGGGGCTGCGGCTGGCCATGCGCCACACCCCGGAGTTCCACTTCATCGCCGATAATTCCATCGAGTACGGTGTGCATATCAGCCGCCTGCTGCGGGAGATCGTGCCGGAGGACGGCGAAACAGAGGAGAAGCAGCCATGAAAGAAAACCTGCCGGTTTCCCGTGCCGCCGAGATTTTGATGCAGCGGGATAATATCACCCTGCTGTGCCACCGCCGCCCCGACGGGGATACGGTGGGCAGCGCCTTTGCCCTGTACTATGCCCTGCAAATGCTGGGGAAGGAGGTACGGGTGCTGTGCGCCGACCCCCTGCCGGAAATGTACCGGTATCTTTACCCCGATTACACCCCGAGCCGGGTGCCGGAATGGCCGGTGGAATATGTGGTGGCGGTGGATGTGGCCACGGCCGACCTGCTGGGCGGTCTGGAGGAAAAGTACGGGCAGATGGTGGATTTGTGCATTGACCACCACCCCAGCAATACCGATTATGCCGCCCTTACCTGCCTTTGGGCAGGGGCTGCGGCCTGCGCCGAGCCGGCTGCGGCCATCATCAAGGCCATCGGGCTGCCCGTGGCCGGCAGAATAGCCGAGTGCCTTTATACCGGCCTTGCCACCGATACCGGCGGATTCCGGTTTTCCAATACCACCGCCGCTACGATGCGGCTGGCCGCCGAAATCATGGAAAGCGGGGTGGATACCGCCCGGCTCAATACCTGCATTTTTGAAAGCGTAAGCAAGGCAAAGATGCTGGCCGAGGCCAGGATGATGTCCACTTTGCAGTTCTATGAAAATGACAGAATAGCGGTAATGCCGGTGACGCTTGCCATCCGGGCCGAAACCGGGGTGACCGGGGAGGAGCTGGAGGATGTGGCCGGAATTCCCCGGAAGATAGAGGGGGTGCTGCTGGGCATCACCATCAAGGAGCACGAGGGAGAATGTCATATTTCCCTGCGCAGTAAGGAGCCGGTGAATGCCGACCAAATCGCCGCGGCCTTTGACGGCGGGGGACACCGCTTCGCCGCCGGCTGCACCATCAGGGCATCGGTGGAGGAAGCCGCCCGGCTGCTGGTGGAGGAAGCCCGAAAACATCTGCCGAAGGAGCAAGCATGAAAAAAACACACCATTCCCGCCAGTTAGAGGGGATTTTATGTGTCGATAAGCCGCAGGACTGGACCTCCTTTGATGTGGTGGCCAAAATGCGGGGCATTGCCGACTGCCACAAAATAGGGCACGGCGGCACCCTTGACCCGATGGCCACCGGGGTGCTGCCGCTGTTTTTCGGCCGCAGCGCCAAGGCCATGGAGTTGATGCCCAACCAGGATAAGCGCTATACCGCCGCCATCCGGTTCGGCATCACCACCGATACCCAGGACTGCACCGGAAACGTGCTTTCCACCAGTGAAAAGCCGGTGACCCGGGAGGCGCTGGAGGCAGCGCTTGTTCCGCTGCGGGGCACCATAGACCAGCTGCCGCCGATGTACTCTGCCGTTTGGGTGGACGGGCAGCGGCTGTATAAGCTGGCCAGAGCCGGCAAAGAGGTGGAGCGCCCCACCCGGCAGGTGACGGTCCACCGGCTGGAGCTGCTGGAATTTGATGCGGAAAACAGAACCTGCGTCATTGATGTGGCCTGCAGTAAGGGCACCTATATCCGCACCCTTTGCCACGATATCGGCGAAGCGCTGGGCTGCGGCGGAATACTGACGGCCCTGCGCCGCACCGAAACGCTGGGCTTTACCTGCGAGGACTGCCACACCCTGGAGGAGCTGAAGCAGCGCAGCGACGAGGGTCGCTTTGAGGAACTGCTGATGCCGGTGGATGCGGCATTCCGGCAGTATAAGAGCATTTTTCTTTCGCCGAAGCAGACCAAAATGTTTTTGGACGGGATACGGCTGGATACCAACCGCATCAAGATCCCGGCCGAGGGCGATACCGTGAGAGTTTACGGCGAGGGCCGTTTTTTGGCGCTGGCGCATATTGAACGAAGCATTGCAGAATTGCAGATCATCAAGCTTTTTTACACGAAGGAGAGTACCAATTGCTGATCTACCACGACCTTTCCCGCCAAAGTGAGACCCCGACCGTGGCGGCGCTCGGTTTTTTTGACGGGGTGCATTTAGGACACCGGGCGGTGATTGCCGAAGCGCTGTGCCAGGCCCGAAAGCAGGGCGCAAAATGTGCGGTTTTCACCTTTGAGCCGCCCCGGAATACAGACCGGGCGGTGAGCAAAAGCGATGTGAAGCTGCTGCAAAGCGTCGCCGACCGGGACTGCCTGCTGGAGGAGTTGGGGGTGGAGCTGGTGCTTTGCCCGCCGTTTGAGAGCTTTTATAATTTTACGCCGGAGGAATTCGTGCGGGAGATTTTGCATAATACGCTGAACTGCCGCGGGGTCGTGTGCGGGGAGGACTACCGCTTTGGCAAAAAGGGCGCGGGAAAAGCAGCCCTGCTGCGGCAGCTGGCAGAGCCTCTGGGCATTACGGTGACGGCGCTGGCGCCCATCACATGGGAAAATGAACCGGTCAGCTCCAGCCGCATCCGGCGGTGCCTGGCCGAGGGCAACACCGAGCTGGCGGGAACGCTTTTGGGGGTGCCTTATTCCGTCTGCGGCAGGGCCGTGCGGCAGGGGGACGAGCTGGCGCTGCGGTGGCCGGAGGAGATGGCAAGGCCGGCGGACGGCAGTTACCGGGGCCGGGATGAGGGCCGGCCGGTGCT
>ENA-ORPK01003270-ORPK01003270.1-human-gut-metagenome-genome-assembly--contig:-NODE-3270-length-10239-cov-4.280833_pt1 | contig 10239 bp, 7 predicted proteins | sample MGYA00242139_ERZ509068 | MGnify/ENA primary metagenome ERZ509068 (study PRJEB26280, sample SAMEA2338687) | human gut metagenome | biome: human gut; feature: human-associated habitat; material: faeces... | reverse complement strand
ATTACCGCTACATGGTGGTGGATAACGAGGCTGGTCTGGAGCATATCAGCCGCGGGACGCTTCCGCACGTCGACACCATGCTCCTCATTTCCGACTGCTCCCGCCGCGGCATTCAGGCCGTGGGCCGCATTGCCGAGATGATCCGCGAGATGGATCTGAAGCCCGGCGAAATGAAGCTGATCGTCAACCGTGCGCCGAACGGGGTTCTGAACCCCGGCGTCATGGAAGAGATAAACAAGTACGGCCTCCAGCTGGCAGGCGTTCTTCCGCAGGATGAGACTGTTTACGAGTACGACTGCGAAGGAAAGCCCAGCTCGCAGGTGCCGGACGATACGCCCGTCAAGAAGGCGCTCGCCGCCGTCATGCGGGACTTAAATCTGTAAGCAAAAGACAATATTTTTATAGGGGGATTCACAACTATGCCTTTCGTTCCCAAGAAACAGGCGTTCAACGCGCACATCAACGAAGTTGTGCTGGGCGTTGGCGACAAGGCCACGGCCATCGGCGGTCAGAACGTGCTTCCGTTCCACACGTTTGACGCTGAGATCAAGAACGCACCGAAGATCGGCGTTGAGCTGACCGACCTCGGTATGGCGGAATACACCATGCCCGGCGAGAAGGCCTTCTACGCCGGCTGCACCACCGTGGCCGAAATGGCCAAGCGCGCAGAAACGCTCGAGGGCGCTTCTTTCATCTGCCTGCACCTCGAGGGCGCAGATCCCAACGGTCTGAACAAGTCCGTGGAAGAGTGCGTCCAGCTTGCCAAGGACGTCGCCGACGCGACAACCCTGCCGCTCGTCATCATGGGCTGCAAGAACATCGAAAAGGACACCGAGCTGTTCAACAAGATCTCCGAAGCGCTGGCCGGGAAGAACATTCTGGTTCTGTCCGCGCGTGACGAGGACTACAAGACCGTCGTCGCCTCCGCCGGTATGGCCTACGGCCAGAAGGTCGGCGCGGAATCTGCCGTCGACATCAACCTCGCCAAGCAGCTCAACACCGTCATCACCCAGATGGGCTTCAATGCGCAGTCCATCGTCATGAACGTCGGCTCCGCCGCCGCAGGCTATGGCTATGAGTACGTCGCCTCCACGCTCGACCGCGTGAAGGACGCTGCGCTCAAGCAGGCGGACGCCATGCTCGAAATGCCCATCATGACCCCTGTCTCCGCAGACACCTGGGGCGTCAAGGAAGCCGTTATGTCCGAGGAAGACATGCCCGAATGGGGCAGCCAGGAAGAGCGCGGCATCGAGATGGAGATCACGACCGCTGCCGCCGTTCTGGCAGGCGGCTCCGACGCAGTCATTCTGCGCCATCCGGAAGCAGTAAAGACCATCGCCAAGATGATCGACGCGCTGATGTAAGCAGAGAGGGGGAACCATACTATGGCAGTTAAAGGTCTTGACATTTTCAAATTATCTCCGAAGAAAAACTGTAAGGAATGCGGCAGCCCCACCTGCATGGCATTCTGCATGAAGGTCGCCCAGGGCGCTGTTCCCATCACGAAGTGCCCGTACATGTCCGAAGAGGCTGTTGCCCTTCTGTCTGAGGCTACCGCGCCTCCCATGAAGACCATCGAGGTCGGCACGCATAAGCTCGGCGGCGAGACCGTCATGATGCGTCATGAGAAGACCCTGGTCAACCGCAACCTGTTTGCCGCCACCCTTGCTACAGACATGGACGACGCTGCGATCGATGCGCGCATCGAGGGCATCAAGAAGGTCGATTACGAGCGCATCGGCGAGCGTGAAATGGTCGAGTGCGTGTTCGTGCACGACGCGGGCGACAGCGCGAAGTTCGTCGAGCTCTGCAAAAAGGCAGCTGCTCTGCCCGACCGCACCGTCATCATCGACACCAAGGACGTCGAGACGGCGAAGGCTGCCGTCGAGGCCATCAAGGACAGCAAGCCCATCCTGAACGGCGCAAACAAGGACAACTTCAACGACATGAACGAGATCGCCAAGGCGGCGGGCCTCGTTCTGGGCGTCAGCGGCACGGATCTGTCCGAGCTGCACGATACCGTTGCCGCACTCGAAAAGGCCGGCAACAAGAACCTCATTCTCGACGTGACCGCTCCCACCATCAAGGAGACGTTCGCAAACGCTGTGCTCGTCCGCCGCACCGCCATCAAGGACGGCGACCGCACGTTCGGCTATCCCTCCATTGTCAATCTGGGCGTTCTGTGCAACCATGACGAGCATCTTGAGACGGCTCTGGCCGCCATGTTCGTCGTCAAGTACGGCTCCATCATCGTCATGGACAAGGTCGGCTACGCGGAGGCGCTGCCGCTCTACGGTCTGCGTCAGAACATCTTCACCGACCCGCAGAAGCCGATGAAGGTCGCTCCCGGCATCTACCCCATCAACGGCGCCGGTCCCGACGATCCCTGCGCGCTGACAGTCGATTTCGCGCTGACCTACTTCCTGGTTTCCGGCGAACTGGAGCGTTCCAACCAGCCCGTGAACCTGATCATCACCGACGCTTCCGGCATGTCCGTTCTGACTGCCTGGGCTGCCGGTAAGTTCTCCTCCTCCACCGTCAAGAAGACCTTCGAGACGCTGGACATCGAGAACAAGATCAAGAACCGCACCCTGATTATCCCCGGCAAGGTCGCCGTTATGAAGGGCGAGATTCAGGAGAAGCTGCCCGGCTGGAACGTCGTTGTCGGCCCCACCGAGGCGGTTCAGCTGCCCAAGTACATGAAGGACAAGGAATACGAGGCCGCTGCCAAGGCTGCCGCCGCCGAGAACGCCGCCAAGGCTGCCACCACCGTGGAAGTCAAGGAGCTGTCCTTCGACGAGCTGCTGGCTACCAAGGTCCCCGAGATCAAGGTCGTGGACATGGGCGTCAAGTACAAGGGCTACAACCCCGAATCCCAGACCTTCGTCACCATCGGCGAGCGTATCCACTGCATTGCGCCCTCTGTCCGCAAGGCTATGGACGAGCGTGACCCCGAGCCCATCCTGAAGCGTGCTGCCGAGCAGATCGCTGCCGGCGCCACCTATCTGGACGTCAACATCGGACCTGCTGAGAAGGACGGTCCCGAGCGCATGATGTGGGCTGTCAAGCTGCTGCAGGAGAACTTCAACAATGTTCCTCTGGCACTGGACACCGCCAACAAGCGGGCTATCGAGGCCGGTATCAAGGTTTACAACCGCACCAACGGCAAGCCCATCGTCAACTCCGCCGACGCCGGTTCCCGTATTTCCAACATCGATCTGGCTGCTGCCAACGACGCCATCTGTATTGCCCTCTGCTCCGCCGACGGTATCGCTAAGGACAACGAAGAGCGCATGAAGCACTGCCACAACATGCTGGAGCGCGGCATGAGTCTGGGCATGGATGCCACCGACCTGTGGTTCGACCCCCTGTTCCTGGTCGTCAAGGGTATGCAGGACAAGCAGATGGAAGTTCTGGAAGCCATCAAGATGTTCGCATCGGAAGGCCTGAAGTCCACCGGCGGTCTGTCCAACAACTCTAACGGCGCGCCCAAGACGCTGCGTCCCATCATGGACTCCGCTCTGGTCGCCATGGCGATGATGCAGGGTCTGACCTCCGCCATCGTCAACCCCTGCGACCTGCGCCTGATGGAGACCATCAAGTCCTGCGACATCTTCAAGAACCACGTCCTCTACTCCGACTCCTACCTCGACCTCTAAGCCCGCGCCCGCAGGGCGGGCGGCCAGTGACGTTACGGAGACTGGTGGTGGTCGAACATCCTTTGGGCCCCTCGACCGGTTGTGCGGCGGTTGTCCGTGCTGAGTGGGGGAGATTAAGGATGGATTTGGCACTGGGTGGTTGACGGACTGCTTTCGAGTCTGTTGATTAAGGTGCCGGATGACCATAAACCCCAGAAGGTCGGCATTTGGCTGGCCGGGTAATGTGACTGACAGTTTTCCCATGCACTACATGGCTGGGAGGGAACCTCCCTCCCAGCCAGTTTGCTTTTTCTGCTTTGGAAGAATTTGCTGCATTTGAAAGCCCCGGCGTGGTGCCGGAAACCAAACTGGTATATTCAGCCTTCGGGCTTAATATATATTATCTTCAGGATTCAAAAAATTGGGAGGAATTTACATGAGCGTATTAACCGATCTCATTTATGGCGGTTCCAATGCCGTTGCGGGACTGACCGAAGGTGCCGTAAACGACGCCATTGCCAAGTACGGCGCAGACAAGGAGATTGCCTTCCCCGATACCGCATACTTTTTCCCCACCATTTACGCTGCCACCGGCGTAAAGGTCAAGACTCTGGGCGACCTGCCCGCCTGCGTGGGCGTGCTCAAGAGCCTGATCACCAATCAGGAGGATCTGGGTCAGGCGCTGAACGCCGGCCTTGCTACCGCTGTCGGCGCGGAAATTCTTGAGGGACTGAAATACGTCGACGGTGCCAACCCCTACGAAAACGAGTCCGGCATCGGCTTCGTTCCCGACCCCATCATCCGTTCTCTGGGCGTGCCGCTGGTCACCGGCGATATCCCCGGCGTGGCCGTTGTGCTGGGCAAGGCGGACAATGCCGAGGACGTTGTTAAGGTGGTCAAGGACTACCAGAGCAAGGGCATCATGACCTTCATGGTGGGCGACGTCATCGAGCAGTGCGCCGAGGGCGGCGTCAAGATGGGTCTGGAGCTGCGTGTCATTCCTCTGGGACATGACGTGACCTCCGTCATCCATGTTGTTACCGTGGCTATCCGTGCCGCTCTGATTTTCGGCAACATTCAGCCCGGCAATCTGGCCGGTCTGCTGGACTACACCAAGAACCGTGTTCCCGCCTTCGTCAATACCTTCGGCGCCATTGACTCCGTGGTGGTTTCCGCCGGTGCGGGCGCCATCGCTCTGGGCTTCCCCGTGGTCGTGGACATCGATCTGGGCGAGAATCAGGTTCCCGGCGCTCTGGAGTCCGTGTGCGATCACGCCGAGACCGTGAAGAAGTCTCTGGAACTGCGGAACATCAAGATCAAGGTGAAGGAACTGCCCATCCCCGTGGCCTTCGCCGCCGCCTTCGAGGGCGAGATCATCCGTAAGGCCGATATGCACAACGAGATCTGGTCCGCCAAGAACCCCACCGCCGAGCTGGTGGTGATGCGGGAGCTGAATGAAATCGAGGATCACAAGATCACCATCGTCGGCCCCGACTTCGATCAGGCCAAGGATCTGGCTCTGGCGACCTACGTTGAGGTGGCCGGTAAGAAGATGCAGGTGGACTTTGAGTCCGTTATCGAGCGGAAGTTCCACGCATGGTTCAACTACATGGAAGGCGTCATGCACACCGGCCAGCGCAATCAGGTCCGTATCCGTGTCAGCAACGCGGCCTACGACGCCGGTCTGCGGCTGAAGGACTTCGCCGAAGTACTGTACGTCATGATCATGGACGAGTTTGACGCCGTTGTGGACAAGTGCCAGATCACCCTGATCACCGACGCTGCCGAGGCGGAGAAGTTCCGTGACGAGGTGGCTATGCCCCGGTACAACCAGCGTGACGACCGTCTGGCGTCCATGACCGACGAGGCCGTTGACCGTTACTTCACCTGCATCATGTGCCAGTCCTTCGCCCCCGCCCACTGCTGCGTGGTCACCCCAGAGCGTCTGGGTCTGTGCGGTGCCGTGTCCTGGCTGGATGCCAAGGCCACCAAGGAGCTGGATCCCGCCGGCCCCTGCCAGCCCATCCTCAAGGAAGGCTGCACCGACGAGAAGCTGGGCCGCTACGCCAGCGTGGACGAGGCCGTCAACAAGTATTCTCACGGTGCTCTGGAGCATGTCACCCTGTACTCCCTGTTCCAGGATCCCATGACCTCCTGCGGCTGCTTCGAGTGTATCTGCGGCGTCGAGCCTGTTTCCATGGGCGTCGTCATCACCTGCCGTGAGCACGCGGGCATGACGCCTCTGGGCATGACCTTCTCCGAGATGGCCTCCATGACCGGCGGCGGCGTGCAGACCCCCGGCTTCATGGGTCATGGCAAGCACTTCATTGCTTCCCACAAGTTCATCGCTGCCGAAGGCGGCCCCGGCCGTATCGTCTGGCTGCCCAAGATCCTGAAGGATCAGATGCGTGAGCGCCTGGACAAGACCGCTCTGGAAATGTACGGCGTAGAGAACTTCACCGACATGATCGCCGATGAGACCATCTGCACCGAGGACCCCGAGCAGCTGCTGAACTTCCTGTCCGAGGTGGGTCATCCCGTCCTCAGCATGGAACCCTTCGATATGTAATCTTCCTAAAAATGAGGGAGCGGTTCTGCCGCTCCCTCGTTTTGCATGTGGGTGGGCGCCCGGAGAGGGCGCCCGTTCTCTGTTTAGCAGCCGCAGCCGCAGCCGTTGTTATTGTTGTTCTCGCAGCCGTTCCAGCCGCCGCAGTTGCACAGCAGGAGGATCAGAATGACGATCCACCACCAGTTGTTGTTCAGGCAGCCGCACAGACCGTTGTTGTTGCACATAGAAGTTACCTCCGATATCGAATTTTGAGCTTTGCCGCTCATTCCATGGTATTCCGGCGGCGAAAAAATGTGCAGTGGGCGGGCGGGCCGCGAAAAATATCCCGCAGGGCACGGCCGCTGGAGCTCCATATGTGAAAAAATCCCCGGCAGCGGTAAGCCTGCCGGGGACGGTTGTTATTTAGGGTACGGCTCTTTCCTGCCGGTTCGCCCCAGCAGATAGTCGATGCTGACGTGGTAGTAGTCTGCCAAGGTGTGAAGCACCTCCGTTGGGATGTCCCGCTTGCCGGTCTCGTAATTGGAATAGCAGGCCTGCGTGCAGTGAAGCAGCCGCGCGATGTCCTCCTGCTTGAGATCGTGATCCTCCCGCAGATTCCGAATGCGTTCATACATGGCCTACACCTCCCCTGAAATCAAGTATATACAAAACAAAATGTAATATGGGGATGCACAACAAAATGTTATATACCGGCCGGGAAACAGCACAAACCGGTGAAGAAATCCGGCATAATCATCCCCCGCGGACATAGGTTGTACTACGAATCGTTTGGAGGGATGACTATGAAGCGGATGATATGTGTCGCGGCGCTTGTGCTGGCGCTGTGCCGGATTGCGCTGCCGGCGTCGGCGGTGGAGCTGGATGTGGCGGGGAAAAGCGCGGTGCTGATGGACGTTGCCACCGGAACCATTCTGTATGAGTCCAATTCCCATGAGCGCCTTGCCCCCGCCAGCGTGACCAAGGTCATGACCATGCTGCTGATTATGGAAGCGGTGGATTCCGGGAAGATCGCCCTGACGGATATGGTGACGGCTTCCGAAGCTGCCGCCGCCAAGGGAGGCAGCCAGATCTACCTGAAGGCAGGGGAGACCATGTCCGTTTCCGACATGCTCAAGTCCATCGCGGTGTCCTCGGCCAACGACTGTGCCTGCGCCATGGCGGAGCATATCGCGGGAAGCGAAAGCGCCTTCGTCGCCATGATGAACCAGCGGGCGCAGGAGCTGGGGATGAACGACACCAGCTTCGTCAACTGCACCGGTCTGGACGACGGGGCGGACGCCGTGAACCACCGGACTTCCGCCTATGACATCGCCCTCATGTCCCGGCAGCTGCTGAAATACCATCCCCTCATCAAAAACTACACCACCATCTGGATGGACACCGTGCGGGGCGGCACCTTCGGCCTGTCCAACACCAACAAGCTCATCCGCTTCTACTCCGGCGCCACGGGACTGAAAACCGGCTTTACCTCCGGGGCGGGGTACTGCCTGTCGGCGTCGGCCATGCGGGACGGCATGGAGCTGATCGCCGTGGTCATGGGGGCGGAGACAAGCCAGTCCCGGAACGCCGCCTGCAAGTCCCTGCTGGACTACGGCTTCGCCAATTTCGCGGTGGTCAGCCCGGATTTGAGCGACTGTGACAACCAGATCCCGGTGCGGCTGGGGAAAGACGCTGGGGTCAGCGCGGTGCCGGAGGCGGACATGGCGCTGCTCATCGACAAGGCGCAGAAAAGCGGCGTTACCAGCGAGGTGACGCTGGAACCGACCGTCACGGCTCCCGTCAGCCGGGGGCAGCGTCTGGGGACGCTCACGGTAAAGTCCGGCGATCTGGTGCTGAAAGAAGTCCCGCTGGTAGCGGCGCAGGAAGTGGAGCGCCTGTCCTACGGGGAAATTTACCGGATGGTGCTGATGCGGGCGGCTATGGCCAAAGCGGACGCCCCGGAAGCCGCAAAAATTCCCGAAAAAATGTAAAAAACCTATTTACTTTTCCGCTCCTTTCGTGTATATTTGTCTGCGAACAGAGTAGGAGACCTCGCGTTAAGTGCCATCGGGACGGGGAGTTTGCCCGGCGGACGAAGGAATGTTCCACGATGGGGTCACCGCACCCGCTGTTGCATATGGGATAACCTCCTTTATGTAGCAACGATACTCGGTCGGGCGAATGGTCGCGGCTTTAAGCGTTGCCCTTCCCCACGGGTTATATGTGTCTGCAATCTATCTCCCCTTTCGGCGAAAAGCCGCAAGGGGAGTTTTTGCGTACACGATTCCGTAGGGTCAATGCGGGAGCATGGGATCATCGCTGCATGAAAGGAGGACTTTTTATGTCCAGATCACAAAAGAGCAATACCCTGTATTCCCATCCGTTTTCCAAAGCCTACTGGCGTGACGCTGCCGCCGAGCTGAAAGATACCCACATGCTGGTATTCGCGGCGCTCATGATCGCCCTGCGTCTGGTTATGAAGCAGGTCGCCATCCCCATTACGCCCTTCCTGAAGATCAATACCGCGTTTTTTGTCAATGCGCTGGGTGCCATGGTCTTTGGCCCCGTGATGGCCATGCTGGCCGCCTGCATCACGGACGTGCTGGGTTACGTCATCCGTCCGGAGGGCATGTACTTCCTGCCCTTTATCCTGACGGAAGTCGGCGGCGCCCTGGTTTTCGCCCTGTTCCTGTACCGGGCAAAGGTCACCACCACCCGGGTCATGCTCAGCCGGTTTACCGTCAGTCTGGTCATCAATGTGCTGCTCCAGACCCCCATCATGATGTGGTATTATGCCCTTTACATGGACGGCAAACAGTACACCCTCGCCATGGTCGTCCCCGGCATGATCAAGAACATTTTCATGTTCCCCATTGAGTCCGTACTGCTGGCGCTGTTTCTGGGCGTGATGCTGCCCATCACCAACCGCCTCGGCCTGACCTACAGCGTGGGTCACTCCAAGGAAGCCCTGAAATTCAATAAGAAGCAGATCGTAACACTGGCGGTGCTGTTCGCGCTGGGCTGCGGCTGCGTGGCGGGATATCTGGGCTACTACTATGAAAACAACTCCCTGACGAAGAACTACTCCGCTGAGGAAGTGGTGGAGAAGAATCAGGAGATGTACGATATCATCTCCGGGCGGACGCGGGAGAACAAGCCCTGCGTGGCCATCATCGAGTACGCGAAGAAGCCCTTCCTGAGCAAAGAAGTGACCTACACCGTGGCCTACTACGCCATCACCCCCGCCGACGGCTCCGCCGCGGAGAACTTTGACCAGACACAGTTGTGGAGCCTGAAAAAGACCCCGGCGGCCAAAAACGAGAATCTGACCCGTCTGGGTACGGCCGTGATCGTCTGCAACGACAGCAGCGGCGAGGTGCTGCAATATACCTACACCCCCGGCGCTTGACCACCCAAAAACGTCCAAAGGACACGCGAAAGCGTGTCCTTTTTTTGCATCTGCAGCACAAAACCTCCATGTGTTGCAGGAAAGCTGTCAAACTGCATATTCCCAAGCGGCTTTTTTTGGAATTCTGCATAAAAATTGCAAAAAGGTTTGCATTTTGTGAAAGAGCGTGTTATACTGTGTGAGCGACACAAAATAGGATTCAAAAATGCAACATTAAAATTGAAAATGGCACACGCAAAGAACTGAAAGGGGTAATGGAAGTATGTCTCACAAGTATGTATACCTATTCACCGAAGGAAACGGTGGAATGCGGGAACTCCTGGGCGGAAAAGGCGCTAATTTGGCCGAAATGACCAACATTGGACTGCCGGTCCCCCAGGGGTTTACTATTTCCACGGAAGCCTGTACCAAATATTATGAAGACGGCCGTCAGATCAACGACGATATCAAGGCCGAGATCATGTCCTACGTGGACAAGCTGGAGGAGATCACCGGCAAGAAGTTCGGCGATCACGAGAACCCGCTGCTGGTTTCCGTCCGTTCCGGCGCCCGGGCCTCTATGCCCGGCATGATGGATACCATACTCAACCTGGGCCTCAATGAGCAGGTGGTAGAGGTGATAGCAAAGAAGTCCAACAACCCCC
>ENA-ORPK01003267-ORPK01003267.1-human-gut-metagenome-genome-assembly--contig:-NODE-3267-length-10244-cov-2.698400_pt1 | contig 10244 bp, 6 predicted proteins | sample MGYA00242139_ERZ509068 | MGnify/ENA primary metagenome ERZ509068 (study PRJEB26280, sample SAMEA2338687) | human gut metagenome | biome: human gut; feature: human-associated habitat; material: faeces... | reverse complement strand
CGTTTCTGTTTTTGTACCGAATTCGAAATACGAGCTGCTTTTTGGCAAGGATCGGGATGTGAAACAGCGGCTGATCGTTGCGAAGGCGCTGGCATCGGCGACTTCCCGTTCTTTTATTTTTTCCAGAGAGTTTCTGACGGAGATGCGGAAGCAGCAGGAATCTGTGAAGCAGGATGGAACAGTGATTCCAGATGAGCGTGCATTTCATAGTGAAATCATCGAGAGGATGGTTTTTTATGGTAATTATGAGCTTTTCGTCATCGGTACATCGAACACGGGTATCATCAGTTTAAATGCACTTCCACTTGCATTTAATGTTCGACATGGCGAGCATGGTGCGGTGGGAAATCTGATGGTTCCGCTGGGGAAAACGGCAGATATTCCAGATGAAGTATTTCGTACGGTATTTGAAGTTGTGGAGGACATGAACATCGTTCTGAAGCAGATTGTACCCGGTCTGACGATCAGTGTGATGGACCTGGGACCGACGGTGATGAAAAACGGGTCATCGGGGCGTCGTATCATGCTGATGTCGGATAAGAATCATAAGAGTATCCCGTTGCAGTATGAGTCGGAAGGCATCAAGAAAATCATATCGGTGCTGCAGCTCTTAATCGTCATGTATAACAAACCGTCGATCACGATCGTGATTGATGAGCTGGATTCGGGCATTTTCGAGTATCTGCTCGGTGAGCTTCTTCGGATTCTTTCTGAAAAGGGAAAGGGACAGCTGATTTTTACATCCCATAATCTGCGTCCTCTGGAGACACTGGATCGTGGATTTATCGCATTTACGACGACGAATCCAGAAAATCGGTATATCCGACTGACGAATATCAAGGAAAATAATAATCTGAGAGATTTTTACTTCCGGGATATCGTGCTCGGCGAGCAGCGCGAGGAAGTGTACAACGCAACCAATAATGCGGAAATCGCACTGGCGTTCAGAGAGGCGGGTGAGGCGATTGGCACGTAAGAAAATAATCTATGTAATTGTAGAAGGCCCTTCGGATGATGAGGCTCTGGGCGTTATATTTCAGAGACTATTTACGGACCAGGAAATTTTTGTCGAAATCACACATGGAGACATTACTTCAGATAGCCGTACGGATGCTGCCCATATCGTGAGTAAGGTCGGTGATCTGGTGAAAGCGTATGCGAAATCAAACCACTATACGAGGACCGATTTTCTCGAAGTAATACACATTATGGATACGGATGGGACCTATATTTCGGATGATCATGTGGAGGAAAATCCGGAGGCTACGAATGGTCCGAAGTATACACTGCGCTCGATCGAAACGAGTCGTCCAGATCTAATCATTGCAAGAAATCATCGGAAAAGCAGTAATATGAATCGGCTGCAGTCTCAAAATAAGGTGTGGACGAGCATTCCATACCGCGCGTACTATATGTCCTGCAATCTGGATCATGTTCTGCATGATAAACTGAACAGTACCGATGATGATAAAGAAAACGATGCATATCATTTTGCAATGAAATATAAGGACCATTTAAAGGAGTTCCTTGCGTTTTTGTGTGATTCGGATTTCTCAGTAGTAAATGATTACGCAGAGTCCTGGGACTATATTCGGGAGGATGTGCATTCTCTGGAGCGACATTCGAACCTGGGCATATGTTTTAAAGATATTCGACAGAAATTTGATAAAAATCAAGAAAAAGAATGAGTATGCACCATATCACTTTGTGGATACGGAGCAGGAGTTCCGGAGGCTTGTAAAGGGGCCACGAACGTGATTTATGTAGACTGGGAGAGTCACTCTGTGGCTCACAAGTCATAAGATCGAAGACGTCTCCATGGATGCGATGAAGATGTATTTTGCCGCAGGTATGGATGAACTGCTGGAGCGAATCCCGGTCGGGCAGCTGATCGGACTGGAGCTGGCGGACAGCGAAGAGCTGATAGAGCTTGTGATATCCACGGCGAAGAACTTTGATGCAAATCTAAAAGAGTTAGATGATTGTCTGGGTAGAAAAGATGATAAGGCACGGTGGGGACTCATACAGAAGACGGATCTGCCGGTTCTGCCGCTCTCGGATACGCTGATTTATCGATATGATTACGGCGATGACTGGACGGTGAAGATCACCGTGGTCGAGGAAGTGGAGGGCGAGCTGAAAGACCAGGTGCTGGAGACGGAGCGGTCGATCTGCGTGGCAGCGGATGGACTGCCGGTGATGGATGATGTAGGCGGGATACGCGGGTACTGTGAGCTGCTAAAGGTAGTAAAGGGAAAAGAAGAGAGCGAAGTGAGTGCGTTTGAAAGTAAAGAAGATGCGAAGGATTGGGCACGCATGATGGGATGGACAGGAAGGAAGAACAAGGCGAAGAATGGACTTGTTAGAGAGCATTTTCAGTGATCCGAAATTTAAAATACCAGTAGAATTCGGAAGTGATGATTTTAAAACAGAGGTTGATACCTTGCTGACTATATATATTCGTGAGTTAGAGGGGAGAGGGGTATCGCAAGCTGTTTTGGATAGTATTAAGAAATTTCGGAGATTATGCGGACTCTCATTGAAAAATTACCTGAAGGGGATTCATTCAAATGCGTATAAAAACTTTGAACATGCAGTGAAAGCACTGCATATTTCGAACTCTAAATTATTAAAAGCATCTATCCCTCCAGATGCCTCAATGTATCGTGCAAGAGAGAACAGAAGCGGAGACGTTGCGACTAAGGACTATAAAGATGAAGAGATGTTCCATATTCCGCTGGATAGCCGTAGAATCATCTCGACACAGAGATATAGCTTCCCCGGACTTCCGTGCTTATATTTGGGGGCTTCTGTTTATACGTGTTGGGTGGAACTCAATCGTCCTGCTTTTGAAGACTTTCAAGTAGCAGCGATAGCTACAACACCAGGAGCAGATGGTTATTCAATCGTTGACATGAGTAATATCCCACAGAGACTGCCGTACTTAAGAAAAGAGTTGAAGTTTACACCCGAGGAATACCTTCTGTATTGGCCACTGCTTGCTCTGTGTTCGATTAAAGTAAGGAATGAATCCGGCAGCTTTAAGCCGGAATATATTTTTCCACAGTTTCTCCTTGAGTACATACAGAAAAACCAGGAAACTGAAGATATTGTGGGCGTAAAGTATGTTTCAATTAAGGCTGCGACAGTATTTGAAGATCAATTGAAGGATGATTGGCATACCTACGTAAATTATGTGTTTCCGGTACGGTCCGATGAAATGATTGGAAAAAGTTGTAAACTGTTGGAACGTACCTTTAAAATAGACAATAATTATTCAGGTCGGGATTTACAAATTCTCACAAGAATAATTGAAAATCAAAGGTTGAAATCTAAAATCGCAAATCTAAATGATGAGGGAGTATCAAACTGGCGTATCTATACTAAAAACGGGGATGATTATTCCTATCAGATGAGTATTTTTGGCTTGATAGAAGAAGCTATGCAGCATAACCAGAAGGCAATAGAAAATAATAATGATTCTGGTTTATATAAAGATGATGTTGCTACTCCGCAGCCGATCAGATTGGCGCAAAAAGATGTTGACCTGAATATAGATGAGCTTAACAGGGAAAAGCCTAAAATTGCTGGAAATGGATGGGATAATACCACAGGAAAATGGCGATATTTGGTGAATGGTAGTCCAATTACAGATGAATGGAAATCTGCCAACGGAAAATGGTTTTATCTAGATACCGATGGAAATATGGTGACAGATAAACTGATTGAAGACGTAAATGGACCTATTTATTATGTTAATAAGTATGGCGCTATGGTAACGGAAACATGGAAGGCTGTGGCATTTGAAGAAGGTGATGAAGTTTTAGTCAGAGATGCCGATTATTGGTGGATGTACTTTGGCAGTGATGGAAAAGCTTATAAGTGTAAGTTGAGTGGAAAATATGTCATAAGAGATATTAAAGGGAAAAAGTACGCGTTTGATGAAAATGGCCATATGCTGTACGGCTGGATAGACAAAGGTAGTTCAAAACTTCTGGACAGCGATCCTTGCGCATGGCAACATGCCACTTACTATTTCGGCGACTGGAATGATGGGGCCATGACGATTGGCCAGAGATGCATTGTTATAGCTGATAAAAATGAGTGTGAGTACGAGCGGAAATTTACCTTTGATCAGAATGGAGAGAAAATAGATTGAGGATCACTATTGTAGGTATGAGTAAATGCGCTGGATGAACGCCAATATCGCTTTGAGGTAAGCTCCTTTGTATGGTAAAATTATACTTATTATGAATGACAGATAAGAGGGTTTACTGCGATATGGAGATAACTAAACCTATACTTGATCTGGATGGACAGGTGAAACATCTTAAGGATAAAGGGGTTCGTTTCGATATTATGGATGAGGATGCTGCTAAGGAGTATCTGCTTGAACATAATAATTACTTCAAACTTACAGCGTATAGAAAGAATTATCCTAAGCATCCGGACGGTAAGAATAAAAATAAGTATATTGATCTCGATTTTGCGTATCTGGTTGATTTGGCAATAATCGATAAGAAGTTCAGATATCGAATCGTACATATGGCTTTGGATGTCGAGCATCACACTAAATTACAGCTTCTTCGTAAGGTTGAGGAGAATTGCGAAGATGGATATCGGATTGTTCAGGACTATATTGATTCTTTAAACGAAAAGCAAAAGAAGATTTTTGACAGCGAGATCAATCGTAATAAAGGAAATATATATTGCGGTAACATCATCGATAAATATGATGGAGCCTACCCGGTATGGGCATTTATTGAAATTATTCCATTTGGCCGACTGGTTGCGTTTTATGGCTTCTGTGCGGATCGTTTCTCTGACAAGAGCATGAAAAATAATTTTTATCGGCTTTTGACTTGCAAAGAAATCAGAAATGCATCGGCCCATAGTAACTGCATTCTGAATGATCTTCGCGCAAGGACAGCAGCACATGATACGAATGCTGATGTTACTAAAGCGTTAATGGGAATAGAAGGGATGAACAAAAATTTCCGTAAGAATCGGATGAGTAATGCCAGAATACAACAAGTGGTGACTCTGCTTTTTATGCATAAAACAGTGGTGACGAGCTCGGGAGTCAAAACATCGGAGAGTGAAGAACTGCACAAGGTCATGACTCGCATATATAAACATATAGACTATTATAAAGGGAATCCGGAGGTGAAGAACACTTTTGATTTCCTGAAAATGGTGGTTGACAGTTGGTTCCCAAATGAGTAGAATTAGCATTACATAGAAAAAGTTTAACTTTTACAGAGCGGCATTATATTCGTATGATGTTAGCTCTGTTTTTCTGTGGAATCATAAAACTTTTTGAGGGCTTGTTGATCTTGTTGGGGGCAGACTCGATAAAGGTCTGCCTAACACCTGGCTGGGCCAGGCCCTGGGAATAAAGTACGAGGAAGTATAAGGCTTTGGGGGGAGACTAAGGCTGAAAATAGTTTGTAAAGGGGCTTCGACTATAGGAGGTAAGAGTATTGCTGCTTGGAAACTCCACAAAGAACGCGGGTTTCGTGGTATTATAGAGGAACGGAGAATCTGCGCATGGCTACGTGAAAGGAGCGACAGCGATGAGGACACTGAATATTCCTGTTGGGGTTTCGAATTTTGAAGAAATTCGTAAAAACGGGTATTACTACATCGATAAATCAGGGCTGATCGGAGAACTGCTCAGTAGAACCGGGACGAAAGTGACGCTGATCACGCGTCCTCGGCGCTTTGGTAAGACGCTGGGCATGAGTATGCTGGAAAACTTCTTCGATATTCGGAAGGACAGCAGAGCGCTGTTTGAGGGGCTGGAGATTGCGAGGGATCAGGCGCTGTGCGATGCGTGGATGAATCAGTATCCGACGATTTTTGTTTCGTTTCGGCAGGTGGATGGTCTTGATTTTACCGGGGCATACGATATGCTCACCTGGGTCATCTCGGAACTGTATAAAAAGCATCGCTATCTGCTGGACAGCGACGGAATCGGTACCAGTGATAAGGAGATCGCGAAGCAGCTGGAATGGGGACAGGCTTCCTTGAAAGACACGAAAGGAAGTCTGCTGTTGCTTACCAGGATGATGCAGCAGCACTATGGTAAACCGGTGATCCTCCTGATCGATGAGTATGATGTTCCGGTGGCCAAGGCAAACAGTAACGGATACTATGCGGAAATGCTGGATGTCATGAAGGGCTTACTGCAGGCTCTGAAGGACAATCAGGCGCTTCAATTTGCAGTGGTGACAGGCTGCCTGAAGATTGCGAAAGAAAGCATCTTTACGGGCACCAATAATTTTGTGTCCGATACGATTACGAACTCTCGTCTGAATGAGTATTTCGGCTTCGTGCAGAGTGAAGTGGACCAGCTGCTGAAGGATGCGAGTGTGACGGAACAGGCGGACAGCATCCGGAGATGGTATGATGGCTATCATTTCGGAGACTTCGATGTCTACTGTCCGTGGGATGTGATGAATTACATGCTGGAGCTGCAGCGCGATCCGAAGGCGAAGCCGATCAGCTACTGGAAGAACACCAGTGACAATGCGATCATCCGTTCCTTTATCGACTATGCAGGGAGTACGATCACAAACAAGCTTGAAATCTTAATGGCTGGTGGCTGCATCGTTCAGCGAGTGGATGAAAACCTGACTTACGACTACCTGCACGCTTCAGAAGATAACCTCTGGAGCACACTCTACCTGACAGGATACCTGACGCGGGCACGTGAAGCGGATTATAAGGGTGAAGTTCCAGATGGCATGGTTGCGCTGATGATTCCGAACGCAGAGATCCGGGAGATCTTCGAGACGACCGTCATCCGCTGGTTTGATGACAGCACGAAGAAGTGGAATCGAAGTGTGCTGTTTGATGCAGTCTGGCGTGGTGACAGTGAGGGCATAACGAAAGAGATGAATGCCCTGCTCCGGCGCACCATCAGCTACCATGACTATCGGGAGGATTTCTACCATGCGTTCCTGGCGGGCATCTTCACAGGGGCTGGATACATGGTGGATTCGAATAAGGAGCATGGAGAAGGACGCAGCGATGTGGTCGTCTATGATCCGGTCAATGCACGCGTCGCCATCTTTGAAGCGAAGTACACGAAGACCATGGAAAATCTGGAAAGAGAGTGCGATATGGCATTACAGCAGATCGATGATCGGATGTATGCTGCGGAGTACGAGGACGACTACGACCAGATTCTCTGCTATGGGATTTCGTTCTTCCGGAAACGTTGCATGGTGAAGAAAAAGTGATGATCGGGGAGAAGTGCCCCATAATATTCAGCAAAATTGCTGGAATGTGAACTTCCAGCAATTTTGCAACTATAGAGAGTCGATTTTTACAAAGGAAACAGGAACGGCTAATCAAGGCAATTTGGGTTCCGAGGATATAAAAAAAATTGTATATATCCCTCTTCCACCCCTTGCCGAGCAAAAGCGCATTGTCGCCAAAATCGAGCAGCTCCTGCCGTTGTGTGATCGGCTGAAATTCAATTCTAATTAAGGAGTGTGTTTAATGTCATACCAAGAAGTATCATTAAGTGAAAAAGAAGTCTCTGAGATTTTTGATATAGAGGAAAATCATTTTAATGATTTTAAGGCCAAAGAAATCTCTGGTAAAAAATTAAGCAAGGCGGTATCAGCGTTCTCGAATGCCAGTGGCGGAGATATCTATGTAGGAATCCGAGAAGAACCTAAAACAAAAATCAAACATTGGGAAGGATTTCCAGATGTTGAAGCAGCAAATTCAATGCTCCAAGTTTTGGATTCCATTAACAATATCAGCGGCTTTCACGAAGTGGAATTCTTGATGCATCCTGTTCTTCGTACATATGTATTGAAGATTACAGTTTTCAAAACTCAAGCTATTGTTTTAGCAACGGATGATACTGCTTATGTGCGAAAAGGAGCACAAAGTTTACCGGCAGATACGCCCGAGAAACTTCGTCGGTTACAGCTTGACAAAGGTATTACCTCATATGAGAACGAGCCTGTTGCAGAGTCTGAAATTGAAGATGCCATTGATTCGGATGCATTTTCTGCATTTTCTGATGCCGTTGTCCCCTCTGCTGAACCTGAAAAATGGCTAAGAAAGCAGCGACTGATCCACGATGATAAATTAACGGTTGCAGGTGAACTCCTTTTCGTTGATGAGCCGCAAATTTGTTTGCCTAAGCGATCTTCCATTAAGATTTTCAGATACAAGACTAGCGGACAAGCGGATCGTGATACATTAGCTGAAGATCCAATAACAATCGAGGGATGCGCCTACAATCAAATCTATGATGCAGTTGAAAAAGTGAAAGAAATTATCGAATCAATGAAAAAGCTCGGTGCCAGTTTTGAGACTATTGAATATCCCGAAGAAACATTGCATGAGATCATTACTAACGCAGTGTTGCATAGGGATTATAGCATAGCAACCGATATTCAGATCCGTATCTTTGACAACCGTGTTGAAGTCGAGAGTCCCGGAAAATTACCCGGTCATGTTACTACGGAGAATATTCTGGAAACACAAGCGGCACGCAATCCTAAGCTGGTTCGCCTTATCAATAAATTTCCAAAGGCCCCTAATAAAGATGTCGGTGAAGGACTCAACACAGCGTTTGAAGCAATGACAAAGTTACGCCTCAAAACTCCCGAGATCGTGCAGAATGATATGTCTGTAACGGTATATATCAGGCACGAACGACTCGCCTCTCCCGAAGAAATGGTTGTGAAATATTTAGAAAGCCATTCAGAAATTACAAATCGGGAAGGCAGAAAGCTGACGGGCATAAAATCCGAGAATTCTATGAAAAGAGTTTTCTGGAAATTGAGAGATAAAGGAATCGTTGAAATGATTCCTGGGCGAGCCCGATGTAAAGCAGCTTGGAGGAAAAAACAATAAATATATCTTAAATATATCTTCTTAATCTGCGCAGCCAGCAACGCAGTTGTAATTCGAAGGGGTTTGGGGATGTTGCCCCAACAAGCATTTTGCGCATCTGACGAATAGGCAGATGCACAAAATGGTGATAAATCAGGTGGTAAAAGACATGGGTCTTTGTGAGAAACTGGAGGCGGCATTCGGTACCAGAAACAGCGGTCTGATTCTGGATCTGGCGGCGTATTCCATCATCACGGAAAACAATGCAGCGCAGTACTATCCGGACTATGCGTACAATCATCCACTCTTCACACCGAACATGAAGGCCTACAGTGATTCGACGATATCCGACTTCCTGCGAGACCTCAGCGAGAATCAGCGGCAGATGTTTCTGAATCTCTGGAATGAGGAACGCAACAGGCGTGAGCGAATCTACGTCTCCTATGATTCCACAAACAAGAACTGTGAAGCCGGTGACATCAGCATGGTCGAGTATGGTGCGGCGAAGGTCGATGCCGGCCTGCCGATCTTTAACTATGCCGTTGCCTACGATGTAAACAACCGTGAGCCGCTGACGTATGAGAAGTATCCGGGAAGTATCAACGACGTCTCACAGCTGCAGTTCATGATTGCAAAGATGAAGGGATGCGGCTACAACAACATCGGTTTCATCCTGGATCGCGGCTACTTCAGTAAGGAGAACCTAAAGTTCATGGATGATAACGGATTTGCGTTTATCATCATGGTGAAAGGTATGAAGAGTTTCATTCACGATCAGATCCGACAGCAGAAGGGCTCGTTCGAAAGCAGCTGGGGAAATCAGATCGCCGAATTCGGCGTGTACGGAAAGACGATTCATACGTTTCTGTATGTATCGGATACCAAGAAGCGTTACATACACATGTACTACAGTGCGGCGAAGGCAGCCGGTAAACGTGCGAGATTTGAAGAAAATATTCAGCAGATGCAGAGCTATCTGGACTCAAACCGTAATGTAAAGAGGGAGTTTGGTCCGGTGTTCGACAAGTACTTCTTCCTGCATCGGGATCAGGACAGCGGCGTGCTTGTCTATGTAGAACCGAAGCTTCAGGTGATCCAGGACGAGCTGGAACTGTGTGGCTATTTCGCCATCATAACATCAGAGAAGATGGACGCAAAGCAGGCAATCAGACTGTACAAAAGTCGGGATGCATCGGAGAAGCTGTTCCGTGCAGATAAGTCCTTTCTTGGTAACGGAGCGCTTTGCGTGGCATCGCAGGAAGCAGCAGACAACAAGATCTTTATCGGATTTATCGCGCTGATCATACGCTGCAGAATCTATACTGCGCTGAAAGACAAAGTCAGCACGATGATCAAAAAGCCGAATTATTTCACGGTTC
>ENA-ORPK01003263-ORPK01003263.1-human-gut-metagenome-genome-assembly--contig:-NODE-3263-length-10250-cov-4.160765_pt1 | contig 10250 bp, 9 predicted proteins | sample MGYA00242139_ERZ509068 | MGnify/ENA primary metagenome ERZ509068 (study PRJEB26280, sample SAMEA2338687) | human gut metagenome | biome: human gut; feature: human-associated habitat; material: faeces... | reverse complement strand
CATTCAACGTCAAGGGAACTTCGATGTTTTGTACGAAGTACTGCGAAAATGGGAACACCTTGTTGCCCATGGCGGAAGATGCGCTGCCGCCGCGGAAGTCTGCAATCTGATAGAATTCGTACACCGTAGCGCCAGATTCCGCCAGAACAGAGCCGCTGCCGGAGATAAAGCCCCATGCATAGAGCTTGCCGCCGTTCTTGACTGTAATGGAGCTGTTATCCGCCATTTTGATGTATCCATAATCACCAACGGGACGTCCCTGCTCACCACCGCCAGCAGCATAATATCTGCCGCCCAGGCTGATGGCACCGTTGACGGTGATAGAAGTGCCCTCACTCATCGTCAGCGTCCGGAACGGCTTCGAAGCTGGGGCTGTGCGAATTGCTGCGGGAGCATTTGTATACAAAGTCCCAGCTGCATCAAAGGGAATCAGCAATGTAATACCCGTCGGGATGGTATAATTACCGCTGATTGAGCCATCGGTAGCCAGGGTAATCTTGGACTGTTTATTTGCCTGTGCATAAGCAACCGCTTCATTCAGGTCTGCAAACCGCTGACCTCCGGTCTCAAAAAGCGCAACGGATTTGCTTGCAAATTTTGCCGTAATGGTGCAGTCGCTTTCAATATTCAGCGCTGTGCTTGCGGCAGTTGCTATGCACTTGCCGGTGGTCAGGTTGTACCAGCCAAGGAACTGATATCCCTTTGCCGGAGTAGCCACCACCTGATAAGCAGTCATGGAGCTTTGCGTGTTGCTGTATTCCTCTGTGATTGCTTTACCATCTACGGTGTAGGTGCCGTTTTCCGCAGGCACAAAGGTCGTGGTCGCTGTTGCATCTGAGACCAGTGCAACATTAGTCATGGTGATTTTTGTAGCTGTGATGCTACCCGATTTGATTTTGACCGTAATAGATGAACCAGCAGCAAGTTCTTTACTGAAGCTGCCGTTTGTCGTGACAGCACTTCCATCTACCGTAATCGTGCCGCTATTCTGCTCAATAGCATAATTGAATGACAGTGTGGCTTTCGTAGCTTTGTTGTTTTTGATGGTTAGAGTGGAATTGTAGTGCGTGTCGCTACAGGTTCCTCCGACTGAGACAACTGAACCAGTGATTGTTGTGCCTGTTGCACTCCACGCATCGTCTGCATCACCAGAAAAGCTCAGACCGATGTTGGTATCGCTCAGGCCTGTCACTGTACCACTGGTTGCCGCAAATGCAGGCAGCGTAATGACGGGCAGCAAAGCCAGCACCATAACTGCCACCAGCAGCAGAGATAGGAACCGTTTGGATATTCGTTGAATCATGATTGTTTTCTCCTTCTCGGTTTCGTTTTTGTTGTTTTCATTTCAGCGTAAATACTTGCGCCGAGGAGTAATGTAATGAGTGCCCACAGATGTGCCCGATGGAACAGTCCGGAAATATCCGACTCGCGGAAGAACTCGATGATAAACCGAAACGCTCCATAGCACATCATGTAGACCGGGTAAGCGCGTCCCTGCAGCCGTTCTTTCCAAATTCGCGGACACAAGACGGCAAGCAGGATCAGGTAAAACACGATCTCCGCTTCACGCGTTGGGAAGCGTATCCCGTTTGTCCCCGGAATCGGAAGCCCGCGGCAGCAGCCTGACAAAATGCAGTTGATCCGGGCGCACATGACCGTAAAGACCATGCAGGGAGTAAAAACATCAAAGACTTCCTTGGGCGGTCTCTTTGAAATTTTTGCACCGAGCCAATACGCCAGCGGCATCAGGAACATGCCGCCGAACAGGCTCATGTTTCCAAGGCTGGCTTTGTCAAAGCCGGTTTCGAGGAAAGCAAACGCCTTCACTGTCAGAACGCCGTAGACCGTATGTGCAATCGCAATCATGATCGCTACATACCATGCCATATTCAGCCGTTTCCGCAGCAGAATGAGCCATACAGAGGTAAATGCTGCGCCGACCGACAATAGGATCAGCAGCGGTATTTTATCCTGCAATAGAATCACCGCCTTTCGCCGAAGCCAAAAAACGGAGAGTCATCGCCTTCAGTGGTTTGAATATGCCGTTCGAGCTGATCTTCGGAGAAACGATTCTTTATAAAATGTGCCGGTGCGCCGCCTACAATGGTGTATGGCGCAACATCCTTTGTTACAACACTGCCTGCCGCCACAATGGCATCTGCACCGATGTGCACACCTTTTAATATAATTGCTCCTGCTCCGATCCACGCCCCTTTTCCAATCACTACATCCTGATCATCTTCTGCGGTCTTATCCGCATCTGTCAGTTCGATGATGTGCTTACCGATGACGTCCTTACGATGGTCCCCTGTAATGATCGTGACACCGGGGCCAAACAAGGCATAATCCTCTATGTAGATTTGCGCCCGTGTTGTCCAGAAACGTGCATTCACTCCAATAGAGGCATGGTTTCCAATATGAATGTTCGATAGAGGGAAGAAATCGCCGCCCGATTCAATGTGCGAATCTTTGCCGCACTCAGCAAATGAGTGCTTGATATCCGGCTCAACAATTGCGTGGTATAAAACGGCCTTTAATTTACGAATGACTCGGTATATCACGATTTCTTCACCTCTTTCTCTCCAGTATCGACGTATTCCGTGAATGGTCGGTGCAAATCACATCTCACATAGTGATGATGACCATACTGCTCGTCCGGCGGTATTCCGCCTCGCCAGTCTCCGTATTTCTGCGTAAGATAGGCATCATACTGAGCCGGAACGCGAACCAAAATCCCCTCAAACTTCATCCAAACCCCGTTGCCATATTGCTCTTTTGGCGCGTATTCCAATGGAGAAGTTGAATTGGCATGATTGCACCAGATATTACTGTCATCAGTAGAAAACGAGGAAATATAGTTATCAAACGCCGCCGTTTCCGCAGCGGTATCGTGCTTATACCCAAAAAGGCGGAAGAGCAGCCAGTACCAATTCGTCCGTACCATACCGATGTTTTGCGGTGACAAACGGTTATAATTCAGTCTGACACGCCGCGCCGCCTCAAAGATCGCCCGTTTTTTTCGGAACATTTGGTGTTCGCGCTCAGTGCGCCATTGTCCATCCAACGGGAATATATCAATGAACACCCCCTGGTTGATTTTCAGGTGATCCGTCATCATCTCTATGTAGGTTGTTCTGCTGTCGCGCAGTTTGCTTCCGAGGAGATAGTATTGTGGTTCTGAATGATAGTTCTGTAAGAAGCACCATTCCGGCAATATCCTGGGAGCTTCCCTACAGAAAATTTCGTAGTCCTTTCTCGGAAGTGCAACATCAATGTCATCATCCCACGGAATGAAACCGCCATACTTCACTGCACCGAGTGCGCTGCCGCAGACGAGATAGTAGGTTAGATTCAACTGTTCACATACAGATAAGAACTGTTGCAAAAGTCCGAACTCGATTTCTTGCAGTTCAGTCAATGGGGTTCACCTCGTTTCTACTTCTTCTTTCCGAATCTCAGCAATCTGAAAAGCACATATATTGCAATCGTGTTCTCAGAGTGCAAGGCAAAATGCAAAACTCTTCGTTTATAACCGGATGGCTTTTCCGAAGCAACGGCAGCACGGTATAACGCCGTCTGACGAAATTCGCGCCACCACTTTTTGAATTCCGCATAGTTTCTATCGATGATAAACGGATTGGCAATAATGATAATGCTCGCGTCGAACGCCCATCGGGATAATGTCCTGTCGGCAATTGGAAAGGGAAAACGCCCTTTTTCAGACATGACCTTGAAGGTCTTTTCGTATGGCTGCGTGTAATCCCTTGAGGTGAACATGGCTGATCCCTGTGCGACGGTATAATGGTAACCGGCATCCTTACTGAAGCAAATCGACCGGCAATAATGCAGATACTGAAAAACAAACAGCATATCTTCGCCGATAGACAGCTCCGGCAGGAACACGATATGCTCTCTGCGAAGCGTCTGTAGAGAAAAGAGCTTGTTACAGACGGAAAAAGCAATTCCATATCTAAGCTGCCCGCAAAAATATGAATCGACCCAGTTACCATCCAATGTAAAGGTTTCAGGCATAGGATTTAGCGCGGAACCGTTGCGGTCACTGCGAACGACATCGATCACAGGGAGCACTCCGGGACTGTACAGCGTGTGCAATGTCTCCAGATAATTTGCCGATACCGTATCATCACTATCAATAAAGCAAAGCAGTTCCCCTGAAGCGGCTGCTATTCCTGTATTCCGTGCAGAACTGACCCCGGCATTTTCCTGACGAATTAGATGGATACGAGTATCTTGAGCAGCTTTTGCTGCCACGATTTCTGCCGTTTCATCTCTGGAACCATCATCAATAATCAGCAATTCAAAATCCGGGTAGGTCTGCAGCAAAACCGAGTCTATACATTTTCCGATCACACCTGCGGCATTATAAGCTGGTACAACAATACTAATCATTTGGGGAACTCCTATCACCGTTGTAACAGCCGGTCATATACCTGTTTGATATGTTGATCTACCTGTTCATCGGAAAATTTGCTGTAATCTACTTGTTTTGCACTTTGCTTTATTTCGGCACGATATTTATCATCGCCCATCTTTCGAAGTCCGGAAGCGAGCGCATCTACTGAAAACGGCGCAATCATTAACCCATTCTTTCCGTTTTCGATGATCTCGCCGTTTCCGCCTACATCCGACACAAGGCACGGCAGCTTTGCTGCGCATGCTTCCAAAATAGAAATGGAGAGATTTTCATGCAAAGAAGGAGAAAGAAAGAAATCGGAAGCATTCAGATATTTTTGAACCTGTTCTTGTTGACCGGTGAAAATCACTTGCTGCGCGTGCCGCAGCGCGGAACATTCAGCCTGCATCTCCCGCAGATAATCGCCATCCCCCACGACCAATAGGCAAAGCTCCGGCGGCCAACTCGTATCTAGCTGCTTCAACGCATCGACCAAGTAAGCCAGTCCCTTTTCCTTCGTGACCCTGCCGACATAGATGCCGATTCTTGCATTACCCGGAAGGTTCAATTCCGTGCGCAACGCGCGCTTTTCTTCTGCACTGCAATCAGGGTATTGGGGCATGCGGTTATACACAAACGGAAGCATTTTCTTCTTGTATCGTCGAAATACATCACGCTGTGACGCCCGCTCATAGACGCAGGAAACGCCATCCGATAAGCCAAAGATTATGGGCTCCACCACATGTCTGCATATCCAGCGCTTTATCGGCGAGTAGTACACCAAATCGCTGAACATACCATGAACGGTCACAAGGACCTTCCCGCGGCCGGAAAGTTTTGCGCCGAGAACAGCATTTAGACTTTCCATTCCTGCGCCCCGGATGTGGACGATATCCGGATCCGCTTCGCGAATGGCGTTGCGGTAAAAAAGGATATCCGAAAGGCTGATTCCGCAGTGGCAGTTGTCCAGCACCACCGGAACAAACTCATAGTGATCCGACAGTGTTTCCCGGCTGCTCAGTGCTTCATATTCTGTTTTCAATCCGCCATCGCTGGCAGTCATCACATACTGCTGAACAACTCGGGCCCTTCGCATGTCAAGCATCCTCGTTAAAGTTCATTCTGATTATTTTCTCTGCTATGGCAGATGCCAAGAGGTTTTCTGCGGCATATTGCAGAAATTGCGTATGCCTTTTTTCTGTTTCTTCCTTTGGCGCGGAAATAGCCGCCTTTAAGGCAGCACAAATGGCATAAGGGATATTTTTGTTTTGGTCAACAACATACAAAAAATCCTGATAGCACTTCGGCATGCCATCCAGGAGAAAGGCAACCGTTGGTTTTCCGCTTAAAAGATACTCTATATCCTTGGAAGGGAAAGAGTATTTCGTATATTCCTCGTTGTTCGGTCGAGGATTCACAAGCACTGCGGCGGAAGAAATGTATTCCTTCACCTTTTCAGGCGATACTTGCCCCGGAAGAATGATTCTCGGATCCTCTATGGCACACTTTTGCAGATATTCCGCCGCATCACCGTTCCCACATAAAATCAAACGATAATTGTTGTCTTTCAGCAAGGAAAACGCTTCTACCAAAGAGCAGATACCGAATCTGAAATACAATTTACCGGCATATACAATATTGACTGTTTCTCCGTAAGCAGTGTGGACAGGGCCCTTTGGAATCGAATCCACGATTCCCTCGGCAACAGCATATGGCCGGTCCGTCAACCGCAACGCTTTTGCCATAGCTTCTGTCAGTACAACAGATGTATCAACTGACTTAATATGTTTCTGGATTGATTTGATATCGAATTGCTTAAAGAAGTCATAGAGAAAACCTCTTTTGGCTTCGAGATTCATATATTGCGGAAGATCGGGAGCAATAAGGCAGATTCTTATTTTCGGGTTCAGTTTTTTTGCGTAGGCTGCTGCCGCTAAAAACGGATCGTGAGCGCTGTATACAACAATTAGCTTTTCTCCGTTTCCATCGAGGGCGAATCCACGAACTGCCTTTTTCAAAGCGCGTGCCCTGGACAGATTGCGAATGCCCCAAATATTGTTAAACAGGACATACTTGCATAAATGCTGTGGGACAGCGAATCCAAGAAAATACAAACTGCGGCTCTGATTCGGATAATGTCCGATAAAAGGTGCGGAGATCACTTGGGTGTTTGCTGCCTCTTTCAAGCCGCGAATCAGCTTCAGCTGCATTTGATTTGCTGAGAATTCTACACTTTTCTTTGCCTGAGCAATCACTTCGACTTCATTCTCTTTTGCAAAAACACCGCACAAAAGCAAAATGTGACGTTCAGCCTTCATAAGCGTTCTCCTGAGCCGAGGACGAATTTCTGAGCTTTGACGAATTTCTGAGCTTTTTATATTTTTTTAAGCCTGCACGAATATACGTCCGAAGATAATGGATACTCTGCCATATTGGCATATGTAACTGATTACGATATATTTTCCACCGCATTTTCAGGCTCTTCAGTTTGCTATAGGATCTGGAGCCTTCCCGAAGACACCATTTGACAAGCACCTCATTGCAGCCAACAGCCGTGCAACCTTCTTTCAGCAGTGTTAGCCACAAAGAATAATCTTCATGGTAAAAGTCTACGTCAAAGGGATGACTTTGAGCTAATGCCGCAGAAAGAAGCACTGTAGAACAACCGATAACATTCTCACAGAGCAATTCTTCATAACTCGTATGCTCCGGGACACAATAATCAGCACGTACTTTATCTCCAGCCAAATTTACAAGCGCATACGCTGTATAGCACAAATCAGCCCCTGTTTTTGTTATCAACTTCAACTGCCTGTCGAGTTTTTCGGGGCACCATATATCATCACTATCAATAAATGCCACGTACGCTCCTTTGCACTGTTGAATCCCTTTGTTGCGAGAAGCAGCCGCTCCTTGGTTAACACGAGAAGACACAACGCTGATTCGCAAATCTTCTGCACTAATTTTCTTGGCTATTGATAGTGTGTTGTCCGTCGAAGCATCATCAATAATCAGCAGTTGCCAATCGGTAAAGGTCTGATGAATAACGGAAAGCACCGCTCTCATCAGCGTGCTCTCTGCATTATATGCTGGCATAATCACAGACACAGTCGGTGCATTATTCATTTATCTTGCTCCTTCGTGTGTAAAAATCAATGACACCGTTTTTATAATGCACTTGACATCCATAAGCACAGACCGGCGCTCTATATACTCCATATCGTAGATAATTTTTTCTTCCGGCTTCAGAGAATATCCGCCATTCACCTGAGCATATCCAGTCAGGCCAGGAACAACTATTAACCGGTTGGAGAAACCGGGAATGTATTTTTCAAATTCTCCGTAGAAATAAGCACGCTCCGGCCGCGGGCCGACGAAACTCATGTCGCCGCGCAGGATGTTATAGAACTGAGGAAGCTCGTCCAGCCGGGTGCGTCTGAGAATTTGGCCGAAGTGTGTGCATCTTGGATCCTGTTCATCTGCCCACTGCGGGCCGTTCACCTCCGCATCAAGTCGCATTGACCTGAATTTATAGATTATAAACGGCTTCCCGTGGAGGCCGAGCCGCTCCTGCTTAAAAATTGGGGAACCCGGCGAGTCCAACGTAACGAGCAATGCAATGATCAGCATTGGAATTGCCAGAATCAGTAGTCCCAAGGAAGAACATACTATGTCAAAAGCACGCTTCGTTATCAGGTACAGCTTCTTTTGTTCCAATACAGGTTTTGCTATTTGAATGATCACATCGGCAGAGCTCTCCTCTGCCAAACAGCCGGTCGCTGTCGTCGCCACATATCCCACCTCCCTATTTAATATCTATCTCTCCCTCTCCGCAAAACCCCAGCATTTCAACCGGAAGCCGCATCAGCGGAGTTTTCATGGAGTTTGCCACTCTGCGTGTAACGCAAAACATAGTTATTTTTCTGTATTATAGCACATTGCCTATTCAAATGCAATTGAATCAACAAAGAAATGGAAGAAAAAAGTACGTTTTTGTCAACTTACGTTAATTTTTCGCAGAGAATTCCGTTGACTTAAAGTTCAGCGCCGTCATTCCAGCAGTCTGGATGAAATTAAAATAAGATCCACACCCAACATAATCACTGCACAAGGAGGAATTACAAAATGGCAAAGGGTGAGAATATCTTCAGACGGCGGGACGGTCGCTGGGAGGCTCGGTATATCAAGGGTCGAGAGCTATCGGGGAAAATCAAATATGGCTACTGCTATGGGAAAACATATCGGGAAGCCAAAGTGAAAGCCGCAAAGCACAAAGCGGCTTTGGAAAATGGAGCTCTCTTACCGACGGCCACAACGCAAAAACCGTTCTCCAGTTATTGCCTAGGATGGCTACATACAAAGAAATGCACGGTGAAAGAATCGACGTATATTAAATATAGCACCGTAGTCAATAAGCACATCATGCCAAAGCTGGGCGAGTGCTGCCCGTTGGGATTTACCACAGAGCTGATGGATAACTTTATCAAAGAGTTACAGTTTGAAGATGAGCTGGCGCCGAAGACGGTGCATGATATTCTAGTCGTGCTGCATGGCATTTTGAAGTTCGCTTCCTCGAAGTTTGCAGGCTCATTTCCCGCGGTGGAGATCAACTATCCGAAGATTGGCAAGAAGGAGATGCGCGTTTTGTCCAGAGAAGAGCAGGCGCGCCTCGTTGCCTATCTACATGAGGATATGGATTCGTGCCGATTTGGTATCTTGCTGGCGCTATGTACAGGCATACGAATTGGTGAACTCTGTGCACTGCAGTGGGAAAGTGTTTCTACAAACGATAAAGCTATCCGAATTGCAAAGACCCTGCAAAGGCTGCATGATACCAGCGTATCGCAAGGTGCTCGAACAAGGATTGTGATTGGTCCGCCCAAAAGCGATACCTCCGTGCGAACGATCCCTATGACGGAATACGCAACCGGGCTTTGCAGGCGCATGAAACCGCAAAGTTCAGCTGCGTATGTTCTGACCGGAACGGAAGCGTTCATGGAGCCGCGGACATTGCAGTATCGATTGGAAAAGTACACGCAGGCATGCGGTCTGGAGGGCGTGCATTTTCATACGCTGCGCCACACATTTGCGACGCGAGCTGTTGAGGTCGGATTTGAAGTTAAATCATTGTCAGAAATATTAGGACATGCCTCTGTGACGATCACGTTGGACCGGTATGTGCACGCTTCGCTGGAACTGAAACGGGATAATATGCAGAAATTGAAGGTAGTGGGTCTATGATCTACGCAGTCAAAACTAGTGTAAGTGAATATCATAAAAACGGGAAAAGCCTTGCATAGCAAGGCTTTTCCTTCGCTTTTGTAGTGGAGTGGCAAACTCCACGAAAATACAACTTCGGCTCAGTCCGTAAAATGGAGTACATTAGAAGCCCATTTGCTTTCTTCACCAAAAATCATCAGCGCATTTCGTTCTAATGATATGTTTCGTCTGCGTTACCCACACATTCCCATTATAAAGAAATTAATTCCATATTTCAAGACTGAAATGAATTATTCATCCAGAAAGAGGCAACACGAATTCAACGAATATACGTAAATCTAACGATTACTGCTACACTTGTGACAAAAAAAGCCTATACAAAATGAAAATCCCGCTGCGAAATTTCTCCGCAGCGGGATCAATTTATATGCCAAAACGGCCAAAAGTCTTATTTCAAACAGTTTCCAGGCACAGAAAAAGCCCACCATAATTCTATCGAAATTACGGTGGACTTATGGTCCGAGTGACAGGGTTCGAACCTGCGGCCTGATGGTCCCAAACTTATCGGGAATACTTTTTCCGCTCGTTTATAGCGGTTTTCGGCGCTTTTCTATTT
>ENA-ORPK01003261-ORPK01003261.1-human-gut-metagenome-genome-assembly--contig:-NODE-3261-length-10250-cov-6.571064_pt1 | contig 10250 bp, 8 predicted proteins | sample MGYA00242139_ERZ509068 | MGnify/ENA primary metagenome ERZ509068 (study PRJEB26280, sample SAMEA2338687) | human gut metagenome | biome: human gut; feature: human-associated habitat; material: faeces... | reverse complement strand
GAGGTCAATCCGTGGGCGGTGACCCTGTCCGTACGCGGCACCTCCAAACTCTCTTACACGATCAGACCGGCGGACGCGACCAACCAGAATGTGAAATGGGAGTCGGATAACCCGTCCGTGGCCACGGTCGATTCCGACGGCAACGTGAGAGCCGTTTCGGCGGGTGTGGCCAAGGTCAGCGCGGTCACTGAGGGCGGCGGCTTCAGGTCAGGCTGCACCGTCACCGTGAAAGAATTCTCTTCCGGGTTCGAGGTTGGCGGCCTGTTCTACAAGACCGCCAAAGGTTACTCTATGGATTTCGTCGAGGTGACCGGTAACCCGGGCGGAGGCAAGTATTCGGGAGATGTCGTGGTTCCCGGTACGGTTGAGTATGACGGGATTACCTATACCGTCAAAGGGGTCGGGGATAGGGCCTTTGAAGGGTGCGGTGACCTAAGGAAAGTCACTATCTCGGAGGGGATATATAAGATCGGAGCCTATGCCTTCATTGGTTGCGGGAATCTTGAACGTGTCATTTTACCTTCCACGTTAGAAAATATTGATGGTTCAAATCCGGTGTTTGAAGGTTGTTCTAAACTTGAGATTACCACAACCGTGCCGAGGGAAGGTCAAGAGAACTACTGCTATCTGTATGACGAGGCTTTGTATATGCACATAGGTCGGACAGAGAGAGAGATTCTGAGTTGGATTCCTGAAAAGAAGACCGGTACGGTGGTGATAAAGGAAGGCACTACGAAGATTGGGTACTCTTCTATTCGTCGAACAAATGTTGATAAGATAGTTATCCCTGAGTCTGTCAAATCCATAGACGTTCACACATTTGTGTCATGCAAAACTCCTTTGGAACTTGAGCTGAACTGGAAGACCAAGGAGGATGTTGACGAGATAACAACAAACATGAGCGACCCGTCATCTTTTTTCTTTGACGGCACAGACCGCTCAGCCGTCAAGGTGACGGTTCCTAAAGGCACTAAGTCCTATTACGAGTCCCACTGGCTCTGGTCGAACCTCGGCGGCATCGAGGAGCGCCCGTAGAGCGCCCGTAGAGTTTCCATGGAGTCCCCGTAGCTCGCTGAAAAAGCGCCGCGGTTGCCTCGTGTGTCTTTCGCGGCAGTCTCGTGAGTGAAAAGCCGCGATCTGCTCACGGGAGGGTCTGCCAAGGTTGTCTCGTGAGCGAAAAGCCGCATTCTGCTCACGGAGTGGCCTTCCGAGGATGTCTCGTGAGCGAGACGGCGCGTTCTGCTCACGAAAAGGTCTGCCAAGGTTGTCTCGTGAGCGGAACGGCGCGTTCTGCTCACGGAAGGGTCTTCCGAGTCGGTCTCGTGAGTGAAACGGCGTGTTCTGCTCACGGGAGGGTCTGCCGAGGTTGCCTCGTGAGCGAGACGGCGCATTCTGCTCACGGGAGGGTCTTCCGAGGTTGTCTCGTGAGCGAGACGGCGCGTTCTGCTCACGGAAGGGTCTTCCGAGGTTGTCTCGTGAGCGGAACGGCGCGTTCTGCTCACGGGAGGGTCTTCTGCAGTGACCCCGGGCGACGGAAAGGTGCGGAAGTGTCGCATTGAAGACCTTGGGTCTGCTTGTTGGCACTCTGAATGACGAGGAAGTTGAAACACGGCCGGAAAAGTTACTCATGCCCAAGGTCGAGGATGGGGATTCAATGTCGGCAACATGAAGATTTCAAGGTAGTTCCGCTTATATGACAAAAAAAGAAGGTGGCCAGGTTAAAAAACTTGGCCACCTTCTTTTCGCCATTCCTTTTGCCGGCTCGTCCGGCATATGTCAGTGAGGCCTCTGAGGGAGTGTCATAGGATCGGGCCGAAATAGAAGATACGGATGTCCCCCTTTGTCTCACGGTACAGGGTGATCGATAGGTCGAACTCCAGAAAGCGGCCGTCCTTCGACACATGATAGTGGTTGAGATGGGCTCCGGTTACTGACTTATTGCCGCTCACATAATGATCCCCTTCGGTGCGCTCCAGAGGGATGTACATTGTGGCGACTCCGGGAAGGTCGAGTTCCACCAAGGAAACGTTGAAGCTGATGTGGCCTGGTGCGCCGCAGCGGCAGCGCCATCCGGACATCTTGACGCGAATGTCGTTCCCGTCATAGAATACCCATTTCTGGTTTCCCTCGAAATCTTTTCCCTTGACATTGGTCAGGTTGCAGTAGTGCTGTTTGTCAACGGTTACATAGCCGCGCGGGGTCCCCTGCTGATCGTCAGGAAGTAATTGATTGCAGGAGACAATTCCTGCCAGCGCGATAAGGAACGGAAGGAATAAATGTCTGGTGCTCATAATTCAATAGTTTTTTAGTCTCTGACAATATAAATCCTATTGATACGCATTTCTTGCATCATTGGTTTCCGGAAAGGAAACTTTTTTTATCATACGGTTTCTTCCCGTCGGCAAACTCTTGGAAGATGTCTGTTACGAAAAACCCTTTTATGGTGCCGGAGGGGCAGGCATAAAAGGGTGCATGGGCGGCCGGGAGTCTATTTGGATTTCCGGAGGACGATCTGGTCGGTGGTGCCGTCGTTGGCGACCACCTTGAAGGTGTCCTCGTCGGTCTTCAGACGGACGGCGGGGAAGGTCCAGACCACACCGGAAGATTCCTCAGAGCTGACCATGCGATCAATAAGCCGGCCGTTCTGGTAAAGGGTCAGGTACTTTGCGTTGCTGTAGACCTTGATGCGGAGATCCTGTCCGGCTGGGAAGGACTTAAGGCGGCGCGATGTGATGTGTACCGTGGTCTCGTCCTTGTTCCACAGGGACTTGTAGAGGTAGAAGACATCTTTTCTCGTCTGGCGGTCACGGGTCACCAGTCCCTTGTCGTTCATGTACTTGCGGTCGTTGTTCCTTACAAACTTGACACCGTCCTCCGAATCCATGTAGCCTTCCTGGCGGTTGGCCACCGGGAAGTCGAACAGCACCCAGACGGAGGTGAAGTTCAGCCAAGGCATGGCCTTTATCTGGCGGACATGAGACTCATGGAAACGGTTGCCATATTCTTCATAATGCTTGGAATCCTCATCCTTGTCACGGATGGCCTCGACTGGATTCCAGACATGGCAGTAAGGGTTGACGCCGACTCCATATTCAGAGACATTGATCGGGATGTCCGACCTCAGTCCACGAACCTTCTTCAAAGTTGTGGTGAACCCTGAGAACTCGTTAGGGGTTCTGTACCAGCCGTAGTAAAGGTTCTGTGAACAAAAGTCGCCTTTAAGGCTCGTGTACCCGTCCCTTGACAGGTTCGAGCAATCCGTGAAACCCACAAAGCGGTCCGGATCCAGTTTTTTCGTGTAATTGTAGAGTCTTTCTGTCTCCTTGACCACCCTTTCCGCGTCAAACGGTCCCTGAAGGTCATTGTTGTTGCCCCAGGTGTCAAGCTCGTTCCACATTCCCCAGAACGCGATGGAAGGATGGTTGTAGAGGTTGTTCACCATCTCCTTCATCTGATGGTGGAGATTGTTGAAATAGGCCTGTGTGGCGTTGGTTCCGCACACATTGACCCAAGGAATCTCCGTCTGGACAATGATTCCGAGAGAGTCACAAAGCTGGAATGCGAAGTCGTTATGCGGATAATGGGCGAGACGCAGGAAGTTCGCTCCAAGCTCCTTGACGATGCGGTAGTCGCGGCGATAGTCAGCCTGAGTCAACGCGGAGGCCTTCCCATCAGTGTCCTGATGCATCGCCACGCCACGGAGAGGGTAAGGACGACCGTTCAGAAGGAATCCTCTCTCCGGATCCATCCCTATCGAACGGTAACCGACCTTTGTCTCGGCGATGTCCATCATCCTCTTTCCCTTGAACAGCTCGACCCTGATCGTGTAGAGGTAAGGATCTTTCATGCCTTCCCAAAGATGCATGCCGGAAAGGATGAACTCATGGTCGAAGTCATATTCAGAGAACGCCTTGACAAGGACCTCGCGGTCAGCCTGATAGCCCAACGCGCCATTGGCCTCCAGAAGCTGGACACGCACAAGGATGTCCGCGTCCCGATTGCCCGCGTTGACCAGTTTAGTCCTGACATTGGTGACAACTTTCTTCTTGGTCACGACCGGAGTCTCGCAACGAAGCCTGTACATTCCGTAGTCCTCCGGCGAAAAATAGACATCATCCATGACCAGAAGCCAGACCGGATTGTGCAGTCCGCCGTTCTTATTGAAGTCCGAAGTGACAGGAGCCATCTCCAGGTCCTCAGAGTTGTCGCAAATCACCTCCACCCTGTTGACACCCCTGGTCAAAGACTCTGTGATGTTTGCGGAGAAAGGCGTGTAGCCACCCTTGTGGGCCGCTACCTGCTCTCCGTTGACCTTGACAACGGCCGCCTGAGCCGCACCCTCGAAAAAGAGATAATATGTCTTCTTCACATCGGTGATCCTCAGATCACAGCGATAAGTCGCCTTGCCACGGTAGTAATAAGGAGAATGGCCATCCTCGGCGTTGTAGGAATGCGGCACGCTCACGGTCTGCCAAGAGGAGCCGTCCTTGCTGAATTCCCATTCCTTCAACTGTTCCTGACGGAAACCACGGATCTGTGCCTCCAGAGGGAGGACAGCAAAAAGGATCGCCGCCGCGACGGCGCAGAATAAATGTCTTTTCATCAAGATGAATGATTTACGCATAATTACGCAAAGTTAGCAATAATCGTCGGAAATTCTTATCTTCGCAGCAGATAAACATCAATCATTTCTCCTTATGGACAGAAATTGCTTAAGAAACTATGACAAGACCAGAAAAGTCCACGACTGGTTCAGGTACTTCGCGCCTGTCTTCATCACCTTTTCCGTGGCGCTTGGCTTCATCACAAGGATATTATTGCTGTTCACTCCGCCTACTGTCATCGGATTCACGGCTCTGGAATGGCTTAAGATCTTTCTGTTAGGCTTTGTCAATGATGTGGCGTTCTCCCTGCTCGCGCTCGCACCGGCGATGGTGGTGCAGGCCACGCTGAACGACGCCAAGTACAAAAAGCCGCTCTGCTACATTATCGGAGCCGCCCTGCTCGCCTTCGCGGTCTACTCATTGCTGCCATCCAACATATTCACTGAATATGGTTCCGTCGTTCCGACGATAGCCCGTCTGCTCTCCCTCCTGCTTCTCGGCGCGTTCTGCCTGAGGCTGTTCATCCCGAACATCAGGAAGGGTTGGTGCAAGGCCGGACTGCTGTTCACTATGGGGCTGTACATATTCCTGATGATAGTGAACGCCATCTCTGAGTGTGTCTTCTGGAACGAGTTCGGCGTGAGGTACAACTTCATAGCGGTTGACTATCTGGTCTACACGAACGAGGTGATCGGGAACATCATGGAATCATATCCTATCGTGCCGATGTTCCTCGGGGTCTTTCTTGTGGCGGTGCTGATCTGTTGGCGGCTGTTCCGGCGGAAGGATTTCAGCGAGTCCGGCAACGGGGGAGCCGTTCCGTTCCTGGCGACATTCGTCATCTATGCGGTGCTGTTCGCCGGAAGCTTCTTCTGGCTGCGTTTCAGCTACCGTAACCTCCAGAGCTCCAATAACTACGCGACCGAGTTGCAGTGCAACGGATGCTGGAATTTCCTTGAGGCCTACAGCAGTAGTACTCTTGAATATGACAGGTTCTATCAGATGCTTCCCGAGGATGAGGCGCTGGGGCTCAAGCTCGCGCTGTGCGGCCAGGTTCCTGTCCGTGAGGAGGCTGGCTCCGCGGTCCGGCAGGCAGACCAGCCGGCCGATGCCGCCGTGCGGATGATAAGGGACTCCGTTCCGCCTGTCAGGAAGAACATCGTGATGATCACCGTCGAGAGCCTGAGCGCCGATTTCCTCGCCGCCTATGGCAATGAGGACGGCATCACTCCGAATCTGGACACGCTCATTGAAAAGAGCCTTGTCTTCGACAACCTCTACGCCGCCGGCAACCGGTCCGTCCGCGGCCTTGAGGCCCTGACCCTCTGCATTCCGCCGAGCGCCGGCGAAAGCCTTATCAAGAGGCCGGACAACGCCGGACTTTTCTCCACCGGCACCGTGCTGAGGGAGAACGGCTACACGACCTCGTTCATCTACGGCGGCGACAGCTATTTCGACAACATGCGCGCCTACTTCTCCGGCAACGGCTTCGAGATCATCGACAAGTACTGTTATCCGAAGGAGGACATAACGTTCAGCAACATCTGGGGTACCTGCGACGAGGATTCGTACAGAGTGGCCTTGAAGGAGTTCGACAAGAAGGCCGAGAGCGGGACTCCGTTCCACGCCATCATATTCACAATCAGCAATCATCGTCCGTACACATTCCCGGAAGGGAAGATCACCTACGACGGTGAGATGAAGTCGCGCTCCGCCGCCGTGAAGTACACCGATTTCGCGATCGGCCAGTTCCTCGCCGAGGCCTCGCGCAGACCGTGGTTCGGCAACACCGTGTTCATCGTCGTGGCCGACCACTGCGCCTCCAGCGCCGGCAAGACCAGCATCCCGGTGGACAAGTACCACATACCGGCGATCGTCTATTCCCCGGGCTTCATCCAGCCTCGGAGGGTGGAGAAGCTTTGCTCCCAGATTGACCTGATGCCGACCATCTTCTCCCTGTTGCACTTCTCCTATGACTCGAAGTTCTACGGCCGGGACATCCTCGCGCCGGACTACAACCAACGGGCGTTCATGGCCACCTACCAGGATCTGGGCTACTACAGTGATGATGTGCTGACCGTCCTCTCGCCGGTTCGCCGAATCCGGCAGTTCGACGTGAGGGAGACCGGACCGTGGAGCCACACCGAGACGCCGAAGGAGACACCGGCGGACTCCCTGGTGAGGGAAGCCCAGGCATTCTACCAGACCGTCAACCTTAAGCCGTGGTGAATGACATTCGACTAGTCTCCTATGACAATTGGCGATCCTTAAAAGACTGCCAGCTTGTTTCGGCGCATTCATAGGAACATGATAATAATAAGTTGCTTCAGATTAAGATTCCTTAAGATGAAGCAGCTTATTTTTTGAAGGTTACTTAACACGATAAAACAACTTGGTATGAACAAGAAAGTCCTCTATTACATCGCCGCCCTCCTTTGGGGAGCGCCGGGGGTTGTCATCGCCGTCAAAGGCATCCAGGCGTACTTGACAATGCCTACGGAAAGGCTCTGGTGGCTGCTGCTCATCACGGCCTTTGTGCTGATGTGCTTCTACCTCATGTTCCGCAAAGCCGTGAACAAGTACTCGGCGCGCATCGCCGGACTGCCGCGGAAGACGACTCCCTGGCAGACATTCCCACCCGGCGGATGGATTCTGATTGTGGGCATGGCATGCCTTGGCGTCAGCCTGAAGTTCATACCCGGACTCCCCGCTGAATTCATCGCATCCTTCTACTCCGGCCTCGGCCCGATGCTCATCCTCGCGGCCTGCCGGTTCATATTCAAATCCTTTATTCCCTGACGTAGTGAGGCATCTCCGATGGAGTGATGATGGAGATCTCGCATAGCCCCTTCACCTCGCCGTCTTCCTTCCAGGCGCTCTGGAAGATGAATTTGTGTACACCTTGCTTCTCGATGGTGTAGCAGTTCGTGCCGCCCGTCTCCAGCAGGTAACGGATTATGCCTGCGGAACGTTCACCGTGGCAGCCGAAAAGGTTCTTTCCGATCAGGCTGCCATGCTTCTCGTACTGTCTCACGGCAGGATCGTTCTGATAGATAATCACTCCGTCCTTGTCACAGACGGTTATGGAGCAGTTCAGCTCCTTGGCCCAGTCAGGTATTATCATAATGTGATTAGTTAATTGTTGCGGAGATAAGCATTCCTTCCCGAATGTCCCTGCTGTCTCGTGAGGAAATCTACCGGATGTTGCGGCGGACGGGGAGGAGGGCGATGATGTAGCCGATGAGGGCTACACCGGCGATTGTGGTGAGGACGTCCTGCCACTGGAGGATTACGGGGTAGGCGTTCACGAGGAAGCTGCCGGGCATCTTGATGAAACCGAAATTTTGTTGGGCGAGGGAGAAACCGATGCCGATGACAAGACCGGCGGCGAGACCGAGAAGGGAGATCAGCCAGCCTTCCAGAGTGAAGGTGCGGCGGAGCATCTGGTCGGTGGCCCCGAGGCTGCGGTAGGTCTCGATGTCATCCTTCTTCTCGATGATCAGCATCGTGATGCTGCCGAAGATATTCAAGGCGATGATGATGATGACGAATATGAGGATGAGGTAGATGGCCGCCTTCTCGTAGCGCATCATCTTGTAGAGCGACGGATTCTGGCGGAAGCGGTCCAAAACCTTGAATTCAGGGCCTAACTCTTTCTGAATATGCTTGATTGCGGAACGGATGTCTTTCGCCGTGGAGCCTTCGGCCAGGCGGATCTCCACTCCTGAAACCTCTTCCTCATAGCCAAGCAGCTTTCTCATCTCCTCGATCGGCACGATCATCAGATCATCGTCAATCTGCTGGTTGACCGAGAATATTCCTGAAGGGCGCATCCGTACGGTTTCAATCGAGGCCGCCGGGTTCGCAAGCGAGAAATTCCTGTCCCTGATCGGGAAATATAATTCCGCGGAGGCTAGGAACGCCGGATTCATTCCCATCTTGTAAGCCAGGCCCGCGCCGACAACCATCTGCGGCAACTGGCCTTTGTGTAGGGAGAACTCTCCGTTGGTGATGTGTCCGGCAAGGGTGGAGCCGGCTTCGAAAGCGCTGTCAACGCCCTTGGCCTTGGCCAAGTACGTCAAGCCTTACACCATCGTCAAGAAGGTCGGTATGCGCATCGGGATCATAGGCCTTATGCCTGACATCACCATTCTTGTCTCCAAGGATGTCTCCGACAGGATTCCCGCCTTCGAGAACTCCGAGGTGGTCAACAAGTGGGCCGAGTACCTCAAGACCGAGAAGAAGTGCGATCTCGTCATCGCCAGCCAAGGGAAGAGCAGCATCGTCCAGGCCGCCGTCGATGTGGATCCGACGATCACCCCGTACTATGTCGATGTCTCGAAGAGCTCGAGCTATGTCGGCACCGTTCTCACGCTCGGCGTTCTCGTGAACGAGAACGAGAAGGCCAGGGAGTACGCCAATTTCGTGTACGGCATCCAGGACAAGCTCCAGCAGGGCATGTCCAAGGTGAAGGAGAAGGCGGATGTCGTCATCACCCTGATGTACGCTAACCAGTCCACCCGTGCGAATCTCGTCGTCGAGTGTGTCGGAACCGGGGCCGCGGATATGATGTCGCAGATCGCGAACGTCTATGACAGCTCCAAGAAATCCACCAGCGATTACAGGCTCAACGTCGAACAGGACTGGTTCATACAGAACTGCGGGAAGGAGTTCGATTACATCATCATCGAGCAGGAAGGAACGGACACCAAGAAGGTGAATGACACCTACTACACCCCTGCCATGTACAACGAGCGTTTCGAGGATGCCATCTCCTACTACAAGGATACGAAGGCATACACGGACGGCCAGATCCTCGGGACCACATACTCGTACAACTCCTTCGGAGGATACGCGAACCTGATGTACCTGGCCTATCTTCTCTATCCGGATGTGTTCGATGCCGATGACGGGTGGAATGCGCTCCAGGATTACTTTGACAGATTCACGACCGCCAAGATAGATGTCAGGACCCAGGGCGGCTGGTACTACACCGGCAACGGATATCCTGCATACAGCGAAAGGCTGTCTCTGTGAACGGAGGGCGGATCTGCGATGTCCGGCGATCTGGTCGAGAAGGCCGTGGATGAATGGCTCGGTTCCGGGAATGATACGGAACGCGATTCAGACCTTTCCGAATATCGCAGGTTCGCCATATTGAAGTACGTCTTCATCGGCGTCTGTGTATTCATCGCATTCATAGTGGCGGGATTCGCTATATCGATCGGCGAATACACGATATCGTTCACCGATACGTACGTCCGGATATGGGAGCATATCACGGGGAATGTGACCGATACGATAGAGGACGGGGTCGTTTGGAGGATGCGTTTGCCTCGCGTCCTCGGAGGGGTTCTGGCGGGTTCCGCATTGGCCGTATGCGGTGTTGCGATGCAGAGCATGCTGAAGAACCCGTTGGCGGACACATACACCACCGGTATCTCGTCCGGGGCATCCCTGGGAGCGACTCTGGCCATCTGTGCAGGAGTGACCGTCTTCGGAGGAGATTACTCGATAGTGGTGAACGCGTTCCTCTTCTCGCTCATCCCCATGATGATGATCCTGGCCGTTTCGAAGATGAACAACGCATCGGTCACGACCATCATCATGGCCGGAATCGCCGTGATGTATCTGTTCAATGCATGC
>ENA-ORPK01003260-ORPK01003260.1-human-gut-metagenome-genome-assembly--contig:-NODE-3260-length-10253-cov-1.861443_pt1 | contig 10253 bp, 9 predicted proteins | sample MGYA00242139_ERZ509068 | MGnify/ENA primary metagenome ERZ509068 (study PRJEB26280, sample SAMEA2338687) | human gut metagenome | biome: human gut; feature: human-associated habitat; material: faeces... | reverse complement strand
AAGCCAATGGAGCCGTCATTTGACGAGTCGCTCACACATACTGACTTTACCTCAATCACCTTGGGATGGAATGCACGCTTGCTTGAGGAAGGACAAATACTGAAGTATACGCTCTATTATTCTGCATCACCTTTTACGGCAGACAATATTACTGACGCTAAAGTGGCACGCTTAATCATTCCTGCAAGTGGATTGAAAGAAGGTGCACAGGTGGTGCGGACTCTGTCCGGACTGCCTACGGGCACGCGCTATTATGCGGCGCTCACAGCCACGGCACGTTCTGGACGCGAGTCAGCTCCGACATTTTATGGAGGCATGCTTGCCACCACCGTAAATCACGCTCCTGAAGTATCTGTTGTGTCTGGCGGTGATAATCCTATACATTTGGCTGGTAATGACATGCATGACATCGTGTTTCGTATTGACGATGCTGAAGGACAGCAACTCGCTTATTCCATTACCGACCGTGCATTGCTCAATGTGGAGCGTAGTGGCAACAATATTAATGTGCGTGTGTTCGCATCGCGTCTGCAGGTAGGGGAGAAGTCGTTCACACTTACTGTCACTGACATATATGGCGCTACGGCTACGGCTGTGATAAACGTGGTGAAGACCACAGACAATCCGCCGGTGGTGAAGACTCCGATAGAGCCGGTGGGCTTGGCGCGGGGCGAAACGTGCAGCATAGACCTGTGTCAGTATGTGGACGAGGAGGACAGCGCCTCGCTGACATTTGCTGCCGGAAATGTGACAGGCACTAATGTGTCGACCGCTCTCAACGGTAAGATGCTGAAGGTGACGGCTCTCGGCTATGGGCAAGCGAGGCAGACTTTTGAGGTGACAGACTGCCACAACCAAAAAGTAAGCTTCTCTCTCGATATGTTTGTGTATATGGACAAAGGCATATACAGTTTGTTTCCCACAACTGCCGAAAACACGGTGTACGTCAAACTCGGTACGGAAGTGACTGGAAAGCTTGTGCTGCGCGTGCGCAATGCAGCAAATAAGCTGGCAATTGAAAAATCGTACGATACTGCGCAACTCGATGCATTGAAGCGCACAATTATGCTTGATGTCTCATCGCTCTATCCAGGACAATATACAGTCTCAATAGAGAACGGCGGAAAGACATACAAGGAGAAATTCATTAAGAAATAGGAATAAACATCAGTAAATGAAACGGATAATCATAACAATACTGCTCGCTGTGTCGCTCGACATAGCCATGGCACAAAGCCGTATGTTGCCGCTTAACGATATGGTGGCATCGACATCTGCTCTTTCATCAGGAGGGTCGCGCTATGCATCCGATGAGGCGCTGGTATATACGCTACCGTCTGCGGCATTTGAAAAGGACGGCAGCTTCTGTGCCGACTATTCTGTATCCATAATACCGTCTGACGAACATACGCAGACTCTGCATACGTTAACGGCAGCTTGGCACAAAGGACGGCACGCGGTGCTTATGGGAGGTCGTTATTGGCTTATGGGCAAGCAGGATATATTTGTGGATGAGAACATGAAAGAGACATCCGAACCTCATCTTACGATACGCTCATATGCGTTTGACGCAGGATATGCTTTTGCTTTATCCGGTTCCTTTCACACATACGCCACTGTGGGCTATGTGTCGGAAAAGGCATTGGCAACGGTCTGCGCTGTGCGCGGAACTATAGGGGCTGACTATACATATAAAGGTAAGTTGTTAGGTCTTGAAGCCAAATATTTAGCAGGGGTCAGTGTGGCTAATCTTGGATGCTATAGTTGCGGTGATGACAGCGGATCGCTGTCGCCTCGTATTGGTGCAGGCGGAAATGTTGGGCTTGTTACAGGTCACGGACAGAATATAAGTGCGAATGTTGATGTAGGTATGTATCTCGCCTCTGGCAATGTCAAGAGCGAAACTGAGTTGGCGGCAGGTATTGGCTACACGTTCCTCTACAACTATACGCTGCGTGTCGGCACTCATATTGGCGATAACGATAATGCGTTAACTGCAGGTGCCGCTGTGCGCATAGGGCGTGTTACTGTTAATGGTGGAGTGAAAATAGCCGCTGCAAGCGATGCATGCAATGTTTATATGGTAGGATTGGCTGCCGACTTTTGATAGATTGTCAGACTGTCTTACCTTGAGTAAGGTATAAAAAATATTGGCGCAAATCCGTCCGTAATGTTGCGGTGGATTTGCGCCAATTTTTTTTAAGTTGTTGTGTATTTGAAAAACTATGCTTATTCGTCAACACCGAAGAGCGGGTCTTCCGGCATTACCATTACCGGCTTCTGGTCGAACTCCTTAAGGAGGTTCTCGGGAACGTACTTCTTGTCAACTACGAGACGGAACATGTACTCCTCAAACCACTTGGCGCTCATGATCAGACAACCCTTGTCGCCGTTGTTCGGGCCCCATGAGTTCTCCACCTTCCACTTGATTGGCTTTCCGTTAGCGTCAAGGTCAACGGCAGAGAGAGTCATGGCGTGTGTCGAACCAGAGTCGTATGTAGAGATGCGCTCAGCCTTTGTCATCGGGAATGTTGTGTTGAAGAGCGAACCGTAGTCATAGTTCTCTGTGTCGAGGTAGCCCAGCTCGCGGTCGAACTGCTTGCCTACGTCGTAAGAAGAATACATCTTCTTGCCGTCCTTGAGGGATGCGATGGCGAGGTTAGCTATGTCCTCCATCGGGAGGTTGAGGTACTTCCAGTTCTGTCCGTCGTAGACGTGACGGTCATACTCCACCTCGTATGTCTTGTGGTAGGGGCGGCGCGGGTCGTTCATCACCATTATGAATGTGCCTTCGAGCGGACGACCAACGGTGTAGTCGTAGAACTGCTTCGGTGTGAACTTGCGCGGTTCGCCTACGGGCTTGCCTTCTTTGTTGCGGAATTGGTATGTGAACTCCTTCACCGGCTCACCCATTGTCATAGCGAGCATGCGATAAACGGTGCCAAGCATCTCTGCCTTGCGGTCCTCGATGGCCTTCTGCTTCTTTCCGTCAGCCACCATCTTGCGAAGCTCCAGACCATACTCGCGGAGCTTTGAAGATATGAGAGACGAAATCTTGGATGTGTTCTCAGCTGAGAAAGTCTCGGGCTGCACCTGCTTGGGCACGAGTCCGTACTTCGGAGCGAGGTCGGCTACGCCGCAGAATGTGCCGCCGTCGTTGAGCGGGTTCTTGAAGAAGAACTGCACACGCACGTCGTCGATGGGCTTCTTGGCGTTGTCGATGATGCCCTGGAGCATGAGGTTGGCCTTCTCCAGCTGGTCGTAGAAGAAGAGATAGTCGTGCGAATACTCTACGACGAGGCTGTCTGCGTGCTGACGAGCGAAGTCAGAACGGAGCACGTTGAAGCCGGAGAACATCCAGCATCTTCCCGAACTCTTCTGGTCGTGGATGTTCTGTGACGGTGTCTCCACGCTGAAGTGGTCGTCGAAGGTGGTGCGGTTAGAGAAGTTCTTGGCAAGGTTGTCAATCTTGTTGCTTGCCATTGCGTTGAATACAGCCTTCGGTGTGGCAGTCTGCATCTTCTCAATCTTCTGCATTGTTTCGGCAGAGATACCTCCGCCACGTGTCTGTGCGCCGGCTGTCAAAGCAAGCGCGAGGCAAATGCCCGTGAGTGTGGTTTTCTTCATTTAACTGATTAATTTGATTTTTTTATTTTTAAGAATGTTGTTGTTGGTTTTCTTTCTGCGCGTCTTCAGGCTCTTGCTGAGCTTCTTCAGGCTCCTGCTGAGCTTCATTCTGCTCTTTCGGAGCTTCTTGCGGCTCGGATTGCGTAGGCTTCGGCGGATTTATATACGCCTCGATGTCCCTTATGACGGCTGCAAACTGTGGCGAACCTACATATCCCACGTTTCTTCTTATGAGGCATTCCACGTCAGCCACGCTGGAAGAATAGCATGACAGCTCGTTGTGGCGTTGCGTGGTGTGGAGGCTCTGGTGCGTAATTTCTCTCTCACGTTCGCGCATCAGACGGTTGCACGTCTTCTTCAGCAGCGGCATCACCACCTTGTCGAAGAGGAAGTGGCCCTGTATATACATATATGTCTGGTCCGGAATGACGCCAAGACTCTTCATCGACTCCTTCACTTCGGCGTAGGACGGCTTTGCGTCAGGGTGCTGTTTCTGCAGCTGCACAATCTTTCTGCCCACCCGTTTGCGCAGATTGTCGAGCGCAGCGGAGGCGTTTTCCGGCGAAATGTTGCCCATTTCGATGGTGTGGAGGAAGTCGGAGATGGTGAAGTGGGGCGTGGCTCCCGTGCGGTATGACCAGATGTTCCACACGAAGAGCGGGAAAATGGCCACGGAGAAGTCGGCGAGGAACCGGCGGAAGTCGAATCCTGCCTGGTCGTTCAGCGTCGCAGCCACGCAGACATCGTGGAGCGACGGTGCGTAGCATTGCATGTTCTCTATGGCGTAAGCGTAAGTGTGGAAGATGTATGGGCTGGAGAGGATGACGTCCGACTGCTTTGTGGCTCCCTGTCCGAGGTAGTCATAGTCGGCGTCCACGCATGCTATCATGTTCTTGCCCACTCTTCCGTCCTCTATGAGGCTCATTATGGCAGCCTTCTTTCCCCGCTCCAGATGCTCCTTCCGGGATGGCAGCATCACCTCGAAGAAGCGTTCCTCGTTCTCGAAGCGTGAGAGCACGGAGCGCCAGAAGAATATGTCGTCGTAGCTCTCGACGTAAGCCACGATGCGTCGGCGCGACTGGCGTGAGTTGAGCCGGTTGGCAGCCTCGATGTATTGCGACGTTATGCTGTCGCGAAGACGTCTTGCCATAGTGCTTTCGGTTTTAGGGGTTAATAGGGTGTGGGGTTGTTTGGGGATTACTGATTGTCCGTGATGTCGCTCACTTCGGTCACGCGGTCTGCCCATCCGTTCATGATTACGGCTGGCGAGTGAGTGGTCAGGATTATCTGTACGTTGGGGTTTAGCTCGAGGATGAGGTCGATGAGGCGTTGCTGCCAGTCGACGTGCAGACTCACTTCCGGCTCGTCCATGAAGAGTACGCAGTGGTCATCGTCACGCACCAGCACGGTCAGCAGGATGACCAGCATCTGCTTCTCGCCCGAAGACAGTTTGTAGGGCAGCAGGCGCTCGCCGTTCTGATAGAAAACGATGTCGTTGCTTTTGCGGTCTATCGTCTTATGGGTATAGCTGAAAAGCTCGTCAATCATATCCTGGAACTTCCGCTTGGGAATGGAAAGGGAGGGAGCCAGGCTACGCTGCTCTTCATCACCACTGAGCAGCTCTATCATCTTATTACCAATGTTCACTTGGTAGTCCAGATAACGGCGCTGGAGCAGATAGAGCTGCCAGTCCAGTTCCGACTTCACGTTGGCATCGGCCATGCGTGCCGTAAAGTCGCCCATGATGAGGGGACGGTCATAGCTACGGATTACATCATAAGGGATAAAGGTGGCTGCGGGGTTGTCGAAGTAGACGTGTACCCCGTTCTTCTCGTCACTCTTCACTTCACCCGATGTCTGTTCCAGATAGTTGACCGAACGGTTCAGGATAGTGGTCTTCCCCACTCCGTTGATACCGGAAAGTATATTGACGTCAGGACGCAGGTCCCAGGCAATATCGTACCGATGCCACAATCCGTGTATTTCGATACGCTTGATGTAATTGGCTTGTACTTCCATGGTTTCTTGCTTTAATTAGAAGCAAATATACACGATAATCTCTTATTTCTACGCCCGCAAGGTAGAAAAATCATATAATGAAAGATTTTCTCTTTTCAGAAAATAGTTGTTCTTTTACACCCGCAAAGAACAAAAGAGTATGAATAAGAACATTCAAGGGCATCTGTTCGCCCTTACCGCAAATATCTTATGGGGCTTGATGGCACCTATAGGCAAGTCAGCTCTGGTAGAGTTTTCCGCGTTGTCAGTAACCACATTCCGCATGGTAGGCGCAGCCGCCTGCTTCTGGCTCCTCTCCTTGTTCTGCAAACGCGAACAGGTGGACCACCAGGACATGCTGAAGATATTCTTCGCCGCACTCTTCGCCCTGGTATTCAATCAGGGTGTCTATATCTTCGGACTCTCCATGACTTCACCCATAGACGCCTCTATCGTTACAACCACGCTGCCTATCGTCACCATGATAGTGGCTGCAATCTATCTGAAAGAACCGGTCACCAACAAGAAAGTGCTGGGCATCTTTGTAGGAGCCATGGGAGCATTTATACTCATCATGAGCAGCCAGACCACCGGTGCCGGCAATGGTAGCCTCATCGGAGACCTTCTTTGCCTGCTCGCTCAAATCAGCTTCTCCATTTATCTGACCGTATTCAAGGGGTTGTCGCAGAAATACTCTCCCATCACCCTGAACAAATGGATGTTTGTCTATGCCTCCATGTGCTACATCCCGTTCTCTTACCACGACGTGGCTGCCATACAGTGGAGCGAAATATCTACAGCCGCCCTGCTGCAAGCGGGATATGTGGTTGTGGGAGGAAGCTTCCTTGCCTATATCTTCATAATGAGTGCGCAGAGGCTGTTGCGCCCCACTGTGGTGAGCATGTACAACTACATGCAGCCCATCGTGGCCTCAACCGTTGCCATCATCTTAGGATTGGGAGTGTTCAATTTGGAAAAGGGAATAGCCATAGCCTTGGTATTCCTGGGAGTGTACATCGTGACACAAAGCAAGTCACGCAAGGATTTCGAGAAAGAAGGGAAAGCCGTATAAAACAGCCGTTCCGCCGTCACAGTACTCCGGCACGTACCCGGCTCAGAGACTCGGGAGTCATTAACAGATAAGATGCTATGTGGTTGACTGAGGCACGCCGGGCTATCTCCGGATAATCCCTGACAAAGCGCGCATACCGCTCGCGTGAGGTTTCGAAACGCCAAGAGTCTGCTTTATATTGGGAAACCATTAAAGAACCCTCCAATAAATGGCGAAGCAGACGGGCTATATGCAGATAGCGCTCAGAGAGTTCGACCAGTCCTGCATACGAAATGCTCCAGATGACGCCTTCCTCCAGGGATTCCAGCTGAAGGCAATTACGCCGTCCGGTGAAAAGGCTGACGATACACATAGCGCCGTCACCGTCGCAGGCAAAGTTCTCTGTAATGTCTCGGCCTTCTTTGAAATAGAACTGGCGAAGCAGTCCTTTCTCTACGAAAACAATATCCCTGGCTATATCTTTCTCACTAATCAACAGTTCTCCTTTGTGCACCTCACGGCGTACAAACAAACCGGCAATGAGCTCCAGCTCCTCAGAAGGGAGTTCATGAAGGCGGCGGGTAAACCGCCGCGCCACTTCCATGTTGTTTTCCTTAGTCATCGATATAGAGAAAGGGATATGCCCCTATTTCTTCAGTTCTGCAAAATAGGTGTCCAGCAAGTTCTTGGCAGCCACAAAAGAAGTCAAGTTGCCTTGTAGCACTTGGTTTTCCTTGCCAGTCAGCATCGCTTCAATCTGCGGATTGTGGTAGAAGCTGTCGCGCAGCTGTTCGTTAATGGTCTCGTACATCCAGTATTTGCTTTGCTCATTGCGGCGGTATTCAAAATAGCCGTTATCTTTCACAAAGTCAATGTATTTGTAGACCATATCCCACACTTCTTTTACACCAAGATTATAGAAACCGGAATAAGTCAGCACTTGGGGTGTCCAACCGCTCTCCGGAGCCGGGAAGAGGTGCAGCGCATTACGGAACTGAGTTGCTGCCAGCCTGGCCCGCTCCAGATTGTCGCCATCAGCCTTATTAATGACAATGCCATCGGCCATTTCCATGATGCCGCGTTTGATGCCTTGCAACTCATCGCCCGTGCCCGCCAGCTGTATCAGCAGGAAGAAGTCTACCATGGAATGTACGGCAGTCTCACTCTGCCCCACCCCTACCGTCTCTACAAATATCTTGTCGAAACCGGCAGCCTCACAAAGCACAATCGTTTCACGCGTCTTGCGTGCCACGCCACCCAGCGAACCGGCAGAGGGACTGGGACGTATAAAGGACTTGGGATGAACGGAGAGTTTCTCCATACGCGTCTTATCACCGAGAATACTACCTTTGCTGCGTTCGCTGCTCGGGTCAATGGCAAGGACAGCCAACTTGCCACCGTGTTCCTCCAGTACATGCAAGCCAAATACATCAATAGAGGTACTTTTACCGGCACCGGGCACACCACTGATACCCACACGGACGGAGTTGCCCGAATAGGGCAAACACTTCTCTATCACCTCCTGCGCCACAGCCTGGTGCTCCGGTTTCACACTTTCCACCAGTGTCACAGCCTGGCTGAGTACCGTAACATCACCTTTCACTATACCCCCCACATAGTCTGATACGGAAAGCTCGCGTTTCTTCCGTCTGGGACGGTTCTTCAAGTAAGGATTGACCGATGAAGGTTGCTCAATGCCTGCATTGACAACCAAGCCTTTATATGCTTCATTATTTTCGGGATGTTCCATGGCTATTTGTGAGTTATAAGTTATGAGTTATGAAGGACTTTACGACTTCTTATTGTTTTGCTTTAATGTTGATTTCAACTTTCGGCTGCATCGGGTCATTGGTAATCATCAGCAGACGCAGATGACGGCGCTTCTTGCCTATATTCTTCTTCACTACCGTTACCCGCAGGCGAGTGCTTTCACCGGGTTGCAATACACTCTTCTTGAGGTTAACTCCCACTGCCGGGTGGAATACCTGGAGCTTGTTTATCTGTAAAGGAGAACGCCCGGTATTGGTAATGGTAATATCCTGACGTGCTTTTGACTTCTTTGCCAATATCGCACTCATATCAACTTCTTTGGTAGAAAGGCTGATGGCAGGAGCATTTGCCTTCTCCACTTCCGTCATTCCGGAGAAATCCGGTAAAAGAATGGCAGAAACGGGAATTTCGTTTTCATCGCCCACCTTGTCACCGGAGAAACGAGAAAGATAGACCGACGCTTGAGTCAGTCCGAGGTCAGTCAGTCTTTCCGAATTCAATGTAAGTGTAATCACTCCTTTTTCTCCCTTTTGCAATACATTAGGTTCTACTTTTGTCTGCAAATAAGGGGGTAGATGCATCAGTACCGGTTCATAAGGACGGTCGGAAAGATTGACCACGCCGATATGAATCACCGGCTGCTCACCATGCTGAATATCGGGAAAGTCGAGGCTGTTCTTGTCAATACGTATCTGGCCGATAAGATAAGGGTGCGTCTTGGTAAAGTCCTTGATTTCCTGTACTACTTCACCATTGAACTTCAAATAGACCAGATTGGGTTGCGCATTGCTGTAAATAGCCACGGATTTCTGGAAATGCCCCAATGCCTTGGCGTCAAAAGTCACATTCACCGTTCCTTTTGCCCCCGGTGCAATAGGCGTTTTTGTCCACTGGGCCACGGAGCAGGCACAATCCGGCTCCACTTCTGTAAGCACTAAAGGCTGGTCACCCGTATTGGTGATGGTATATTGCACAGTCACGGGATGCTTCCATTCTATCTGACCGAAACTGTACATCTCTGTATTCGAGGTAAAACGAGCTTGCGCTACAGCAGTCAATACCACACTTGCAAGCACATATAAAGTTATCAATATCCGCTTCATCTATTTTTCTTAATATCAAGATTTCCTAATTCTGCCACTCTCATTCAATATTAGTCGGACAAAAATAGGTGTTTTGTTCGAGAATGAAAAGTTTTATTCTGATATATTCTCAGAGGTCTATGAATTAATCAAATTCGTTACTGGATGCTTTAAAAGAACGGAATTTAAGAATGTGAAAAAGAACGAATCTAAAGAACCGCCTTATGAATGCACAGTTTTTTATCAATGGGAATTTAGAGCCTTCAAACATCGTTCCTATTCTGACGTTGGAGTTCTTGTTCGTATTCTTACAACGGTACATTATATCGCCACGAGTATATACTTTGGACGTAGGGGCATAGGAAAAAACAGGAACACCGTCTACCCAGCCTTACTGTTCCAGATACTTGATATGGCTTCCCTCCGTAGGAAATGCTCCCAAAAGGCCATATAAGGAATTAAAATTACCAATATTCATATTACCAAACTTTACTATGTCTGGTATATATAACTTTGGTAGAAATCCGGTTGCTCCAAACAACTATCTGCAAATAGAAAAATACCGCCCAAGACTTTTGTCCTGAACGGTATTATTAGCAAAGTTAGTTAGGGTATTGTCGTAAATAGTCACCATAATGAATTGGCTGCTATTTCCCACCTATTTTATTGAAGGTGAGAAACTTTAAACTTCCATGAAGCTACATCGTAAATTAAGTTATCAATGA
>ENA-ORPK01003256-ORPK01003256.1-human-gut-metagenome-genome-assembly--contig:-NODE-3256-length-10260-cov-2.254483_pt1 | contig 10260 bp, 12 predicted proteins | sample MGYA00242139_ERZ509068 | MGnify/ENA primary metagenome ERZ509068 (study PRJEB26280, sample SAMEA2338687) | human gut metagenome | biome: human gut; feature: human-associated habitat; material: faeces... | reverse complement strand
CGGGGCCTGTACGAAACGTTAAAGACCCAGGACTATGAACTGGCCAATGCTTACGCCGGAAAATATGTGGATCTGCTTAAAAAGTATTACTACGTTGGAGGGATGCCGGAGGCGGTGCAGACCTATATTGATTCGGATGATTTGTATGAGGTGCGTGAAATACAGAATAATCTTCTCCGGTACTATGAAGAGGATTTCAGCAAACATGCACCGAAAGAGGTCGTTCCACGCATTATGATGGTCTGGAATTCGATTCCTGCTCAGCTGGCAAAGGAAAACCGAAAGTTTATGTATGGCGCGTTACGCGAGGGAGCACGGGCAAAAGATTTCGAACTTGCCATCCAGTGGCTCGAAGATGCAGGACTGATCTTGAAGAGCTATAGGGTATCGAAGCCGGATATTCCGCTGATTGCATACATGGAAATGAACAGCTTCAAGATGTTCATGTTCGATGTTGGATTATTAACCGCCAAGGCAGGGCTGTCAGCCAGATTACTGCTGGATGGAAGCCGGATCTTTGAAGAGTTTAAAGGTGCACTCACGGAACAGTACGTTGCGCAGGAGTTACATGCTGTCGGATATCCACTATATTATTTTGCTACAGAGAGATCGACCGGAGAGATTGATTTCATGCTGCAGGGAGAGCTGGACTGCATTCCAGTCGAAGTGAAAGCAGAACAGAATCTCCGGGCGAAAAGCCTGAAAGCCTTCTGCGATAAATATAAGCCGAGTCTGGCGATCCGGAGCAGTATGGCAAATTATAAGGAGGAAGACTGGCTGGTGAATGTTCCACTGTATATGCTTTCGGAGTATTTGCTTCATAGGGATGTTTTTTTAGACGGAATAAATAGGAAAAACGCTGAGCTGGTGGCGGAACGCGCGGGCATCAGAGACAGGAGAGATGCGGATGGATTGGGCTGATGGGAAGCGGCGGTGCTGCTGGGCGAATCCGAAAAATGAGCGGTACATCCGCTATCATGATGAAGAGTGGGGCGTGCCGGTCCATGATGACCATAAGCTGTTTGAGATGCTGGTTCTGGAGTGCTTTCAGGCGGGACTGTCCTGGGAGTGTGTGCTGAATAAACGGGAGGCGTTCCGTGAAGCGTTCGATGGCTTCGATCTGGAGGCGGTTTGTGCCTATGGTGAGGAGAAGATGGCGTCACTGCGGAGTAATGCCGGGATCATACGAAATCGTCTGAAGATACAGGCGGCGGTGACGAATGCGAGGGCTTTTCGGGCGATACAGGAGGAGTACGGTAGCTTCGCAGAGTATCTCTGGCACTGGACGGCTGGGCAGGTGGTGTATGAGAAAGGGCGGACGCAGTCGGAACTCTCGGACCAGATATCGATGGATCTGAAGAGGCGCGGCATGAAGTTTGTCGGGAGTACCGTGATCTATGCTTATCTGCAGGCGGTCGGTGTGATCTATGCGCATGATGCTGGATGTTTTTTGGAATGGGATGAAGAGAAAAAGTGCTGATCTGCGGGGTGGCAGCTCAGCGCTTTCGGTTATGCTGCAGGAGCATGGATTCGAGACATCTGGTATAGAAGTGTGCTGCGGTACGATGCTTTCGGATATTGAAATGAATCATGCCTTGGATTGCATACTGAGAATATAGTCGTCGATATCCTGTATGATGCAATGATCGCCCATGGTATGCAGCGATTCGAAATATTTGGCTATGTACGCATAGATACCGTACTTATCGAAGAGTCTAGCGACATCTGTGCCGGATAAACTTTTGAAATAGCGATATCGTTCCATGCAGTATATGAGAAAATTCGATTCTTTACTCATCGTTTATGCCTCCTCCGGGTAATCGTAAGAACCGGTTAAAAGTTCGTCCTGATACATGGTATACAGGGTCAGAGGACTATAGTGCCATAGCTTGGAGCTTTCATCGGAGAGCTCCTGGTATAACCTGGACTGGTAGAAACGAGATATGGCGATATCATCGCTTACGTTACTGTTTTTAGTGATTAGATCGATAATAGGTGGAACTATAATTGCAAGCATGGCGCTGAACTGATCTTCATTCATAGGAGTTCCTTCCCTTCAAAATGCAGGTACTGCAGAGATTTTTCGGTTGCAAATACCAGCTGATTAAACAGCTTTCGGATTTTAAGTGCGTGTAAAGTCTGCTCCTTATCGAGCACGTGGGTCATGTATAGAGTGATGGTGCGATAAACATCATCATTTGCAACGGCACCATAAATCAGGTCGTGTTGCTTTCCGCGGTATATTCCCTGGCGATTTTCAGAGACGAAATCCAGCCAGGCCTCATCTGGACTTTCAAACCGAAGAAGACTGCATTCTTTAAAAGCTACGGTTTCATTTATAGAATAGATATTTAACGTGGCAGCACCTGTTTTACGTCGATTTGTAACCTTTTGCGCAAAATTGACGGCCTGCTCACGATTTGTGGTTGTATAGAATCCGAAACCGAAGTCCAGGTATCGATTTTGAGGGACGAGTTTTGGATGGTCTACTATGACATTACTGCCGTGATACAAAATCATCTTATATGCCTCCTGGTCGGTTTCTTTTCTAAATAGTACATAATTAGTATATCATATCATGCAATGATCAGTGATAGAATCGAAGGTGAACTGAAGCGGACGTTTGACAAGTGCGGGCGGAGACGGCAGTAGAGGAGCCTGCATTGGCCTGCGATTATAGAGGGAAAGCGCTGATCTGCGATGCATGAATTGATTATATTGACATGTGTTCACGAGGCGAATAAAATATATGCAAAATCGTTAATTAAATAACAATTCGTGAATTTAATTTAGGAGGTTTATAAAATGGCAAATATTCTTTACAGCCCGAGCAGATATGTGCAGGGCGCAGGTGAGATGAAGAAGCTGGGCGAGTATGCTGAGAAATATGGCAAGAAGGCACTGGTGCTCATCACAGAATCTGGATTTAAGAGAATCGGCGATACGCTGAAAATCGGATTTGAGGGCTACGCGATCGAACCGGTATACGAGTATTTTAACAGAGAGTGCAGCAAGACGGAGATCAATCGCCTGGTTGATGTGATGAATGAAAAGGGCTGTGATGTCGTGATCGGTATTGGTGGCGGTAAGATCCTCGATACGGCGAAGGCAGTGGCTTATTATAAGAAAGCACCAGTCCTGATCTGCCCGACGATTGCTTCTACCGATGCTCCGTGTAGTGCACTTTCAGTTATTTATACGGATGCCGGTGTATTTGAGGAGTACTTATTCCTTCCGGCGAACCCGAACATGGTTCTGATGGATACAGAGATTATCGCGAAGTCACCTGTTCGACTGACGGTTTCCGGAATGGGTGATGCGCTTGCAACATACTTTGAGGCGAGAGCTTGTCAGGCGAGCGAGGCGACAACCTGTGCCGGCGGTAAGGTGACGATGGCGGCGATGGCACTTGCGAAGCTCTGCTTCGATACTCTGATGAATGAGGGTGTAAAGGCAAAACTTGCACTGGAGGCTGGTGCATGCACGAAGTCTGTTGAAAAGATCATCGAGGCGAACACACTGCTCAGTGGTATCGGCTTCGAGAGTGGTGGACTGGCTGGTGCGCATGCGATTCATAATGGACTGACGGTTCTGGATGAGTGCCACCATATGTATCACGGTGAGAAGGTTGCATTCGGAACGATCACGCAGCTGGTACTCGAGGATATCCCATCAGATGAGCTCGAGGATATCATCAACTGGTGTATCGAGCTGGGCCTTCCGGTAACGCTGAAGGAGCTGGGTATCACGGAAGTGACCGACGAGAAGCTGATGGCCGTGGCTACAGCAGCCTGCGCGGAGAATGATACGCTTCATAATATGCCGTTCGAGGTAACACCGGAGAGCGTATGTGCAGCGATGAAGGCAGCAGATGCATACGGAAGATATTATCTGGGTGAGTAAGATATAAAAAAGAGTCGAGCTACTATACGATTCTTAAGAGGAAAAGCGCTGATCTGCGGGGTGGCAGGTCAGCGCTTTGTTAAGACATGTTTAATCTAACAGTGAATCCAGATCGCGTCTGGCATAGAGGATGCGACGAACTTCCATGGTGTCACCAATGACAACGTAGAAAACGGAAAAATTCCTTACGTTGATGCGGTAATATGGGTATAAGCGATCTCTAGATGAAGCATAAGGCGCAAAGGCAAGAGGACAAGTCCGGCGTGTACATATAGCGGCTTCAATGTCATCAATCAGTTGAAGAGCAGCAGATGGATTCTGCAGATGATTGACGATATAACCTGTGATTTCGTTTAAATCTTCTTCAAATAGCGGAAGAAAGGACAGTTTATACTCATTTCGGTTCACTTACGAATCTCCTTGCCCTGTCGAAAACTTCGGATGCGGAATATCGAACGTCTGACTTCGCAGCGGCAGCATCTGCTTCATCTAACTTGCGCTCGACATCGTCGGTTAAAGCGGAGTACTGTTCTACGCTCCTAAGAACCATGGTACCGTAACCGTTTTTGGTGAGAAAGACAGGAGAATTGGTTTTTAAGACGGTTTCTTCAATTTCCGGAAATTTATTTCGGAGATCGGAAACTGGGCGAATGTTGATCATAGGAGAACCTCCTTTTACGTGGTATCATAAATCTATCATGATTATATCATATTTATGAGGCTTGACAATCAGTACTGAGAGAGCGTTAGGGCTTGGTGGGGTTCCGGACGGCGCTCTCCGTGAAGAACGCGGATACCTGGGTGTTTGCGCATGTGTGCTGCAGGCGGAGACGACAATAGAGGAGCCTGCATTGGCATGTTATAGAAGGAAAAAGCGCTGACCTGCGGGGGGGCAGTTCAGCGCTTTTTCTTATTCCCAGTTTTCTGCGAGGAGGAAATCGCGGATGTTTCTGTGCTTGATGCCGTTACGGCTCATGTCGAATTCGTCGAGGGAGACGACGTATTTCGGGTAGTTATCGCGGATGCGGTCATAAACGCCGAATTCGCGGGTGATGGCCTCTTCGCTTGCCAGGAGGTATGTGACCTGGATGTAAAGCTTTTCGCTGTGGCGGTCGCAGACGAAGTCGACTTCCCGGGTTCCGGATCTGCCGACAGTGACATGGTAGCCACGGCGGAGAAGCTCGAGGAAGACGATGTTCTCCAGAATCAGGTTGATATCCCGCATGTTGCCGCCGAATACAGCCTCGCGTATTCCATGGTCTGCGATGTAGTACTTTTCGTTTGTGCTGAGTATCTGTTTTCCAGTGAGATCCTGGCAGTTCACCTGATAGATCAGATAGGCATCACAGCAGTAGTGGATATAGTTGAGGATCGTCTCGTGGGAGACTTTGCGCTGTTCGCTTTTCAGGAATTTCGAAAGTGAGCTGGCTGAAAAGCTGGTTCCGGTATTCACGATGACATAGCGGAGGATGCGTTCCAGCAGGTCGACATCCCGGATCTGATTGCGCTGGATGATATCCTTCAGCTGTACGGAATTGAAAATGTCGTTCAGATACTGTCGGGATGGGGCGTCTTCGTATCGAAGGTTCGCAAGGTAAGGCATGCCGCCGGCGAGCAGGTACTTCTGGAAGCATTGTGCAGGCGTGGCCTGTGGTGCGATGGGCTGATACAGCTCGAGGAATTCGGAAAATGAGAAGGGATAAATCACGAATTCCACATAGCGACCGCCGAGATAGCTGGCCAGCTCACTGGAGAGAAGTCTCGCATTGGAACCGGTAATGTAGATATCGCAATCCAGTGCGACGCGGAGGGAGGTGATGCACTTTTCCCAGTCCTGAACCTCCTGGATTTCATCGAAGAACAGATAGGCTTTTCCCTGGATGCTCTCTGCACGCCGCAGGATTTCTGCATGTAATGCTTCGGCGTTACAGAGTGGAGCATTTCGAAGGTCCTCGAAATTAATCGTGATAAACCGTGATTCGGAGATGCCGGTTTCGAGCAGTTCTTGCTTTACAAGCTCCAGCATGACGGATTTTCCGCTTCGGCGAATTCCGGTCATGACTTTGATTAAGTCGCCGCCGATAAAAGGACGGATGCGCCGCATATAGAGTTCTCGTTTGATCATCAGTATCGCCTCCTTCGCAGTATAAGATGGAGCTGATCACGGACGATCGTATCCGTGAAAGCTAGAATGTATATGGGTTCTGTGACTCCATTATATCAGAATATAAGTGAAAAAGCGTATGAAGAAATAGATTTTATCAGTTATAACTGATAAAATCTGGATATTTTAAAATTAAGCGGATATAACTGCAACAGTTTGAAGAGTGCGGACGGAGACGACAGTAGAGGAGTCTGCATTGGCATGTCATATAAGGGAAAAGCGCTGATCTGCGTGGTGGCAGGTCAGCGCTTTTTGATGATGTATAAAGCTGCCAGGCGCAGTCAATGTTCTATAGGTCCGAAAAAATGTAAGAATATCGTAAATCACCACCGAAAAAATGCGCAGGCTGATAAAAATACGTCCGAAAAAATGTGAAATCTGACACAAATACGTCCAAAAAAATGTTAATATAGAGGCGGATGGTTAAGAACGTGGTTATTGTGCAGGAGATTCAGGATGGAAAGAGAACTATTTGCGAAGCTGGAACACTGGAAGAATAAAAAGAACAGAAAACCGCTCATCATACAGGGAGCACGGCAGGTCGGAAAGACCTGGATCATGAAGGAATTCGGCGCAAGATTCTATGAAAATACAGTCTATATCAATTTTGATAACAACCAGGCGATGAAGGACGTGTTTGATCTGGACTTCGATCTGAAGCGGATTCTGTCTGCGATCAAAATAGAGTATGGTAAGAGCTTTCAGTCAGAGAACACACTGCTGATTTTTGATGAGATTCAGGAAGTGAAAGATTGGGAGAAGTGCATTAATTCTTTTCGTGTATCATTGGATTGTGATATCTATATCACTGGATCAAACGCAAAGCTATTGTCAGGTGAACTTGCCACTTATTTAGGTGGAAGATATGTAGAGTTTGTCATCTATCCATTTTCTTTTGGAGAATTCATAGAATTATATCGTCCAATCAACCCTGATGTTTCAATCCAACAATGTTTTCAAAAGTATCTCATTACTGGAGGTATGCCCTATCTTGCGAACATTCGTTATGCGGATGAACCTTCTAAACAATATCTTCACGACTTATTTAACTCCGTCCAGCTTAAGGATATTGTGAAACGCAATAAAATACGTGATGTAGATTTACTAGAACGTATTATTGCATATGTCATCGCGAATGTAGGTACAACATTCTCTGCAAGATCTCTTACAAAGTTTCTCAAAAGTGAACAACGCACTGTTGCACCAGAAACAATCCTTAACTATATCAAATATTGTTGTGATGCTTATCTGTTCTATCAAGTGAAACGAGTTGATCTACAAGGCAAACAAATACTTTCTACGAATGAAAAATACTATATTGCGGATCATGGCATCCGCGAAGCCGTTTTTGGAGGCAATATGCGAGATATCAATCTCATTTTAGAAAATATTGTCTATCTTGAATTACTGCGTCGAGGATATAAAGTCACTGTCGGTAAAACAGGAGAAAAAGAAATTGATTTTGTATGTGACAAACGTGGTGATAAATTGTATGTTCAGGTGACATATCTCTTAGCATCAGAAGATACAATCAAACGTGAATTTGGTGCATATAATACTATCCGTGACAATTTCCCTAAGTATGTCGTTTCTCTTGATGAATTTGATATGAGCCGAAATGGTATTAAACATCAAAACATTCGTGATTTCCTTTTAGCTGAGAAATGGACATAATAAAAGCAAATCAATCATAGATTGACAAAACAATCAGAATAACATATATTAATTCCTGTGATCGTTCTGTAGAAACTTGCGAAGCCTACAGGCGGGGGAGAGTCTATGATGCTCTCCCTCTTTTTTTCTTTTAAAGAGATGATTCAAGTAATGCTGTCATATTCGAGCATCAAAATAAAAAGAAGTTTATAATAATCCGTCAGATAGTAGTACTTCTTGTTATAATTGAGATAGGAGGTGCACCATGAAGATTAATAGATTTGATAAAGTAAATGGTACAAGTATAGAGAATATAGAAGGACAAACACGTTTTGGATATGCAATAAGTGATTATGTTGAATTCTATGAGTTCCACAAGAATCACAAGGGTTCTATCATATCTTTCTATGATTATGAAAACAGGAATGTTATTCACCCTTTTAAACGTCAGAAGAATGTATTATATGGAAAGCCTGTATTCCTAAACAACTACTTCTATTTCTTACAAGGAGACTATAATAAAGGAATTATGACTCTTTATAAGTATTTACCTGAGGAAGTATTAGAAGCTGTTACAACGCTGAATATAAAGAAAATAAACACATATAACTTATGTATCATAGGTGAAGATGTGCATATTATAAGTCAGAATGAAGAGTTGGTTTGTTATTATCCTAGAAGGTTTCATTTTAAGATGGATCCGCAGGAGAATGTACTCACTATTGATGACAATAAGGTGTACTTATCTAAGTGGATAGAGAATGGATGGGATGATTTCAATGATTGTGCATCAGAGAATTATGAATATTATGAAAAGGTTGTTGTAAGAGATTTGAAAGGGCATAAAATATCAGAAGAAAAAGGATGTCTACAGAGGCATAACAATACATGGTGGATATCATGAAAAAGATTGGTTTAGTCGTTATTTTAATCATGTTAGGTATATATACCTTTCATTCCAACAAAAAGACCTTAGATCTGCCCGATACATCTAAGGTAGAATTTGGACATGTACATGGTGGTGCAATAACTACTGTCTATGAATTAAATCAAGATAAGATTTCTTCTTTGATTAAAGATATAGAAGAAAAGTCATCTTATTCAAAAGAGTCAGTAAACGATAGCCCTGATAATGTTGATTATATCAAGGTAAAGATGGATACAAAAACATATTATGTCTATGAAAGAAATGGAAAGACTTATATAGAAGAACCTTATAATGGAGTATGGAAGATTCCTTCTGACTTATATAAGACTATTAAGAATAATAAAGATAAGCTGATAGTGGAGTACGAAGATTAATATAGTTTTAGACTATATATAACTGCATATTATATGTATTTCTCAATGGTAAAGGTAGTTGTTATAATACAATCACTAACCAAGGAGGAATAAGAAATGGGAAATGTACCTTTTAGATATGATTTTGTAGGAAGTTTTTTAAGACCACAGGCTCTTAAGGATGCTAAGGAAGCATTGGATAACGGAAAGTTATCTCAGGAAGATTATGATCATATTGTAGATGAAGAAGTTGTAAAAGTAGTTAAGAAACAGAAGGAATTAGGATACCATGTGATCACTGATGGAGAATTCAGAAGAACATTCTGGCATTTAGATTTCATGTGGGGATTTGAGGGTGTTGAACATAAGAATACTGGTAATGGTGTAAGATTTAATACAGAACTTGCAGTATTGGATGATACTTATCTTGTAGGTAAGATTAAGGCAAAAGCACATCCTTTTGTGGAATACTTTAAGTTCTTAAAACAGTTCGAAGATGAAAATACAGTGGCTAAGTATACTATTCCAGCCCCTGCACAGACTTTCCAGCAGATGATTGTACCTGCTAACTTTGAAACTACAAGAAAGTTCTATGCTACAAATGAAGAATTGATTCATGATATTGGTGTGGCTTATCAGGACGTCATTAAACAGTTCTATGATGCAGGATGCCGTAATCTACAGTTAGATGACTGTACTTGGGGTGCGATTGTAGGAGATGCTGCAAAACAGAGATATGAATCTTTAGGACTTGATTTAGAAGAAGTAAAAGCTGAATTACTTGCAGTCAATAACCTTGCATTAGAAAATAAACCAGAAGACATGGTGATTACATCACATATCTGTCGTGGTAATTACCATTCTACATTCTTTGCGAAAGGTCCTTATAATTCTGTCGCTGATTATGTATTTGCGAAAGAAAATGTCGATGCTTTATATCTAGAATATGATGATGAAAGATCTGGAGGATTTGCACCTCTCGCAAAGGTATCAGAAGATAAGAAAGTTGTATTAGGTTTGATTACAACTAAAACACCTGAATTAGAAGATAAAGAAACAGTGATTAAGAGAATTCATGAAGCAGCTAAGTTTATTCCATTAGATAGACTCTATTTAAGTCCACAATGTGGATTCGCATCATGTGCGATTGGTAATAAACTCACTGAAGAACAGCAGTGGGCTAAATTAAAATTAGTCAAAGAAATTGCCGAAGAGGTATGGGGATAAGAACTTCGAAAGACAATGGTATTAAGTTAAAG
>ENA-ORPK01003251-ORPK01003251.1-human-gut-metagenome-genome-assembly--contig:-NODE-3251-length-10272-cov-4.022120_pt1 | contig 10272 bp, 10 predicted proteins | sample MGYA00242139_ERZ509068 | MGnify/ENA primary metagenome ERZ509068 (study PRJEB26280, sample SAMEA2338687) | human gut metagenome | biome: human gut; feature: human-associated habitat; material: faeces... | reverse complement strand
ATCCTAAGTCTAGCGCGTCTGCCAATTCCGCCATATCCGCATTTACTGCGTTATATTAACACAAGTTAAAATTTTTGTCAAATTGAAAATGTGTGCTTTTGGGGCAGAATAAAATAAAAGTTTTTGTATAAAAAAGGCTTCGAATTGAAAGAATTATTCTAAGGAGGGAAGAAAGATGGCGTTAATTATCATTAACATAATAAGTTTTATTATTGTTTTGATTGGAGCGGTTAACTGGGGGCTTATTGGAATTTTCGATTGGAACTTGGTTACTGCAATTTTCGGCGGGTTTAACGTTGGCGCAAGAATTATCTATTGTCTTGTTTTTGCAGCGGCGCTTTGGCTGATTTTCTATGCAATCTATTCAATGGGTTTAATCGATATGCGCGCAGGACGCAAAAACAGAGAAAACAATCAACAATAAAACCAAAAAAAATTTGCCAGTCTTCCCAAAAGATTGGCAATTTTATTTTTGTTATGATATAATATTTTTTGTGAAAAGATATTACAAGATTTTAGGGCTTCCGCTTACTGCTTCAAAAGAAGAAGTTAAGAACGCAAGAAACAATTTGCTTAAAAAATATCATCCCGATCACTATCAGGGCAGCATAAGATTTGCAGAAGAAAAGAGCGCGGAAATTAACGAGGCATTTGAAAAAATTTCGGAATTTTTAGATAAGCAAGAAAGTCAAGACGCAAAACAAAATGTTAAACAAACTTCTCCAAAAGAGGAGCATTTTGAAAGCGCAAAAAGTTCAACCGTTTCAAGCGAAGACGAGCAACTTGAAAAAGAAAGAGCCGAAAGAATTAGAGCGGAAATTCGCCGCAAACGCGAAGAAAAGGCGCGAAGGCTTCGTCAAAAAAGAGAGAAAAAACAAGAAAGAGAACTTAAAAAACAGCAAAGACAAGAAAAACGTAAAAACCGAAAAACACTTGAAGAAAGATATGAAGAGGTTTTGGAAGAAAACGAGAGAATAACGCGACTAACAAAGGATAAACCAACAATTGATAACACATTGATTGAGGACGAACGCAATCCAGAAAAAACTGAAAAAACCCTTCTAGATTTCTTGATTTACGGGCTGATTGGAATGTTAGTTTTATTAGTTATTTTATATTTCACTGGAGTTTTAAAATGAAATCCAAACTTGAAAGAATGGAAGAACTTGTTAAAGAGCTTAATATCCACGTTCATAATTATTATGTTCTTGACAAGCCAACAATTTCCGATTTTGAATATGACAGAATGTATGACGAACTTGTTTCGCTTGAAAAGGAAACAGGAACAGTTTTGCCATCTTCGCCAACTCAAAGAGTTGGGGGCGAAATTCTGGCTGGGTTTAAGAAATTTGTTCATGAAGTTCCGTTATACAGCCTTGATAAAGTTCAAAATTACGCGGGGCTTGAAAACTGGGTTGCGGGAATTAAAAAAGAGTTTCCAAACTCAACTTTTTCGGTTGAATATAAGTTCGACGGTCTTTCAATTGTTGTTGAATATGAAAACGGGAATCTTGTTAAAGCAGGAACAAGGGGAAACGGAAAGGTTGGGGAAGATGTTACAGCCCAAGTTAAAACAATTAAATCTGTTCCGCTTTCAATTCCTTTCAAAAATAAAATCATTGTCCAAGGCGAAGGAATGATAACTTTGCCAAACCTTGAAAAATATAACAAAATTGCAACTGAACCGCTTAAAAATGCAAGAAACGCAGTTGCAGGAGCAATTCGAAATCTTAACCCAAAAGAAACTGCAAAACGTAATTTGGACTTGTTTGCATATTCAATTAACTATATTGAAGGGAAAAAATTTGAAACGCAAAAGCAGGCAAATGATTTCTTAATTGAAAATGGATTTAAAACCGCTTCATTTTTCAAAATTTGCAAAACAAGCGATGAAATTATAAGTGAAATCAAAAAAATTGGCGAAATTAAAAACTCGCTTGACATTCTTATGGACGGAGTTGTTGTTAAACTTAACGAAATTCAAAATCGCGAAGAACTTGGCTACACAAGTAAGTTTCCAAAATGGGCAATTGCGTTTAAGTTTGAGCCAGAAGAACTTTCAACAGTTTTAAAAGATGTTGTTTGGCAGGTTGGAAGAACAGGGAAATTAACACCAATTGCGCAAATTGAACCCGTAACTCTTGCCGGCGCAACTGTTAGCCGCGCAACGTTAAATAATATGGGCGACATAAAGCGAAAAGGGGTTAAAAAAGGCGCGCGTGTTTTTGTTCGAAGAAGCAACGAAGTTATCCCAGAAATTCTTGGAATTGCGGAAGATTTGCCAGGGTCAGAGGAAATTAAAGAGCCAAAAACCTGCCCTTGCTGCGGCGGAGTTGTTAGCGAAATTGGAGCAAACTTGTTTTGCACGAACATAGATTGTCCAGAGCAAATTAAAGACTCTTTAACACATTTTTGCAGCCGGGAAGCAATGGATATTGACGGGCTTAGCGAAAAAACAATTAACCAATTCTATCTTGAACTTGGGCTTCGAAAACTTTCGGACATATACGATTTAACATATGAACAACTTATCAAACTTGACAAGTTTAAAGATAAAAAGGCGGAGAATTTGCTTTCGTCAATTGAAAAAAGCAAGAATGTTTCGCTTTCGGCGTTTATCTATGCGCTTGGAATTAAAAATGTTGGAACAAAAACCGCAAAAGATTTAGTTCAAAATTTTAAAACTTTTGACGGAATTCGAAACGCATCATATGAGGATCTTGTTGCAATTCGCGATGTTGGCGAAACTGTTGCGCAAAGTATTTTTGATTACTTTAGTAACGAAGAAAACAAAGAAGAAATTGAGCGTTTGTTTAAAAAGGGGATAAAGCCTAAAGCCGTTGAAACAAATGAAAACCTTAAACTTGCCGGAAAGAGAGTTGTTTTAACAGGTTCGCTTTCAATTTCGCGTTTGCAGGCAACAAAGCTTCTTGAAGAAAACGGAGCAGTTGTTCTTTCGTCGGTTGGGAAGGAAACAAATCTTGTTGTTGCGGGCGAAAACGCAGGAAGCAAACTTGAAAAAGCACGAGCGCTTGGAATTGAAATAATTGGCGAACAAGAATTTTTCAACTTAATTAAAAAATAATTTACAAAACAAAAAATGTGTGATATAATACGCAAAGATTTAAAGGAGAGATTTGGCTTATGATGATTGAACCACCAATTGACGAACTTGTTAAAAGAACAGGCGGGAACAAATATAAACTTTCGGTTATTATGGCAAAACGCGCAAAAGAACTTGAAAAAAGAATTCCAGCAGAAATTGAAAAAAGCGACAAGAAAGCAATAAGTCTTGCAGCCGACGAAATTTACAGCGGAAAAATCGTTGCCGACAGTTAATTGAATTATCTTAAAAAAAGAACAATTCCACTTTGAGAATTGTTCTTTTTTTGTTAAAATATTCTTTGATGATTGCAGAAGTTATTGTTGAAGTTAGCAGCAGCGAAGTTGACAAGGTTTTCGACTATGAAATTCCTTCTTCTTTTATGCAAGAAAAACTTGTTGGAAGAAGAGCAATTGTTCCCTTTGGCCCAAGAAAAATTGAAGGCTACATTTTAAAAACAAAAGAAACTTCAAATCTTCCTTCTTCAAAACTTAAAAGCATAATTTCTCTTTTGGACAGCGAGCCAATTATTTTGCCAGAAATGATTGAACTTGCTTCGTTTATGAAATATAAATTCCACCTTAAAATGGTGGATTGTCTTCGCCTTTTCATTCCTTCCCAAATGCGCGGAGAAAAGGTTAAGCCCGTTTTTGTTAAAAGTTATGTTTTAAGCGAAAATTTCAATGAAAACTCAAAAAAACTTAACAAAAATGCAAAAAAACAACAAGAAATTATTGATTTCTTGTTAAAAAACAAAATAATTGAACCAAAAGATGTTAAAAATTTTTCGCCTTCTGCGCTTAAAAATCTTGAAAAACAAGGCATAGTTATTGCAAAAGAAGTTCAAGAATTTAGAAAACCAATGAAATATTTGGAAGTTTCTTGCCATACAAAACATGTTTTAAATCCTTCTCAAAAAAATGCACTTGAAAAAATTAAAGGAAATAAAACCTTCCTTTTGCATGGCGTTACGGGAAGCGGCAAAACCGAAGTTTATATGAATGTTATCGAGCGTGAAATTGCAAACGGAAAAACTGCAATCATGCTTGTTCCAGAAATTTCGTTAACTCCGCAAGTTTTAAGGAATTTTAAAGAGCGCTTTGGAAACACTGTTGCAATTTTGCATAGCGGACTTTCCGCTGGGGAAAGATTTGACGAATGGAACAGACTTCTTTCGGGAGATGCGAAAATTGCAATTGGGGCAAGAAGCGCAATTTTTGCGCCCCTTAAAAATCTTGGAGTTATAATTATCGACGAAGAGCACGATGGCTCTTATGTTAGCGAATCGAATCCAAGATATAACACCTTCGAAATTGCAACTTTTCGCGCAAAATATAATGAATGCAGTCTTGTTTTGGGAAGCGCAACGCCAAGCATTGAAACATACTATTTGGCGAAAGAAGGAAAAATTGAGATTATTGAACTTCCCGTTCGCGTTAACGGAAAAGACATGCCAACAATTGAAATTGTTGATATGCTTGGGGAAATTAGAGCGGGAAATAATGGCGTTTTTTCAAGGCGGCTTTTAGGCGAACTTGAAGAGTGTTTTAAACAAAAGAAACAAGCAATTTTGTTCCTTAACAGGCGCGGTTATGTTTCGTTTTTGCGATGTAGAGAATGCGGATATGTTGCGAAATGCAGCGATTGTGATGTTTCGCTTGTCTATCATAAATCGGAAAATAAACTTGTTTGCCACTATTGCGGGAAAAAATTTAAGGTTTTAACGGCATGTCCAGAATGCGGAAGCACGCATATTCGCGAGGGGGCAATTGGAACGGAAAATGTTGTTGCACAATTTAAACAAATTTTCCCAGATGTTCCCGTTTTAAGAATGGATAACGACACAACACGAACGAAAGATGCTCATCAAAAAATTCTTTCCGCTTTTTCAAAACAAAAGCCGGGCGTTTTGATTGGAACGCAAATGATTGCAAAAGGGCACGATTTCCCCGATGTTACGGTTGTTGGAATTTTGGACGCCGACCAAGGCTTGTTCCAAAGTCACTATAAAAGCGCAGAGCGAACTTTTGCTCTTATAACCCAAGTTGCGGGGCGCGCAGGAAGAAGCGAAAGCGAAGGAAAAGTTGTTCTTCAAACCTATTGTCCAAAAAAATACGTTTATAATCTTGCGGCAAACTACGACTATAAAGGTTTTTATAAGCGCGAAATTAACCTTCGCCAAACAACGCTTTTCCCTCCTTTTTCAACAATTCTTCGCGTTATGTTTAACGGAGATAATGAGGAGGAAGTTAAAAACAGTGCAAAGGCGTGCTATGAAGAAGTTTTGGAAATGAAAAAGAGCGAACCAAACAACTTTATATATCTTAACGCAATGAAATCGCCAGTTTCAAAAATCAAACAAAAATTCCGCTATCAAATTCTTGTTCGATTGAAAGGCGAAAATATTGATAATTTAATTCAAAAAGTGTATAATGCATGCGACAGAGCAAAAACTCCAAGGGTTTCATGTTTTGTTGAAATTAACCCTCAAAGTTTAAGTTAAGGAGAAAAAATGGCAATAAGAAATGTTGTAACAAATGAAAGTGATGTTGAATTTTTAAGAAAGAAGAGCAAGCCGGTTGTTGATTTCGACGAAAAACTTTGGCAACTTCTTGATGATATGAAAGAAACAATGCATCAAAATAATGGCGTTGGAATTGCTGCTGTTCAAGTTGGTGTTTTAAAACGAGTTGTTATTGTTGAACCAAACAATATGTTTTTGGAACTCATCAATCCACAAATTGTTTTCGAGGACGGGCAAGAAATTGACGAAGAAGGATGTTTAAGCGTTTGCAAAACTCGTGGATATGTTGCAAGACCAAAAATTGTTAAGGTTAAGGCTCAAGACCGCTATGGCTATGATTTTGAAATTAGCGGCGAACACTATCTTGCGCGTGTTTTGTGCCACGAAATTGACCACCTTGACGGAATTCTTTTTATTGACAAAATGTTAGAGGAGTGTAAAGACTGATGAGAATTGTTTTTCTTGGGGGAAGCGAATTTTCCGTTCCATCTTTTGAAAGATTAATTGCCGACGGCCATGAAATTTTGGCGGCAGTTTGCCAGCCCGATCGTCCAAACTCGCGCGGAAATAAAATTGAATTTTGTCCGCTTAAAAAAAGTGCAATTGAGCATGGCGTTAAAGTTTTGCAATTTCAGAAAATTCGAATTGAAGGAACGGAAGAAATTAAAAAACTTAATCCCGACCTTATGGTTGTTGTTTCCTATGGGCAAATTTTGCCAGAAGAACTGATTAACATTCCAAAACTTGGAACAATCAATGTCCATGGTTCTCTTTTGCCAAAATATCGCGGAGCATCGCCAATTGTTTCCGCAATTCTTAACGGCGAAAAGAAAACGGGCGTAACAATCATGCGAATTGCCAAGGAAGTTGATGCGGGAAACATTCTTTTTAAAGCGGAAACAGAAATTGGAGAAAATGAAACGGGCGGAGAACTTTCAAAAAAACTTTCAATTCTCGGCGCAAATTTGCTTTCCAATGCAATTGTTCAACTTGAAAAAGGAAATGTTTTAGAGGAAATTCAAGACGCTTCAAAGGCAACGTTTACGAAGATGATTCGAAAGGAAGACGGAGAAATTGATTTTTCAAAATCTATGGACGAAATTGTTAATAAAATTCGTGCGTTTAACCCAACAAATGTTGCATATGCAATTAGAAATGGCGAAAAAATTAAAATTTATGAAGCCAAAAAAGAGCCAGAAATTGAAAGCAATTTGCCTTGCGGCGATGTTATTGTTTCAAGCGCAAAAGAAGGGCTTGTTATTAAATGTGGGAACGGAGCAGTTAGAATCTTGCGTTTGCAAGCGCCAGGCGGAAAGCCTCTTGACGCAAAAAGTTTTTTAAACGGAAGGAAATTTTGAAAACAAGTTTATTAGATTTAAGTTTTGATGAAGTTAAGGAAATTGTTGAAAAAGAAGGACAACAATTTTTTCGCGCAAAACAAATTTTTGAGTTTGCTTTTTCGGGCGTTTCAATTGACGAAATGAGTTCGCTTCCAAAAAGTTTTCGAAGCAGCCTTTCCGAAAATTATGTTGCAAATCCTGTTTCAATCTATAAAAAACTCGTAAGCCAAGACAAAACGGCAAAATACATCTATAAACTTCAAGATGGGAACATTATTGAAGGCGTTTTAATGCGATATAAATATGGGAACACAATTTGTGTTTCAACTCAAGTTGGCTGTCGAATGGGGTGCAAGTTTTGCGCAAGCGGGCTTAACGGGCTTGTTAGAAACCTTAATGCAAGCGAAATTTTAGGGCAAGTTTTGGCAGTTAACAGAGAACTTGGCGGAACGCGCAAAAACAGAAAAATAACAAACATTGTTTTAATGGGAAGCGGCGAACCTTTGGATAACTATGAGCAGGTTACAAAATTTTTAAAGCTTGTTAATGCGCCATATTCGCTTAACATAAGCCAAAGAAACATATCCCTTTCAACTTGCGGGCTTGCCGACAAAATTAAAAAACTTGCCGACGACGGCTTTTCAATCACATTAACAATTTCTCTTCATAGTCCAACCGACGAAAAACGAAAAACAATAATGCCAATTGCGAATGCATATTCTCTTAAAGAGGTTTCGGAAGCAGCAAAATACTATTTTAATAAAACTGGCAGACGCGTTGTTTTTGAATATGCACTTATCGACGGGGTTAACGATAGTTTTGAGGACGCACAAGAACTTCGAAATTTGCTTAAAGGCTTTCCAACCCACATCAATTTAATTCCGCTTAATCCAGTTGCCGAACGCGGACTTAATGGAACGCCAAAACATCAAGTTTATGCTTTTCAAAAGAAACTTGAAGAACTTGGAATGAGCGCAACAGTTCGAAGAACCATGGGCGAGGACATTGAAGGCGCATGCGGGCAACTTCGAAATAAAATTTTGAAACAAGAAAATAGAACATGAAAAATGTTTTATTTTTTTTTGTTTAATGATAAAATATTTATATGAAAAAACAATATGTTGCGGTTTCAACCGACCCTGTTAAAAGCGAAAATCAATGTGAAAGCGTCCTTGGTTATGCAAGGGAAGTTTTAAATGCGGGCGCAGATTTTTTGCACTGCGATGTTATGGACGGGAAATTTGTTCCTCAAAAAACAATCGACGAAAAAGTTGTTGGGTATGTTAATTCAAATTGTTTAATTCCGCTTGATGTCCACCTTATGACAGTAAATCCACAAAGAACAATTTTAAAATATAAAAAAGCAGGGGCGAACATTTTAACAGTCCACTACGAAGCCTTCAAATGTAAGCTTAAACTAAAGGCCGCTCTTAAAAAAATTCGTAAACTAAAAATGCTTTCGGGGCTTAGCATTAAACCTCAAACAGAAGTTAGCGAAATTGAAAATTTGCTTCCTCTTTGTGATGTTATTTTAGTTATGAGCGTTGAACCAGGAAAAAGCGGACAGAAATTTTTGGAAAGCGCAAACGAAAAAATTGAACAATTAAATTTAATTCGAAAGCAAAAAAATCTTAATTTTAAAATTGAAGTTGACGGGGGAATTAACTCTGAAATTGCGCAAAAAATTGCAAAAAAAGGCGCAGACATTATTGTTAGCGGAAGTTATGTTTTTAACGCCGAAAATAAAAAAGATGCAATTAATTCATTAAAATAATTAAATATTTAATAAATTAAATTTTTTTCAAATTAAAAACAAAATTTAATTAAAAATTGATAAAATTAAATAAAAAACAATAAAAAAATAAAAAATATATCATTTTTTTGATATATTTTTTAATTTTTATTTAATTTTTAAAAAATACTTTGTAAATTAATTCCAATAACATGCTCATAGCCATCTAAATAGAAAAAAATTAAATTAAGACTTTCAATGAATGCCTCGCGATTGTTTTGCTTAACTGCTGTTTGAAGTTTGTTGATTTCAATTCCAACATCTTCAATTTCTTTATGATTAACAAACGTGCAAATAATGCTTTCTTTTGCTTGCCAGTAGGATTCAAGTTCTTTTGCCTTTTCCTCGTTCTTTGCCATAACAGCCTCAAGATCAAGATTCTCGATATGTCTGTTGACGAAGAACTGCTGGATACCTCTTACAAGTGCAGAGCAGATCCAGTAAATACCAAGACCAACCGGTGTGATAAAACACATAAATGCCATAAATACCGGCATCGTATTGTTCATCATCTTCATCTGTTTTGCCATCTGGTCATTATCGCCACCCGCCTGCGGCATCAGCTTCAAGCTCAACACCTGAGTGATGTAGGAAAATACCGGAACCAGGATCGCTGCGATCAGGATCAGGTATAAATGATTGGAAGCTGCATTCTTAATGATTGCAAGCGGTGTATCGGAAATGTTCATTCCGAGGAAATAATTGAACCCATGCACCGATGTGTTTGTTGTATCGATCACACCGGAGAGATCCGGAAATTTATCCTTTAAGGTATCCCATCCACTGGACGGAAGTTTATAAACAACATCAACAATATAATTATATAACGCGGTCTTATCTTTTACGGTAAAATCCGTCTGTACGCCAAGGTTATAGGTTTCCGTCAGTTTCGTCATGATGTTCTGATAACCGGAAACGTTCATGATCCCGTTTACGAGATCCGCAAACACACCTTTTACACTGCTGACATAAGCAGGTACATTCTGAAATACACGATACAAAGCAAACCAGATCGGCATCTGGACAACTGCCTGTAAACAGCTTCCGGTCGGAGAAATACCGTATTTTTCATACAGTTTCTGTGTTTCTTCCTGCATAGCCATCATTGAAGCCTGATCTTTCCGGTTGCCGTATTTTTTCTGAATTGCCTGAAGTTCCGGCTGCATTTTCTGTGATAATTTGGAAAATTTCTGCTGTTTTAATGTCAGCGGAAACATACACAGATAAATGAGCATGGTAAGTATGATGATCGATAACGCAATACTTTCCACTCCAAATGTATTGGAAAAGAACATATAGATTCCGTTCATGATCCAACCGAAGAAACGCGCGATCGGACCCAGTATCTTTCCGGAATACTGTGTTAATACTATTTCTGTCACAAGAAAGCCCTCCTGAATTTATGGAACTGGATCATATCCACCTTTTGAAAAAGGATTACATCTCAATATTCGCCATGCCGCTAAAGCACCGCCCTTAAAAGCTCCGTACTTTTCCACTGCTTCTAAACCAT
>ENA-ORPK01003247-ORPK01003247.1-human-gut-metagenome-genome-assembly--contig:-NODE-3247-length-10288-cov-2.635786_pt1 | contig 10288 bp, 10 predicted proteins | sample MGYA00242139_ERZ509068 | MGnify/ENA primary metagenome ERZ509068 (study PRJEB26280, sample SAMEA2338687) | human gut metagenome | biome: human gut; feature: human-associated habitat; material: faeces... | reverse complement strand
TAATTGATTTATAAATTAAGAATACTATTAAAGCAAATATTGCTACTAAGAAAATAATTGAAAAAATCATTATTACTAAACCAATACCTGTTAAATCACTCTTATAATCATTTATTACTGTAATATAATTTACAATATTAAACATTTGAAATAACCCTGAACCTAACCCTTTAAAAATACTTACGAAACCTTCAAATAATGGTTCCATAAATTTTGTAAAAAATTCACCATACACACTCATTTTTATTCCTCCTTAATTTTTACAACAAGTTTTATGTTCATTTTATCAAAACTCATATTATTGTCTAAATTGTTATTAATAAATTCTTTATTTACTAATAGTTCCATATCATCTACAAAGATTGTTGGATTTACATTTTCTATATCATCATAATCATATATAAAACTCATTCCTATTTCTTTATAAGCATTTATTATACTTTGATATTTTACTTCTTCTTCATAGGGAATTAGTATTTTAACAAATTCTTTTAAATACTTATTATCAAATAATCTAATTAAACCAGCTTTTTTAAGTCCTTTATCAATACGGATAACATATTTATCCATATCTTTATTACTTATTAGTTCTGTTAATACTCTACTTGCTAGTAAGTCATATGATATTTCTTTTATTTTAGTTTCATAATCTTTTAAAACGCCACTTACTAAAGATTCATCAAATTCTTCTAAACCTGGTATTTCATAACTAAACTTAACTTCATAATAAGTAGGATTATTACTAATCATTTTATATTCATTACGATAGTTATCACTTTCAAGCCCTACCAAAATCTTCTTATCTTCACTAGCATTTTTCTTAACTGCTTCAAATAAATCATTTATAAAGTATTTATTATCTTTAACATTTAATAACTTTGTTTTTCTTAAATAACTTAATAAATATTTAAACTTATTTTTAGTATCTTGATAATCACCATCTACTACGTTACTTGCAAAATCTACATAACAAGCTGTACAAATTATGACAGAAAGTAAAAATGTTTCATTCTTCCATGTTCTAATTAGTCCCATTTTATCATGAAGGCGACAATATTCAATAATAGATTTTAATACAAAATTAATATTATCATTGGAATATTCTATTGGATTGTCTTTATGTTTGTTGTTTTGAAAGTAATATGTATCAGCATAAATTTCAATTATTTCTTTGGCATAAAGAGCAAATTCTTTTTTGTTTTGCCACATTTTATTATCATCAATACTTATTATTGATTCTAGTATCTTTGCGTACTCAAGTAGGTCTTTTTCTTTTTTTACTACATATTTATCGATAACACTTAAGCTCACAATTCGTCTCACCAACCTATTCTTCATAAATTATACCAAATTTAAAATTACAATGCAATAACAGTTGTCAATTTTTTCAAAAAATATTGCCATATTTAAATTTTTAAGGTAAAATAATAATAGGAAGAAGGTATATATATGAATGATAATGTTCAAGATTTAGATTATACTGTTAATAGATTGTTTAATAGTGATGGAACAAGAAAAGTAACTAGAGATGAAAATGCTTATAATTTAAGTGTTAATAGACCAATGGTAAAAAATAGAAGAACTAAAAAGAAAAAAGCGATGGGTATTAAAGAAATAGCTACAAAAACAATTATTTTAGTGGCTTTATCTGCTGGTTTAACTGTAGGTATTCATGAACTTCATGAAGCGATGGAAGTTGGAGAAAATGCTAAAGAAATTAAAAATGAATTAGCTGCTGCTGTAACAGAAAACACAGAAATAGCTGGTTATAATAAAAATGAACAACGCCCTTACTGGTGGTATCAAATGGATAATGTTGCTAGTGATGTACTTAATAGTAATAAAGAATATGATATTGATACAAGAATTTATGGTTGCTTTAGAGCTTTAAATGAATATGAAAAAGAAAGTTATATGAATGAATTATTTTCAAAAATGTCAAGAATTATTGCTAGTAACCCAGCATCTTACAGTGAAGATGAAATAAAAAGTGCCCTACATAGTTCTTTTCAAGATTATTTAGATAGTAAAAATATTACTTTAGAAGAATATGAAGAACTTATGGATAAAGTTATTAAAGCTTATGCTAAAGAAGATAAAAGTGAAGAAGAAGTAGCTAGCTTACTTTCAGAATTAAATGATGCAGGTTCTAGAGATGGAGGTTCAAGATAATGGAAGAACTAGAAATAATTACTTTAGATGATGGAAGAGATTATATTATTACAGATGAATTCTTAATTGATGGTGTAAAATATGTATACCTAACTCTTGAACGAGATATTGGAACATTTTGTATAAGAAAAATAAATATTATAAATAATGAAGAATATCTAGTAAGTTTAAATGATAAAAATGAATTTGAAATGGCATTAGAACAATTTATGCAAAGACATAAAAACTAAAAAGGTCTCAATCGAGGCCTTTTGCTTTGGTTTAATTAATTCTAATTGGGTCAGATTGAGTTCCTGTTCCTGAGACATAAGATACAGATGAATTAAGGAAGAAAACGGGTCTAAAATTATAAGTTAAATCATCAACTGTTTGGTTAATAATACGTCCATCATAATATATTGCAAATACATCATATGTAGCAGTTGTATCTGGGGAAATTGTCCATTCAGTAGCTCCCATATACATCCAATTTAAAAGACGTAATGGTCCATCAATTGAAATTCCATTATAGTTAAACAAAATTTCTCCCCAGTAATTTTTTTGGACAGAATAACCATAGTCGGATACATACATTAATCCTATTTTGGCACTATATGTTGTATTTTTTGTTGGACTTGTTATTTCATTTGTATATGCTTCTGATGGAGTTTTTGACCTTATATTAGCCGCAGTATTGCCTCCTACTTTCCATGTTGTTGTCACTATTTTATTTGACCATATGGTCCCCAAATTGTTTATTAAACGTGTATTTAAATACTCTGTATTTATATAACTTTCACTCCATGTATTTGTCCCGCTACTCCAAAGTGTAGAATAATATTTAAGATTACTATAACCAAAATCATTTCTCCAATTATCAGAAATAACTTGTCCATACGAAGTACAATTATTTATTCCTAAAATATCACATGTTATAAATGTTGATTTTATAAGTTTAACTTTATCATCAAAAACCCCTATTATTCTATATAAATTATCGTATGGACATGGTTTTTCGTTGCTACCAAAGCACACAAAATTTTTTACATTATCTTTCTCAAGATATCCATCATTTATAGCATAAGTTAAAGCCTTTGCAAATGTATTAAAATACCTTATATTATCATAATAAACATAATATGTTGAATTATAAACATCTTCCCAGTTGCTTAAATCAACATCTAAAGTCTGAACTACAGGATTATTTCCTCCTATAATGCTATTACGGCCATCTTTTTTTGCCTTTTTTGTTAAATTATAATCTCCTCCAGCAAACCTATAACTATTGTCCCCCGCTCCATTGGTTAACGAAGAGTCATGAATATAAATATTTGAAACATCCACTCCTTGGTCACCAAAATTTTTAACACATGTTGCTAAATCCGTTCCACTTGTACAATAATCCGCTATTGTAGGTATCCATATATCAAAATATACATAACACTTATCTGATAAGTTACCTGATACAATAACCTTTTTATTTGTATCATCCCAACTAAGCTCACTTCCATTTTCGCATCTGGATAATTCTGTATTAAACTTATATCCTTCTGTTGGCCATCCACTCTGTGTTACTGTTTTATAATCACCAGCTCCTGCTGTTTGTTCTAAATTCATAGAAATACCTTTTGTTATTTTTGTTTGATTATTTTCAATGTTTTCTTTATAAATATTGTTTTGTTTTAAAGTATTAAAATATGTAAAAGTTGTTACAAGTAATATAAATATTATTACTGTAAATATAGCGTACTTTTTCTTCATTTTTATCCATCTCCTTAACAATATCACGCACAGATATTTTATTTTACATATCCATTTTAACTGAAAAAAAAAAAAAAAAAAAAGCACCATTTTAACACATTTTGTGTAAATGGTGCTTTTTATGTAGTTTTTTCTAATTCAACTGTTAATATCATGTTTTCTAAATCTAGCACTGCTCCGGCTTCAATACTTTGACTTTTTACATAACCATATCCAGAATATTCTAGTTTTAATCCTAGGATATCACAGTATGTTTTTACTTCACCGATACTCCATCCAGTTAAGTTTTCCATTTTATATTCTGTAGCATTTGTTAAAATAAATAACTTTTCTCCAGATAAAAGAGTTTTATTTTTTAATGGATATTGATTTATTATATATTTTCCATTACCAATTGTAATAATATTTATCTTTTTGTTTTTTAATTCTTCTAGAGTAGTCTCTAAATTTGTGCTTATGTAGTTATCTAATTTAATGATTTTTGTTAAGTCTGCATCACTTTTACTTTCTGTAAGTTTAGCATAACTTGCTATTTCTTCTACTGCTGTTGTTATTACTTTTGCCCACGAACCTAGAGATGATTCTGGCTTTTTACCTGCAACATAGACAATGTATTTAGGATTATCTGTTGGAAATATTCCAGCGAATGATTTGATGTAATCATAAGTACCAGTTAAGTAACCACCTTTTGGTGATGCTATTTGAGCTGTACCAGTTTTACCCATTAAACTTACATTATCTACTTGCCAATATTTATTTATTTCTACTACTTTCTTCATTATTTCATGCATTTTAGAAACGGTTTTATTAGAATAAACTTTTTTTACGACTTGTCTTTCTCCTTGATATGTAATAGTTCCATTTTCATCAACTATTTTATCAACTATATAAGGTTTTATAACTGTTCCATCATTAGTCATGGCACTTAGGGCTTGAAGCATTTGAATGGCTGTAACACTTACCCCTTGGCCAAAAGATGCTGTTGCAAGTTCTGATTGATAAACCATTTCAATATCGCCGATGGCTTCATTGGAAAGTTCAATTCCTGTTTTTTTACCAAAACCTAAGTTATTGTAATATTCTGATAATGTATCAACTCCGAGGCGTAAAGCTAGTGTTGTTGCTGCAACATTTGATGACCTTGCAAAACCTTCATCGAATGAAATTGTTCCCCAGCCTTTTCTTTCTGAGTCTCTGATAACTGTTCCATCATCTAGAGTATAAGAACCAGATTTAAATGTTTCTTCACCATTATATTTTCCTTCTTCAATTGCTGATGCAAAAGAAAATACTTTCATAACTGAACCTGGTTCATATTGATAACTTATAAGTGGGTTCATATATTCTTTTATTGTATTTGTATCATTTGGATTGAAATTTGGACTAGTAGCACTAGCAACAATTGCTCCAGTTTTGGCATCCATTACTGTAAATACTGCCCAATCTGTATTAAATCTATCCTTCATACTTGATACAGCTTTTTCAGCTATAAGTTGAATACTACTATCAATAGTTAGATAAATATCTGATCCATTTTTAGCTTTTTTAGTATCTTCATTTGTATTGGGAATTTTATAATTACTTGAAGTATATTTTAAATATTTAGTATAACCATTAGTTCCCGATAAAATATCATCATAATATCCTTCAATACCTAATTCTCCAGAAATTTTACCATCATCTAAAGTTTTAGCGTATCTCTTTCGAAATTTATATGTTGACAAATCAACAACCTCTGTGTTATGATGCAAATGTTGATTTATTATAATATCTTTTTTTAGAATTTTTTATAAAATCTATTCCTGGTAACTCTAGTTTTTCTATTTTAGCTTTTATTACTTCAGAAATACCATAACCTCCAGGTCTTAGTTCTACTTGATAAAGGTCTTTACTTAATAATTCCATTAGCTTTTCTTTACTCATATTTAAAATTGGTGATAAAGCTTCTGCAGTCATTTCTTTATCTGTGACATTTGTTTTATTAGAATTTATATAAGCTATAACAGTGTAAGAATTAATAGTACTTGCAAGTTCTTCACCATTTACATCATAAATACTTCCTCGGTCGGCATATAATGTCTTTTTTACTGTAGCTATACTTGCAGCTTTTTCTTGTAAATTAATACCATCAACTTTATTACTTAATACAACATAAGAAAGTTTAGCAATTATAGCAAAAAATAAAAGAACAACAATTAAAATAATAAATTTTGATATCTTAACTGTTGCTCTTTTTTTCATATTACTATCTCCTTATTCTCCAACTGTTTTAATATTACTATTATTATACGACAAACCATGATTTTCTGCAATAGTTTGAATGTTTTCTAAACTTGCAAGTTCATCGATTTGCATTGAAAGTCCTTGATTAGTAAGTTCTTGGCGTTCAATATTTTTAGTTATTTTTTCAACTTCATTATTTGTTTCAGATAACATTGAAGATGTAAAAACATTAAATACTGGTATTGTTATTAGTAAGAAAAGTAACAATACATACATTGCTTTTTCTCCTTTTAATAATTTAACCTTTTTACTCTTTTTTTTCATTATAATCAAATCCTTTCAATTACTCTTAATTTAGCACTTCTACTTCTTGAATTTTCTTCTAATTCTTTTTTGCTTGGAAGTATTGGCTTTTTATTTACTAACTTTATTAAAGGCTTATACGCATCAGGTATTTCTTTTAAACCTTTAACAAGGGGGTCAATATCACTATATTTTTTAAAAACATTTTTAACAATTCTATCTTCTAAAGAATGAAATGTTATAACACACATCCTTCCTCCAACTTTTAGTCTTTTTATAGCATCAGGAAGAACTTTTTCTAAAACTGTTAATTCTTCATTTACTTCAATTCTTAATGCTTGGAATATTTTTCTTTCAGGATGTTGTTTGTAAAAGTAGTTAGCTCCGGTGGCTTCTTTTATTACTTCAACAAGTTCTAATGTTGTTTTGATACTTTCGTTTTTACTTTTAATTTTCTTAGCTATTACTTTACTTAGTTTTTCTTCACCATATTTAAAGAAAATTTCTGCTAATTCACTTTCACTATAAGTATCAATGATGTCTTTAGCACTTTTCCCTTCACTAGACATTCTCATATCTAAGGGACCATCATGCATAAAAGAAAATCCTCTGGTCTCATCATCTATTTGAGGAGATGAAAAACCTAAGTCAAATATAATTCCATCTACACTAGTAATGTTTTCTTCATCTAATACTTCTTTCATATTAACAAAATTAGTATTAAATATCTTGAAATTATCGCCGATTTCTTTTAGGACTTTTGTGGAATACTCTACCGCTTTTTTATCAGCATCAAAACCATAAAGGGCTCCATTTGGTATTTTTTTTAATATTTCTTTGGAATCTCCGGCATAACCAATTGTGCCATCTATGTATATTCCGCCATCTTTGATATCTAGATTTTCAAGCAATTCATTTTTTAGTACACTATAATGCATTTTTATCACCATCAAATAAATTTTCTGCAATATCTTCAATAATATCGCTGTTGTCGTTCATAAATTCTTCGAATGCTTTACTATCCCAGATTTCCAAATGGTCATTAACGCCGATTATAATACATTCTTTATCTAAACCGGCGTAGCTAACCAATGGGGAGGTAATACTCATTCGACCACTTTTGTCGAACTCGCAGGCAGTAGCCCCCGAATAGAAGAAACGTGTGAAAGTCCGGGTTACTTTTTTAGTGAAAGGTAGAGTATTTAGTTTACCTACTAGCTTTTCCCATTCCGTTTTTGAGTAGACATATAAGCATTTTTCAATGCCTCGGGTAAGAATAAATTCTTGACCTAAGTCTTCCCTAAACTTCGTTGGAATAACAAGTCGGCCTTTATCATCAATGTTATGATGAAATTCACCCAGCAACATATTATCCCCCACTTTCTCCCACAGTTTACCACTGTCCTACATATATACTACCAAAAGACACAAAAAAAGTAAATATTAAATATTCACTTTTAAAAATTTTTTTCGATGATTTACATTTTTTTACATTAAAATTTGGAACTATGCGCAAAAAAATTTTTTGACAACACCTGAAATTTGTGGTAATATGTATATAGCAAAAGAAATTTGCATAAATTAAAAATGGAACATCCAGCTTCGCGAGATTGGATGCTACCAATAAATTGGTTTTGCATTTAAATCAACCTCGTTGATTTAGATGCTTTTTCATTTTACAATTATAAAAATTATAATTAATAAAAAGATTATAATGCAGAATTGCATCAAGATAAAAATATCTTTTACATTCATTTACATCACCTTCCTTATCTTTTCCGAAAAGAAAGGTAGCATCCAATCAACTGGATATTCCATAAGATTTATTCTACCATATTAATTTATAAATAGCAATGATATTACATAAATCTAACTTATTTGTTGAATAAATACAACTTGTAATTTTATTTTGAATATGATAATATAAATATAGCAAAGAAAATTTGCTAATATATTTGGTGCATCTAAATCAGTCCCGTTGATTTAGAGATGCGTTTTTCATTTTACTTTAAAAGCAATATAGCGATTTGCCATATTGCTTTTTGTTATTTCTTTTTATCTTCTTTTATTACTTCTTTTAGAGTTGTTCCAAATGTAGCAACGCCTTGAAGTTCTGCAGGAACAATTATTTTTGTTGACTTACCATTTGCAACATTTTCTAATGCTTCAAATGATTTTAAACGAATCACAGCTTCATCTGCTCCAGCATCTTTTAGAAGTTTAATACCTTTTGCTTCAGCTTCTTTGATTTTAATCATTGCTTCAGCTTTACCTTCAGCTATTTTAATTTGGCTCATCATTTGGGCTTCTGCTCTTAGAATTGCACTTTCTTTTTCACCTTCAGCAATTAAGATACTTGATTTCTTTTCTCCTTCGGCTTGAAGAATTTTTTCTCTTCTTTCACGTTCAGCACGCATTTGTTTTTCCATTGCTTCTTGAATATCTCTAGGTGGTAAAATATTTTTAACTTCTACTCTATTTACCTTTATACCCCATGGGTCTGTTGCTTCATCTAAGATTGCTCTCATTTTTGTATTAATAATATCCCTACTTGTAAGAGTTTGGTCAAGTTCTAGTTCTCCGATGATATTTCTAAGTGTAGTTGCTGTTAATGACTCAATGGCACTGACTGGATAATCAACTCCATAAGTATAAAGTTTTGCATCAGTTATTTGAAAATACACAACAGTATCAATTTGCATTGTAACATTATCTTTAGTTATAACTGGTTGTGGGGCAAAGTCTTTAACTATTTCTTTTAATGTAACCTTGTTAGATATTGAATCTATAAAAGGTATTTTAAAATGTGGTCCATGTTGCCATGTTGTATGATATGACCCAAGTCTTTCAATTACATAACATTTTGATTGAGGTACAATCTTAATATTAGGTATAATGATGATTATAATAACTACTAATATTGCAATTAGAATTTCTGGCATAATTATTCACTCTCCTTTTTTACAATTAACTTAACGCCATCAATTTTTAAAATTTTTACAGTATCTCCTTTGGCACACTTATCTTTTGATATAGCACTCCATCTTTTGCCATCTACTTTTACTTCACCAACTTCATTTTTAGTAATTTCTTCAGTTACAATGGCAGTCTCACCAATAATACGGTCTAAATTTGTTTTTTCATTATCTTTACTTCTTAATTTATTTACAATTGGTCTTGATATAACAAGTAATAGCATTCCTAATAAAATAAATATCGTTGTAATAATTGCTGTATCTTCAATAAAGAAAGATAAAATCATGGCAACTTTTCACAATCTCAAAGACGTGCCGATATTCGACATAGGCCCGGTAATCGCCTCGCACTGCGGTCCCGGCACGGTAGCAATATTCTTTATCGGAAAAGAACGCGTAAAATAATTTCGACAAAACAAATAGTTTGCGCTATCCATTCTCGGACATACGCAACAATTACCTTCTCTCCTCATAGCGGCGCCGCGTTTCTCCTCACTCATTTCCGCGGCGACGCAAAAAGCGCTCCGGCTTTACTGTTCTACTCCTTTTGTCGGCGCGCTTTTATTATTTTAAATGATATTAAGTTTTTTTAGCTGATTTTGCGAAGCAATCGGGTTTCATCGTCCCTTTTCGCTGCACTCTGAAAAAATAAGCTGAACGGAAACAAATTTTTTTACAATCTCCCCGCAAAAAAAAGATCGGAACGGAAATACGCCCGATCTTCTTTTTAATTTAATCAGCCTTCTATTTTAAGTTTGATTGCGCCGTTTGCATACGACCAAAGATTGCTGTCAAAACCGATTGTCGTGAAGAACAGCGAATAATCGATCTTTGTGGCATGAATTCCGTTATCATTAGGTGCGGAAGAAATCTTA
>ENA-ORPK01003246-ORPK01003246.1-human-gut-metagenome-genome-assembly--contig:-NODE-3246-length-10288-cov-3.529854_pt1 | contig 10288 bp, 9 predicted proteins | sample MGYA00242139_ERZ509068 | MGnify/ENA primary metagenome ERZ509068 (study PRJEB26280, sample SAMEA2338687) | human gut metagenome | biome: human gut; feature: human-associated habitat; material: faeces... | reverse complement strand
TGGCCGATCTCCAGCAGATGGCCCAGGTCATGGGGACGGAGCTGGAACATCACAGCGATCCCTATGTGTTCCTGAAACGGTCCGGCCAGGCATCCTCCGATCTGCGGATCACCTGGGTGGACGTCCACGGCACCGTCCTCTATGATTCCTATGAGGATGCGGCAGCCATGCCCAACCACCGGGACCGGCCGGAAATCGCCCAGGCCCTGGGTGAAGGCCAGGGCAGTGATGCCCGCCATTCCGCCACCCTCCAGGAAGTGACCCTGTATGCGGCCCAGCGGCTATCGGACGGCAGTGTGCTCCGGCTGGCCCGGACCCAGACGGATCTGCTCCGGCCCCTGGGATCCCTGCTGCCCTGGTGGCTCTTCTCCCTGTTCCTGCTGATCCTGATCTGCCAGTTTACCGTGCGCCGGCTCACCCAGGGTCTGCTGGATCCCCTGGAACAGGCCACCCGGTACCTGTCCCAGATCGGCCAGGGAGACACTTCGGAAGAAGAGAAACAGCTGTTCCACACCTCCTATCCGGAACTGCTGCCCTTCCTGGCCACCATCGACCGGCAGGGGAAACAGCTGGACCAGAGCCTGCGGAAACTGGAACAGGAACGGAACACCATGAAACGGATCACCGACAGCCTGAAAGAGGGAGTCATCCTGCTGGATGACCAGATGCGGATCCAGTGGATCAACGCCTGGGGCTTCCAGCTGCTCCAGCAGGAAGAACGGCCCACCGCCGGCCGCCCCCGGATCCTGGGAAAATTCCTCATGCCCTTCCTGCCCCCGGAGGCCCGGACTTCCCTGGATCAGCTCCGGAACAGCCGGGCCTGGAACCGGACCGTCAAATACCGGAGCCGCCAGTACCAGTTGGACCTCCAGCCACTGGAACCGCCCCAGGGCCGGGCCAGCCGGATGCTGATCATCCAGGACATTACTGAAGCCCGGGAACGGGAGCAGCTGCGGCGGGATTTTACCGCCAACGTGACCCATGAACTGAAGACGCCCCTGACTTCCATCAGCGGATTCGCCGAACTGATGGCCGCCGGGATGTACCAGAAGAAAGAAGATATCACCCATTTCGGACAGCTGATCCGGAAAGAGGCGGCCCGGCTGTTGGAAATGATCAACAGCATCATCTTCCTGTCCCGGATCGAAGAAGTGCCGGCGGAGGCCCTCCAGGAAGAAGTTCCCCTGGGCGGCCTGATCCAGTCCGTGGTGGAATTCATGGACCCCTTCTGCAAAGACAGGCAGGTGACCATCCACTGCCATCTGACGGAAGACAAAGTCCGGGGCAGCAGCAGCATGCTCCGGGAAATGGCCATGAATCTCATCGACAACGGGGTCAAGTACAACCGGCCCGGAGGCCATGTGTACGTGACCATGGGACGGGACGGAGACCAGGTGGTGCTCACGGTAAAAGACACCGGCATCGGCATCCCGGAAGATGTCCAGGAGCGGGTTTTCGAACGGTTCTACCGGGTGGAAGGGAGCCGGAGCAAGCAAAGCGGCGGCAGCGGTCTGGGCCTGTCCATCGTGAAACACATTGTGGAACAGCACAAAGGGACCATCACCCTCACCAGCCGGGTGAATGAAGGGACCTCCATAGAAGTCCAACTGCCGAGAGCGTGAAAATGGGGGTGTGAAAAAATTCACACCCCCATTCGGTGCGTCTCTGACGCACCTTACACAATTTTCCTCTCATAGGGATCACTGCTGATTCCTTTGGCCAGGATCTCCTTGGCCCATTCCTGGGCACAGAACAGGGAATGGTCTTTGTAATTCCCGCATTCCTTTTCCTTTGTCCCGGGTACCTGGTCCCAGGTGGTCTCCACCACCAGTTCCAGAGCTTCCTTCAGGGCTTTGGCCACGTCCTTGGGGTCATGGACCCCCCAGCACAGGAGATGGAACCCGGTGCGGCAGCCGAAAGGAGAGCAGTCCAGATACCCTTTGATCCGGGGCCGCAGATACAGGGCCAGCAGATGTTCCAGGGTATGCATCCCTCCGGTGGGGATTTCCTGCTGGTTGGGCTGGCACAGCCGGATGTCGAAGTTGGAAACGATGTCCCCGTGTTCCCCGGTTTCCTGCCCGATCAGCCGCACATAAGGGGCCTTCACTTTCGTATGATCCAGGGTGAAGCTTTCGATGATGACTTTTTCCATATTCATTCCTCCAAGGAAAGAAGTGTTGCACGATTCGTGCAACACTTTCCTGTCAGCTGACAGCTGACGGGGGTGCTGCCCATCCGCAGCCCCCCCTTTTCATTTTTGCATCTCCGGATTGTCCCGGTTCTCGATCTTTTTCCGGTATTCTTCCTTCACGTAATTGGTGGCCAGCATGTCGATTTCTTCCACTGTAGCCACCCCGTGACGCAGGTTCTCCTCCAGGAACGGATACATCAGTTCGATCTGTTCCTTTGTATCGATCATGGTGATGATCACCGGCAGGTTGATGGCTTCGGAAACACTGATGAACAGTCTCCGTTCCTTCCCCCGCACCCGGCTCCCATAGCCCTGGGTCCCCCGGAGCACTGTACAGCCGGCGATTTTGTATTTCCCGGCAATGTCAAAGATTGCCTTGTAAAAAGGTTTGTCCTTGTAAAAGAAATCTTCGCCTACATAGATGGTCAGTTTGGTCAGGTGCAGAAAATCAGCCATATGCTTTCCCTCCATTTCGGATGAATCTCACTTTTCTTATGTTTATTGTAACATAAATTGATTTTTTTCGTAATAGGATGGACCGTAGGGGATGCAGCCCGGTTGCTTCGCAGGATGTACGGACAATCGGCAATTTGGCGGGCTGCCCGGCGTGCAGCCCCTACGGTTCCGATTTGCACATCCATAAAATTTGCCTGCAAATTTTATCATCCGGCCATTAACCATTGACTGCAGACAAGCTGGGCTCACGCCCCAGCTTTTTCCATCCTCTTCCGCTTCCGGTAATAGGCGTTCCCCACGCCCCCCACTACCAGCAGCACCATGAGCCAGCCGGCGGCTTTCACCGGGTTCAGGTAGGTGACGGTGGCCTCCATGGGCGTTTCTTCTCCCAGGGGCAGCTTCCAGGTAAGGATCCGTTTGTCGTCGCTGACCTGGGTGGCGTTGGTGGCATCCACCCCGGTGGGCAGCACCAGGGTGAACCGCAGATCGAACTGTTTCAGCACGTTCTGGAGCACGGCCTGGGCATCCCTGTTCTTCAGTTCTTCTTTGGGGGCCATGTTGATCCCGGTATGGACACTGATGGTATCGAACAGCAGACCTCCCTGGAGACGAACAATGGGATCTTTCTTTTCTTTGGTAACGGAGGCCGTTTTGGCTTTGTCCCCGTTCTGGGATCCGGCGGCATCCTGGGCCGCTTTTTCCCAGGTGCCGATGTCAAAGGTCTTCAGCACTTTGGAGTCTTTGATGTCCTTCACCTGATTGTAATGCTTGGTGGCCACGAACCCTTCATACTGCCCTTCTTTGGCAGGCCGGACTCCATAGCCGTCCTTCCGGAAATCTTCCTGGAAGGCGTCCACCGTAGGTTTCAGCACCGGTGCCGCCACCAGTCTGCAGGTAAGGTCCGCCGCTCCCAGACGGGTGATTTCCATGGTAATGTGGCCTTTGGCGCAGCCGCTGAGAAGAAGGTTCAGCAGCAGGCACCCAAGGAGAATGATCTTTTTCATAAAGCCCTCCCGGCTGTCTTGTTTTCTTCGCCCTTGTCCCGGCCGGCACCTGGAGGATTCCAGACTGCCGCCTTGCCTTTCCGGGGAAAAACGAGTAAGATGGAATTGTCAAAAATCTAAAAGAGAGAAGTGGATATCATGAAAGAATTCCGTATCGGCGCCGTGGGTGAAGCCACGGATACCGTGCTCCACACCAACACTGCCGCCGCCATGGGCAGCGGCTCCCTGGACGTCTATGCCACCCCGGCCATGCTGGCCCTGATGGAAAAGGCGGCCTGCAGCATCGTCAATCCCTGCCTGGATGAGGAAACCACCAGCGTGGGGATCGGCGTGAACCTGTCCCACGATGCCGCCACCGCCGTAGGCAAGACTGTTACCGCCAAAGCCGTCCTGGTCGGAGTGGACGGCCGGAAACTGACCTTCAAGATCACCGTATCCGACAACTACGGCACCATCGGCCAGGGCACCCATGAACGGTTCCTGGTGAACAAGGCCAAATTCCTGGGCAAACTGGCGGCCAAGGATCAGAAATGATCAGAGACGCCGGGTGAGGGTTTCCATGACCATCAGGTTGCTGACCACACCCACTCCGCCGGGAACGGGGGTGTAGGCCGAAGCCTTGGCTTTTTTGGCCGCTTCGGACACATCCCCCACCAGCTTCCCGTCCACGGAATTGATGCCCACATCCACCACCACGGCTCCTTCCCGGATCATGTCTTCCGTGATCAGGTCGGGTTTGCCCACTGCACTGATGATGATATCTGCCTGCCTGGTAATGGCAGGCAGATTTTTTGTGCGGGAACGGCACACGGTCACTGTGGCGTACCGGCCCATGAGCATCAGGGTCAGCGGCCGTCCCACCACTTCTCCATAGCCCACCATCACCACATTCTGCCCTTCCAGGGGAATCTTGTAGTAATCCAGCAGGGCCATGCAGGATCGGGGGGTGCAGGGGCCCCAGGGGGTGATCCCCAGGTACAGCTTCCCCCCGTTGATGGGATGGATGCAGTCCATGTCCTTTTCCGGGTCCAGCTGCTGGATCAGCTGCATCCGGCTGATGTGCCGGGGAAAAGGCACCAGGGGCAGGATCCCGTCCACCTTCGGATCTTCACTGAGAATCCGGAGAGCGCGTTCCGCCTCTTCCTGGCTGGTGCCTTCCGGCAGTTCCACATCCCGGGTATGGATGCCCAGGCTGGCTGCCGTCTTCAGCAGGCTCCGTTTGTACACATGGGCTGCCGGGTTGTCCCCCACCAGGAAGGTGGCCAGGGTCAGGTCCCGGCCGGCAAATTTTTCCCTGAGATTCCGGCGGATTTCCTCCGCCACCGGTTTCCCGGCCATAATGATTGGTTCCATGCTCCATTCCTTTCTTTACCGAAAATACACCGTCACCGTATCTCCCTTGTGGAGAATGGTTCCCGGAGCGGGATTCTGCTTCCAGCTGGTACCGCTGCCAACGGGGATCAGGGCCAGGTTGGCCCCGCCCAGGGCAGCGGCCACCTCCCGGATGGCATGGCCGGCCAGGTTGGGCAGTTTCACCGCTCCGTTCCCGTCCGCCTCCAGGGTGGCCAGGGGCGCCGCCTCTTTGGCCGTCTTGGCCAGCAGGGATTCCACGGTGGGAAGCCCGTCCCAGTTGCTGGGCTGGACCCCTTCCGCCACCAGGATCTGCTGGAGAGTATCCCGGAAAATAGGCGCAGACACCTGGGATCCGTAGAAGGCTCCCTTGGGCGAATCCAGCATGATGATCATGGCATATCTGGGGGCATCACTGGGCACAAAGCCCACAAAGGAGGCAATGTACACCCCGGGGATATAGCCGCCTTTGGGAGACAGTTTTTCTGCGGTCCCGGTCTTGCCGGCGATCTTGTAGCCCTTGATCTGGGCCGTTTTGCCGCCCCCTTCGGAAACCACCTTTTCCATCATGGTCCGCATTTCTTCCGCCACTTCCGGCGTGATCACCGTGCGGACCACTTCTGTTTTCCCTTCCTGGAGGACTTTTCCATCCGGGCTTGTGACTTTTTTGACAATATACGGTTTTACCAGGCTCCCGCCGTTGGCAATGGCGCAAATGGCACGGAGCATCTGGAGCGGAGTCACAGCAATCCCCTGTCCGATGGCCATGGTGGCCACATCGGAAGGCACCATATCCTTGGGGTTGTACAGGATCCCCGCTTCTTCCCCGGGCACATCACTGCCGGTGGCGCTGCCGAAGCCGAAGGCTTTGGCATACTGGGTTTCCCGTTCGCCTCCCAGCTTCAGGCCCAGGTCGGCCATCCCCGTATTCAGGGAGAATTTGATCACGTCAGTAAAGGTCACATGGCCCATGCCCTTGCCGTCCCAGTTCCGGATCCGCCGGCCTCCCACGTCGATGGACCCCTGGTCGTTGAAGGGCGTATTGGGGGTGATGACCCCTTCCATCAGCCCGGCGGACCCCATAATGGGTTTGAACACGGATCCGGGTTCATAGACGATACCCACGCCCCGGTTCATATAGGCTCCTTTGGGGGCCTGGGCAAAATGGTTGGGATCGAAGGTGGGCCGGCTGGCCATCCCCAGGATCTCCCCGGTGTTGGGGTCCATCAGGATGGCAGCCGCACTGGCCGCATGGGTCTTTTTGATGGCTTCATCCAGGCTCTTTTCCAGGATGAACTGCATCCGGGCGTCAATGGTGAGCTGGACCGTGTTCATCCGCCGTACCTGGACCTGGTTCATGGCACTCTGGCCCACCTGGTTGCCCTTGGCGTCGAAGAAGCTGCGTTTTTTCTGGTTCCGGCCCTTCAGCTGGTCGTCCATGGAGGCTTCCACCCCCTCCAGCCCCTTGTCATCGGTGCCCACAAAGCCCAGGACCTGGGCCGCCAGGTCGTTTTTCGTATAGAACCGTTTGCTTTCTTCCTTGAAATGGAACCCGCTGAGCTTCTGTTCCTTCAGGATGGCTTCCACCTGGTCCGCCACATGGGGATCCAGGGTCCGCTTCACCCAGATGAACCGCCGGTCCGGCTCACAGAATTCTTCGTACAGTTTGTTCGCATTCAGTCCCAGCACCGGTGCCAGGGCATCCGCTGCCACCTTTTTGGGGTCCCGGCTGGGCATTTTCCCCGCCGGCCACCGGTCCGGATTGTCCACCAGTTCCTGGGGATCCACATAGAGGGATTTGCTGATGACGCTTACCGCCAGCTCCTCCCCGTTCCGGTCCACGATGCTGCCCCGGGGGGCGATTTCCGTATGTTCCCCGGTGATCTGGTCATTGGCCTCCTGGGCCAGGGTACTGCCCTGGACAATCTGGAGCCAGAACAGCCGGACCACAATGACCAGCACGGCCAGCCCCAGGAATTTCCCCAGGCCCACGGCCCGGAGCTTTCCCTCATGGAGGATTTCCTGGTGATTGGGATCCAGCTTCAGCACCGGTTTTTCCGGTGCCGGACCCGTTTTTTTCTTTTTTCTCTGCAAAAACTGCGGTATCTTCACCGGGTCCACCTCCCCGTCTCTTTCCGTCCCGGCTGGAACGGTCTGTTACCGGAGGGCGGCACCCGGGACCCGGCCGGCTGTTTTCCCCGTTCCATTTCCATCCGGTACACGGAAAGCACCAGGCCGATGCCCACCAGGGTGATGATCAGGGAAGTGCCCCCATAACTGATGAAGGACAGCGGAACCCCGATTACCGGCAGGATGCCGCAGACCATGGCCATATTGGCAATGGCCTGGCCCACCACCAGGAAATTCACCCCGCTGACCAGCAGGAACCCCTTCCGGTCCTGGGTATTCTGCCCGATCCGGTACAGGGCCAGTCCCATGAGCAGGAATACCAGCATCAGGAACAGGGCTCCCAGAAAGCCCCATTCCTGGCAGAAAATGGCAAAGGCAAAATCCGTATGGGCTTCCGGCAGGTAAAAGAACTTGCTGGTGCCCATGCCGAAGGGTTCACCGAAGATTCCCCCGCTGCCGATGGCCATTTTGGCCTGGACCGCCTGGTACCCGTTGCCCTGGGGATCCAGTTCCGGCGTCAGCCAGATCCGCATCCGGTTCAGCCGGTAGGGAGCCTGGATCACGGCCGCCACAGCCCCGCCCAGGAGCACCCCCACCAGGATGCCGAATTCTTTCCAGGGCAGTCCCGCCAGCAGGTACAGTACGATCATCAGGGTCAGGATAATGGAAGCCGTCCCCATATCCGGCTGGATCAGCACCAGGAAGGACATGAACGCCGCTTCCAGGAAGGCCTGACAGGTATCCTTCCGGTGGAGATGGGGTGTTTTCCCCTGTTCCATCACCCGGCCCAGGAAATGGGCCCCCAGGAGGATCACCGCCAGTTTCACGAATTCGGAAGGCTGAAAGGAAAAAGGTCCCAGGATCAGCCAGCGCTGGGCCCCTTTGGTGGCCTTGCCGAAAATGTCCACGGCAATCAAAAGGACCGTACAGCCCACGCACAGCAGCTGGTCAACCCGGAAGAACTGGTGATAGTCCCATTTCCGGCCCACCCAGTGCATCAGCCCCAGTCCGATGGCCCCGTAAATGGCATACCGGATCAGATAATGGTACCCGTTGCCGAACATATCCGCCGCCGCCACGAAACTGGCGCTGAAAATGTTCACGCCCCCCAGGATCATCAGGAAATACACCAGGTTCACCAGTGCATCCCGGGGATTGTCCCAGATTAAAAACCGTTTTCCCATAGCTCCGCCTCGGCGCCGTTAAAAGGCCACTTCGCAGAAGTTGATGTTCTTGCCCCGGGCACTGAACTTCTGCTCATATTCCGTCTGGGCTTCGTTGAGGATGTCCGTATGGTGGAGATCCGTGGACAGTGCCACGATTTCCAGGCCAAATTCCTTGAACTCCTCTACAGAAAAGGCAAACAGATCATCATTGTCCGTTTTGAACCGGAGATGTCCCCCCGGCTTCAGGATCTCTTTGTACTGGGCCAGGAAAGTCCGGTAAGTCAGCCGCCGTTTGGCATGCCGGGCCTTGGGCCAGGGATCGCTGAAATTCAGGTAGATCTGGTCCACTTCTCCCGGAGCGAACCAGTCCAGGAGATGGGCGGCGTCAGCATGGAGGATCCGGGCATTGGGGATTTCCCCTTCCCGGATCTTCTTCACGCCGTAATAGCACACATCCCGCTGGGTTTCAATGCCCAGGTAGCCGATTTCCGGATGGAGCTGGCTCATGGCTGCCAGGAACTGCCCCTTGCCGCAGCCGATTTCCAGCTGGACCGGACGGCCCCCCAGCACCTGTTGGGACCACTGGCCCCGATACTGTTCCAGTCCGTCTTCCAGCAGTTCTTTTCCCCGGTACTCTTCCAGGGCCTGAGGGATCCAGGGTTTCTTTCGTAAACGCATGTGTTGTTTCTCCTTGTCATGGAAATAGGGGGGTGTTGCACCTTGTATGCAACACCCTCTTTTAGCCGTTGACCGTTGACAGCTGATTTTTTATTTTTCTTCCGTCTTTGCTTTCTTGCCCCGGTTTTTCTTTTCTTCCGGGCCCAGATTGAATTTTTTCAGATACCGGTACAGGGTCACCCGGCTTACATCCAGCATCAGCGCCAGTTTGCTGATATTGCCTCCCGCAGCTTTCCAGGCGGCCACAAAGGCATCCTTGTCATGCTTCCAGGATTTTTCGATCCGGTGTTCTCCCGGCAGTTTGATGTGGGATGCTTCGATGACACTGCCGGAAGTGTGGAAGAAGGCCTGTTCGATGACCCCCTGGAGCTGTTTGATGTTGCCGGGCCACTGGCAGCTGTTCAGCAGCTGGAGAGCTTCCCGGGAAAGGGTCTTGCTGGGCATGTTGTGCCGGGCGGCCATTTCCGTCAGGATGTGGTTGGCGATCACTTCCACATCTTCCACCCGTTCCCGCAGGGGCGGAACCCGGATCACCGTCCCGATCACCTGTTCATACAGGTTCCGGGAGAACAGTCCCTTGTCCGTCAGTCGTTTCAGGTTGGAGTCGCAGGCGGCGATCACCCGCACATTGTATTTCCGGCGGGTGCCGGTTTCCCAGTTCCGGACCCCGTTGCGCAGGGCATCCGCCAGGGCATCTTCCAGCTTGGTTGGGAATTTTTCGATTTCATCCAGGAACAGGGTGCCCCCGTTGGCCAGTTCCAGGGCTCCGGCGGTCACATGGCCGGCGCCGTCATCACTGCCGAAGAATTCCGCTTCCAGTTCCGCTTCCGAGCCGTCATGGCCCCGGACGGTAATGAGAGGAGCCGCTGCCCGGGGGCTGGCCTGATGGATCCCGTGGGCCAGCCGCTGCTTGCCGGTACCCGGTTCGCCCTGGAGCAGCAGGTTGTTGTCTCCCCGGGCCACCCGGGCCGCTTTGTGCTGGAGGGCCAGGAATTCGCTGGAGTTGCCCACCATGCTGTAAAGGCTGTACCGGGAGCTGTATCCGGTGGCATGGGCAATGGTGGTCTTCAGGTCCTCGATGGCCATGGTGATAATCACCACGCTGTCCACTTTGCCGCCGGCTTTCACCGGCAGTACACTGGTCACATCCTCATAGGTCCGTTCCTGGGTGATCCAGGTGATTTCCTTGCGCAGGGTGCTCTTGCCGGACAAGCCTTTCTGGATAGGGATGTGCTCATAGTTCAGGAACACCTCATCCAGCCGTTGGCTGCCTTCCAGCCGTTTCCGGCCGTTGGTGTTGGCATAGCGCAGGC
>ENA-ORPK01003244-ORPK01003244.1-human-gut-metagenome-genome-assembly--contig:-NODE-3244-length-10293-cov-3.090154_pt1 | contig 10293 bp, 13 predicted proteins | sample MGYA00242139_ERZ509068 | MGnify/ENA primary metagenome ERZ509068 (study PRJEB26280, sample SAMEA2338687) | human gut metagenome | biome: human gut; feature: human-associated habitat; material: faeces... | reverse complement strand
GCCGGGACGGCGCAGGACCGCGCCCGGTGGAAAGCGACGGCGGAAGCGTACCGGGGGGAAGCCGTGGCGCAGGCGGAAAACGCCCGGCTGTGCCTGGACCGGGAGTCGAACGCCGCGCGGGACGCGGCGGAACGTGCGGCCATTGTGAAGCAGGCCAGCCCGCGTGCCCGAACCGCCGAAGAACAGGACAAGGTGGTGGACGATGAAACACGCCGTCGCGCTGTTGAGCGTCTTAATCGTCCTTTGTAGTTGCGGCTGCGGCCAGAAACAGGCCGCGCCGCTCATTCTCAGGTATCATGACTGCCCGGCTCCGTCCGTTCCGGTTCTGCCGGAACTGGACGCGGCGGAGCCGCTGGACAGTACGGAGAACGTGACCCGGCTTCTGGAGCGGGACGACCGCCTCCGGGATTACATAAACGGCCTGAAATCCGCATTGCAATGCGAGCAGGCACGGGGGAAATTATGAACGATATGTCCGCCGCCATAAGCGCGGCCCTGCCTTTGCTGGAAGCCCTGTTTTCGCTGGGCGTGCCCGGCGTGCTGCTCATGCTTGCATCCATTCCCGCCCTTGTCATAGCCGTGATTTTCATCCTGGACTACAAGCACGGCAAGCGAGTGTCCAAGGTTCTGGAAGCCTATCGGGAAGACACGCAGGAAAGCCTGCGGGTCATGACGGAGAAATTTGAGGCAAGCCTGCGAGAAATGAACAGAAAGCATGATGAAGTTGCGGAATATTATCGCAAGAACGTCACTCTGGTGAAGAATTATGAGCGGATGAACGACACGTTGCAAACGCTGGTCGTGAACAACACAAGAGCCGTCGAACATTTGTCCACCATCGTGGAAACGAGGACCAAACTATGAGCAGACTGGAAGAAATGGGCCATCGGGAAGAACTGCGGACCCGACGTAAAATCATAGAAGCGGAAATCACAAGCCATTCCGACTCCATCCGCGCGGCGCTGCCGCTTACCGGAGACCCGGAAGATATAGACGGAGAGTACGTCATGATGCTGGCCATCAAGCTGAACGAACGCGTGCAGGAACTGCGTGGCGTAAGGCGCAAGATTGACGTTCTGGAACGGGAACTTGGCCTGTAGGAGTATGGCATGGGCAGAGAATACCCCACGGATACGCTGTGGCGGGCGCAGGAACTGTATTGCGTGGATAGGCTGAGTTACGCCGCCGTGGCGGAGGCCACGGGCGTTTCCGCAACCACGCTCAAGGCGTGGGGGCAGAAATACGGCTGGGCGCGCCGCCGTGAGGAAATCGCGCGTGCGGAAAGCGAGATACGGGTCAACATCATCAAAGGCCGCCAGAAGGCGCTGGAACAACTACTGGCCGCCGAAGACGCCAAAGAGGCGGCCCCCATGGCCTTTGCGGTATCCAGTCTGGAATCCCTGGCGCTCAAGCGGCAGGAACTGGCCGCCTCCGGGAGGATTCCCGACGCATCGGCTCCCGCGCGGCGCAAGATTGCCACACGGGCGGACGCCGTGGCCGCTCTGCGGGAAGCCGTGGAGCGCAAGCTGGGGCTGGCCCTTGCCGACCCGGACAAGATTTCCACGGCCACGGTGCAGGACGTGAAACGTTGTCTTGACCTGGTGGCGGAACTTGAGGCCGGACTTCCGAAGGAAACGGAAGCGGAAGACGCCCGAAAACGTGGCATGTCCGGGGAACTGGCGCAAAACATTTACCGGGCGCTGGGCATCACGGAGGATGCGGAATGAACGTCAATATCGCCAACGTCCTGCTGCCCTACCAGCGCCGCTGGGCGGCGGACACAAGCCGGGTGCGCGTGTGGGAAAAGAGCCGCCGTATCGGCGCGTCCTACTGTGAAGCCCTTTTGTCGGCTCTGGAGGCGGCCAAAAGCCGGGAAGCGGGCGGCCAGGATACCTTCTATCTTTCCTATAATAAGGAAATGACGCAGACCTTTATCCGCGATTGCGCCTACTGGGCCAAGATTTTCAATATGGTGGCGGAAGACGCGGAAGAATTGGTTTTGCGGGACGAGGACCGAGACGTGACGGTGTACCGCATCCGTTTTGCCTCCGGCTTCAACGTGTGGGGGCTGCCCTCGGAGCCGCGTTCCCTGCGTTCGAAACAGGGGCGCGTCATCATCGACGAGGCGGCCTTCGTGGACGATTTGCCTGAACTCATGAAAGCGGCCTTCGCCCTGCTCATGTGGGGCGGGAGCGTCTCTATTCTGAGTACCCACAACGGCGAAGACAACCCGTTCAATGAACTTGTCAAGGACATTCGGGCCGGGGCAAAGAAGTACAGTCTGCACCGCACCACGCTTGACGACGCCATAGCGGACGGCCTGTACAAGACCATCTGCAAGCGGGCGAATCCCCCGCGACTCTGGACACCGGAAGATGAAGAGGCGTGGCGGGCGGGCATCATCGCGGACTACGGCGACGGCGCGGACGAGGAGCTTTTCTGTATTCCGAACCGTTCCAGCGGCGCGTACCTAACCGCGACCATAATTGAAGCGTGCATGCAGTCTGTACCCGTGCTGACCTGGACGCCTCCGGCGGAAAACTTCGTGGACTGGCCCCTGCCCGTGGCGGAGACGTACATCAAGGGCTGGATAGAGGAAAACCTTGCTTCCCGGCTGGAAGACCTGCCGGAAGACCGGGCGCATTTCTGCGGCGTTGACTTCGGGCGAAGCGGCGACTTGTCCGTGTTCTGGCCCGCCACGGAAGAAAGAGACCTGCGCCTTGTACCGCCATTTGTCCTTGAGCTGCGCAACTGCCCGCACCGAACACAGCAGCAGATTCTCTTTGCCATTCTTGACGCCCTGCCGCGTTTCTCCGGCGTTTCGCTGGATGCGCGGGGGAACGGTTCGGCACTGGCGGAAGCCGCCCGCCAGGAATACGGCCCGGCACAGGTACGGGAGGTCATGATTTCCGAAGCCTGGTACCGGGAAACCATGCCCATTCTCAAGGCCGGGATAGAAGACAAGACGCTGATTCTGCCGAAGGACGCGGGCATACTCTCGGATTTTCGCAGCCTGCGCGTGGTCAAGGGCGTGGCCCGCGTGCCAGAGCAGCGGACGAAAGACAAAACCGGCGGCAGGCACGGCGACAGCGCCGTAGCTTGTGCCATGATGCTGGACGCAAGAAAAGAACTGGGAAGTGCGGAGCCGTGGGAATATGTGGGCATCCCCATGAACGGCTTTGACTTGAACGGCTGGTGAGTAAGTCATAAGGATAATTATATGGAAAAGAAAGATTTTTTGAAATGCCGGAAAGAACTGGTTCATATTTTGGAAAGCTACAGCGCAGAAAATTACGAACTGGCGGAAGTATGCGTTGCGGCTCTCAATGAGCTTTTCGCGGATTCACACTTTGTCGCGTCAGTGCAATTTCATGACAAAATTTCCTATACGGGAAACACCTGGACAGCAGAATAAAAATCTTCGCATGGAACGCGCCCTTTCCGGGCATGGCCTCCGTTTTTTTGCCACAATGGCAGGAAAACGGAGGTTTTTTCATGGCGGATGGGCTTTTTATGCCGGACGGCACGTTTCAGCCGTTCAGCAGCGCGGAACTTTCCACGGAACTGGCAACGCGCCAGAACGCGGGCGTGCTTTTCGGAGAACTGGACGGCTGGCTTTCCACGCTGCCGGACCCTGACCCCGTGCTGCGCAAGCGCGGGGACGATGCGGCCATTTTGCGGGAACTTTCCGCCGATGACCAGGTGACTACGGCCATGCTGTCCCGGAAAAACCGCGTGCTGAACTGCCCGCATTTTTCCATACGGGCAGGCGCGCCGGAAGGCGAAACGCCCACGCCGGAAGCTGAGGAACTGCACCGGCGTTTCATGCGCGATCTGGAGCGGACGAACCTGCGCACGGTCATCAGCGGGATGCTGGACGCGCCTTTTTACGGAATCACCCCTCTTGAACTGAACTGGCGCTTTGACGGGGACTGGTGGCACCTGGTGGACATTGTTCCGAAACCCTATCACTGGTTCCGTTTTGACAGCCGGAACCAGCCCGTGTTCGTGGGGGAATACGGCCTGTTCTGTGCGGACCCGCGCTCTCTGCCCGCCGGGAAGTTCGTTTTCGTCACACATCACGCCACCTACGACAATCCTTACGGCCTCCGACTTTTGAGCCGTTGCCTGTGGCCGGTGAGCTTCAAGCGCGGCGGCCTGTCATTTTATGCGCGTTTCGTGGAGCGTCACGGTATGCCCTGGGTCGTCGGGGAAGCTCCGGCCAAGGCCACGGCGCTGGAAAAACAGGACATGGCGCGGGGGCTTTCGCGCATGGTGCAGGATGCCGTGGCCGTGATTCCTTATGGCGCAAACGTCAAGCTGGAAGGGACCGGGCAGACGCAGGGGGCCTTGCACGAGTCGTTCCTTGCCCGCCAGGACAGGGCTATCAGTAAGGTTCTCATGGGGCAGACGCTGACCGTGGAAATGGAAGGCAAGAACTCGCAGGCGGCCGCACAGACACACGCGGACGTGGCCGACGATCTGGCCGATGCCGACAAGGCGATGGTCACGGATGCCTGGAACGAAATTGCCTGGCTGTATGCCCAGGTCAACGCCGGGCCGGGCGTGTTCGCTCCTCTGGCGGAATACGATGAACCGGAGGACTTGAACGTACAGGCGGATTTGGGAAAGAAAATCCGGGAAATGGGCGCGAAGTTCACGCGGGAATACTTTACCGGGCGTTTCGGCCTCAAACCGGAAGAGTTCACGCTTGAGGACGAGGCTACGCCGCCGGAAGAAGCGACAGGTGCAGGCGCGGACTTCGCGGCTCCGGCGGGCAGAAAAAAGACCACGGCGGAAAAGGCGCAGGGCACTCTTGACGCGGCTATTGTGAAAATGCTGCCCGCCGCGCTGAAAAGCAGCCGTGATTTTGTCACGCAAGTTGAGAACGAGAAAAGCCCTGGTGACTGTCGAATCTGACACAAAACAGGGCTTGCTTTTTTCGTATGCCGAACCCTATAGCTGACGCAGGGAGGCACCATGGACGAAGCACATTACAAGGCACGGATTATCCTGCGCCGAACCCAGCGCAATACACGAGGCGTTGCCATCGGCTTTGACTGGGAGGAATGCGTGGTGGAATTTCCGGCCAGGCTCCGGGACGCTGAGATTGTAGGTATAGAAAGTGCCGATCAGCCTCATGTGAATATCAGCGAGTTTCTCGATTCCAGCGTTGATAGTCTGAATTTATCGTTTCGAGCGCGGACGGTACTTGCCACAGCTAATATCCGAACCGTCGCGGAGCTGGCTCGGCAGCAGCCCTATGAGCTTTTCAAGGTAAAAGGCGCTGGAGAAACAGTCCTCCGAGAATGCGCCCGTGAACTCAAGCATCACGGACTCTATTTAGGTATGCCGCTGAATTAGCCTATAAGCGCAAAATGAAAACAGCCCCGGTGCGTGTCAAAACTGACACAAAACCGGGGCTGTTTTTTGTGTTTGATTGTGAGGGGAAACGAGTGGCGGCTACTTGTGGGCGCGCGGCAGCGGATTACTGGATGTGATAGAGTGGTGCTCGTCAAAGAGGCCTGGAAATTTCTCTTCGTCGCCATGATCAGAGCGGTGCTTGCCGCGTTCAGCTTCGAGCCTGGCAAGTTTTTCTCGGAGAGTTCCATTCTCGCGCAAGAGCTCTCCATTTTCGCGTAGTAGCTCTGCCTTATCTCGGTATAGCTGTCGGTTTTCTGAAAGCAATTCTTTCCACTCTTCTTCAAGAGTCTCCAGTCTCCGCTCTAAAATACGATACAATTCATGTTGGCTATCAGCATTTCCAGAAGAAGGTATAGAAGCCTCTTCCTCTCTATTAGCAGGAATATGCTGGTAGTCCGAATTTAGGGACGATGCCTGATGCGAAGGGATATCTTTGAAAGGATCAGTCAATGCGGCAAGAGGAGCAAAAGCCTCTGCGACAGGAGAAACAAGCGCCTTCCCTCCCGCAACTTGAAACGTATCTGCAATTTCCTGCACATCAGCAAGAGGGACTGGCAATTTCATGGAACCCAGCCCCCATCTCAGCCAGTCCATGGATACATGGAAAATTTCTGCGGCTTTCGGAATCCATCCTTCAGGAACTTTTCCATTTTTCCTAGCCGCTGCAATCGACTGTTTAGATAGTCCAAGTTTTTTTGATAGTTCAGAATCATTTGACGCTGACGCGGCCATTTTTAACCGCTCAAGGACCTCTTTGCCACTTGCACCTTCCATAACGTCAACCTGCAAGGCAACATGCAAGTAGAAAATCTTGCAAATTACCTATAATTTTACATGGTTAGTAAAAAGTTTAATTTTTATTAACCTGCAAGTAACTTTTTATTTGACTTGTCATGGAAAATTGGTCAAAAAGGACTTGCGAAAGGTTAATACTTGAGTTCAACAAAAAACTTTTTACCCGCCCCGCTCGACAAAATCAACAGATTACGGACAACTCCGCCTAATAGGTAAAAATTTTGTTGAGTGAGTGAAAACTGGGGAGGATTCATGATGACAGTACCGTTGAATCGGAACGAGTGTTCTCAACGGCGCTATCAAGCGCGGTACAAAATCCGTGCTGTGCTGGATGAACATGACATGAGTATGTCTGAGTTGGCTCGGCGTATTGGAGTGTCCGCAGTAGCTGTAGCTGCAACTGTAAGAGGGAAAAATCATAGCCGTAAAGTCTTAGGAGCTCTGCGAGAAATGGGGGTACCTGAGGAATATCTCTTTGATCCCCGCATAATACAAGCAGAAAACGAGTAAGCGTCAATAAGGAAAACGGTAATGGCAATCAAAGAAGTATATACCTCGCAAGAGGTGGCACAGCTCTTAAGCCTTACCAGACAGGGTGTGGAGTGGAAAGCTAACACAGAAAGGTGGCAATCCCAAAAGCGCGTAGGTCGGGGTGGCGGCAAAGAATGGTTGCTGTCTTCCATGCCGGAAGAAACGCGGGTAGCCATCCGGGCCGCTGAAGAAAAGCAGGCGCTGGCTCTCTGCCCGGCTCCCGCACCGATTCCGGCGCTCTCCCTCAGCACAACAACCGCCATCATGGACGACAAGCGGCGCTACAAGGCGCTGGCCCGCGCCGATCTGGTCTGCCAGTACCTCACATGGCAGCGCAGGCACGGCGCGACGAAGGTTCAGAAAGGCGAGTTCATCATCGCGTACAAGGCCGGAGCCTGGCCCAAGCTGCTGGAAGAAGTCGGGCCGGTATCGTGGCAGACGCTGGAGCGGTGGAAACTGGAACAGGAACGGGCCGGAAGCGTGCTGGCTCTGGCTGACAGACGGGGCGTAACCCACAAGGGAAAGACCATGCTTACGGAAGAACACAAGCGCGTCATTCTCGGCCACGTTCTGAACCCGAACGGGGCGAAGGTGAGCCAGTGCGTGCGGGAAGTGCAGAAGAAGTTCCAGGCTGCGGGGATGGCCCTGCCCTCCGAACCCACCATACGGCGTTTCGTGAAGCACTACATGGAAGAATGCTTCGACGAATGGACGCTGTTCCGGGAAGGCAAGAAGGCGTGGAACGACAAGTGCGCCATCTCCCTGCTGCGGGACTGGAGCCTTGTAGGAGTGGGCGACGTGATTATCGGAGACGGGCACACGCTCAACTTTGAGACGCTGAACCCGGCGACGGGCAAGTCCACGCGCATGACCATAGTGCTGTTCTACGATGGAGCCAGCAACTGCCCGCTGGGGTGGGAGGTCATGGCGACGGAAAACACGGCCAGCATTTCCGCCGCGTTCCGGCGGAGCTGCATCATGCTGGGGAAGTTCCCGCGTGTTGTCTATCTGGATAATGGCCGGGCCTTCCGGGCGAAGTTTTTCAAGGGCTGCCCGGACTTTGAGCAGGCCGGGTTTCTGGGGCTTTACCGTGACCTCGGCTGTTCCGTGATCCATGCCTGGCCGTACCACGGGCAGAGCAAGCCGATTGAACGCTTTTTCGGCACGTTCCACGACATGGAAGTCTGGATGCCCTCCTACACGGGCAACGACATAGCGCACAAACCCGCTCGGATGAAGCGCGGCGAAGACCTGCACCGGCAACTTTACGACAAGCTGGGCGGGCGGCCCCTGACCTGGGAGGAAACGGTGGTGCAGATAGCGCGCTGGTTCGCGGAATACGCGACGCGCCCGCAGTACCGGACGCACCTGCACGGCAGAACGCCCGGCGACGTTTTCATGGAAGGTCGGGGCGAAGGACTTTCTCCGCAGGACATGCAGAAGCTGACCCTGTTCATGATGCAGAAGGAAGTCCGCACCATCACGAAGGACGGCATCAAGGTGAACGGGCGGCTGTACTGGCACGAAAAACTGTATTCCCGCCGCCATCCGGTGCTCGTGCGATATGACGAGCATTTCAACCCGTACAGCGTGTACGTCTATACACTGGACGGCGAGCCCCTTTGCGAGGCGAAGGACCGCGAACACTACCGCATCGCCAGCGGACTGCATCCGGTGGCGCGCATTCTCGGCACGGCGGAACAGCAGGAAGAACTGCGGGCGAACATTGAACTGAGAAAGGGGCTGGAACGGAGCAGCACGGCGCTTATGCGCGGCCTGCTGCAAGGTTCCATTCTGCCGGAAACGCAGGCCCGCATGGCGGCACTGGAGACGGAGACGGCGGAAGCCGTACCGGGCACGCCGAAAAAGCCGAAGGTGATCCGCCTGAACGCCCCCAGCGTCAGCCCGGAAGAGGAAGCGGCTCTTGAACAGGCCAAGGAGAAGGCGCGCGCGGAAATGGAATCCGCCCCGGCCTACACGCCTTCGGACCTCATGCGCTGGAAGGACTCACAGGAACGCTACGACTATCTGTTCACGGTGAGGTTCGAGCAGGGGCAGGAGCTTGTCCCGGCGGATATCGCCTGGATGGAAGCATGGGAAGAAACGCCGGAGTTTGAACGCTATCACAGAAGCCGCTACGCGGCGCTCCGGGAAATGTACGAACATAAGCAGGCGATACAGTCCGCCTAGGGAGGAGAATATGCACCGGCATTTGATTATCAGCCTTGGATACCAGACGAAAGAAGGCATGTGCCTGCTGTCCTACTATGAAGATTTCGCCTCCCAGAAAAGGACGCGCTTCATGAAAAAGGGACGCTTTGACGTGGACAGGTGGGAAGCGGCGCAAAAGCACATCTTCATGCGGCCCGGAGCCGATCCCCGCGCGGCATGGAAGGAGGCCTGGCGCTTTGTGCGCACGCTGGTCAGGGCGAGGAAGGCTGCGACCTTACAACCAAATGACAGAAAACCGGGAACACGGCGCATTTCCTGCCTTACCGGCTATCAATTTGAAGCAACCTGCAACGACGATCCCCGCCGTCTGCCCTAACCCCAAGGAGGAAACCATGCGCGATACCATTATTGAAACCGAAGCCATGAGCCGCTTTGACAACGCTGTGGACGAAGTGGCCGCAGCCGACCACGGACTTTCCGGGTTCATCCTTGCTTACGGGCAGGCCGGGCGCGGCAAGAGCGTGGCGGCTGACCAGTACCATTACCAGCGCGGGGGCGCATACGTCCGGGTCTGGGAAGGCTGGACACAGGCGGCGTTCCTCCAGCGCGTGCTTTTTGAAGTGCGCGGCAAGAACGGAGATTTGCCCCGCATGAGCGCGGACCGCTGCAAGCAGGCAATCGTGGAACTTCTGGAGCGCGACCGTAAGCCCATTTTCGTGGACGAAGCCGACCGGCTGGCCATCGGGCGCATTGAAGACTTGCGTGACATTCTGGAGATGACGGGCGCGCCCATCATCCTGATAGGCGAGGAAGGTATTTTCGGGCTTTTGTCCGAACGCCGCCGTGTATGGAGCCGTGTAGCCCATGAAGTGGAGTTCGGGCCTATCAGCGCTGCGGAAGTGGCCATGTACGCCATGAAGGCGGCGGCACTGGACATACCGCCGGAACTGTGTGGACGCATAGCGGAACGGGCGGAAGGCGACTTCAGACTGGTGCGCAACATGATGCTTCTACTCGAAAAGGCGGCGAAGGCGGCGGAAAACTTCACGGTGGACGGGCCGATGCTGGACACCGTTATTTCCGCGCGATCCTGGCGGCGCAAGTAGGAGGTGCCATGAAGGAGCTGACTAACGAGAGCATCCGGTACGCGCTGCGGAATTTTGGAAAGGGTGGGGAAGAGATCAGTCACGCCATGCTGTTTGAAGCCTTCGGCCTTACGGAAGAGGGAGACAAGGCCCGTCTCCGTAACCGCATCAACGATATGGCCCGCATGGGCGAGGTCGTCAAAGTCCGCCTCGGAGTCTACACCTACAACTTCGGATACCGTCCCCGCGAAAACCGCAGCCTGCCAGCTATCTGGCGCTTTGTCCG
>ENA-ORPK01003240-ORPK01003240.1-human-gut-metagenome-genome-assembly--contig:-NODE-3240-length-10307-cov-2.912212_pt1 | contig 10307 bp, 7 predicted proteins | sample MGYA00242139_ERZ509068 | MGnify/ENA primary metagenome ERZ509068 (study PRJEB26280, sample SAMEA2338687) | human gut metagenome | biome: human gut; feature: human-associated habitat; material: faeces... | reverse complement strand
GTTGGGCAAGTATGCCCAACCTACCTTTATTACTAAGCTCACACAATTCGCTAAGGAATTTCTTCTCTCCCTCAAGGGGCGAGATTAAAAAGTTTCGAAAATTTAAACTTAAAAACTTATATATCTTCTTAAATAACTCAAACCTTAAAAGACCATACCTCTTTGCATCTTGGCATCTTTGCTTCTCAAAACAAGCACCACCAAAGTATTTCAGCAACTCTTCGTGATTGCCCCCCCCCCGACGGCTCTTTTTAAATCTGATTTAAGCATAAATCCTCCTATTTTCTATCTCAATATCTATATTATCAAAATTTTCTAACAAAAGCAACAAAATCATTTAAATATAATTTAACATTCAAAGTTTTTTGAATTTCACTTGTGATAAAATCTTAATTATGGATGAGAATACACAATTTGTACCACTTCACTTGCACAGTGAATTTTCACTGTTAGATGGTGCTATCAAACTAAAAGAACTATGTAAATTTGCCAAAGAAAACAACATGCCTGCAGTTGCAATTACTGATCACGGGGTTATGTATGGCGCTTTGGATTTATATTTGGAAGCAAAAGAAGCAGGTATTAAGCCGATTATAGGTTGTGAATTTTATGTCCATTCCGGTCCGCTTGATGAGCGTGATGCACATAACAACCCAAGATATCACCTTATTCTTTTAGCCAAAAATAATACCGGCTATATGAATATGGTAAAACTTGCATCTGATGCGGCTTGCAAAGGTTTTTACATGAAGCCTCGTATAAATTTTGAGCTTCTGAAAGAGCGTCATGAAGGTTTGATTTGTTGCTCGGCTTGTTTAGGCGGCGAAGTTTTGCAACATCTTCTAAAAGGTGATTATGAAGGTGCTAAGGCGGTTGCAAAACGTTATAAAGATTTGTTTGGGGATGATTATTATATTGAGCTTCAAGACCATGGTTTGGAAGAGCAAAAACGTACAAACCCTGATTTAATTAGACTTGCAAAAGAACTTGATATCAAAATGATTATCACAAATGACTCTCACTATTTGAAGAAAGAGGACGCTGACTGGCATGATACGTTGTTGTGTATGCAGACTCAGTCAATGAAAGATGAAGAAAATCGTTTTCATTTCCCGAATAATGAGTTTTATGTAAAAACAGTTTCTGAAATGCGAGATGCGTTCAAGTGGATGGATTCTGAAACATTCGATCAGTGTGTAAAAAACACAGTTGATATTGCAGAACAATGTCACGTTACAATCAAGTGGGAAGCTCCGTTACCGGATTTTAAAGTTCCGCCTAACCATACGACAGATTCTTATTTGGAAGAACTTGTTATGCAAGGTTTGAAAAGGAAATATGGCGAAGAAAATATTAATGACGAACTCAAAGAACGTGTAAAATATGAGCTTGGAATTATTGAAAAAATGGGCTTTTCGGCATATTTCTTGATTACTTGGGACTTTATCCACTTTGCCAAAACCCATGATATTCCGGTTGGGCCTGGTAGAGGTTCGGCGGCCGGTTCGGTTGTTGCTTATGCGCTTGATATCACAGATCTTGACCCTATTCGCCACCATCTGTTGTTCGAAAGATTTTTGAATCCGGAACGTTTCAGTATGCCAGATATTGATACCGACTTTTGTATCGAAAAACGTGGCGAGGTAATTGATTACGTAGTAGACAAATATGGTGCCGACAAGGTTTGTCAGATTATTACGTTCAGCACGCTTGCTGCAAGGAACGCTTTCAAAAGTGTTGCACGTGTATTTGGAATGGAGTATGCAAAGAGCAATAAAACAGCTTCGTTGATTGAAGATACAATTTCCGGTTCAATGATTGAGGGCTCTGAGCTTAAAAGACTTTATGATGAAGACCCTGAGATTAAGCGAGTAATTGACACAGCGAAATGCGTTGAGGGCATAAAATGCGGTATTGGTATGCACGCAGCAGGGGTTATTATCTCATATAAACCATTAGACCAAATCGTTCCGGTTCAGCCTTCCAAAGATGGAATTATTATTACGCAATACCACAGAGAAATCTTGGAAAAGATGAAGCTTTTGAAGATGGACTTTTTGGGCTTGCGTAACTTGACGATGATACACAAGACAGTCAAACTGATTAAAAAATGTCAGGGAATTGATGTTGATATCAACCATATTCCGCTTGATGATAAACCGACTTATGACATGCTTGTTCGAGGCGAAACAGTTGGCGTTTTCCAGCTTGAATCTTCCGGCATGACGAGTTTAGTTAAGAAATTGAAACCCGACGTATTTGAAGATTTAGGCGCTTTGGTTGCCTTGTTCCGTCCAGGACCTCTTGGTTCAGGTATGGTTGACGATTTCGTAGAAAGAAAACACGGTCGCCAGGCGATTACTTATGCCCACCCAAGACTTGAACCAATTCTTAAAGATACTTACGGGACAATGGTTTATCAGGAACAGATTATGCAAATCTTCCAGGTTATGGCAGATTATTCTCTTGGTCAAGCCGATCAGGTTCGTCGTATGATGGGGCACAAAGACCCGGAAGCGATGGCTGCTCAGGAAGGCAAACTTATTGAAGGATCTGCAAAATACGGTATGAAAGCCGAAGATGCGAAAAAATTGTTTAACCAAATCCAAAACTTCGCTGCATATTGCTTTAACCGTGCGCACTCATCAGCTTATGCGTTTGTGTCTTACCAGACAGCTTATTTAAAATGTCATTATCCTGTAGAATACTTGTCAGCACTGTTATCCAGTGTTGCGGGTGATCAAGAAAAGACTCAGGCTTATATTGAAGAAGCTTTGAAATACGGAATTAAAGTTCTTCCGCCAGATATTAATAAGTCATTCCTTGAATACGCACCAGATGGCAAAAACATTCGTTTCGGCTTAGCATCTATTAAGCAAGTCGGTGAGGCTATTATTGAAGAAATTATTAAAGAACGAGAAGAAAACGGTGATTATAAATCGATTTACGATTATATTAAACGTCTTGACACAAAATGTTCAAATAAAAAAACTCTTGAAGGCTTGATTAAAGCCGGTGCATTTGCAACTATTGAAAAAAGCCGCAAACAACTTTGGGATAATATCGAATATATTACATCAACTGCAACAAAAGAGTCTAAGGCAAAAGAATCAGGTCAGGGAAGTTTGTTTGACATGCTCGGAGATACATCAGCAATAGAGGAAGCAAAATTTCAGCTTTCAGGTTCTGATGAGGAGTATGATGCTAGAACTTTGCAAAACTTTGAAAAAGATTTTTTGGGGTTTTACGTAACAAGTCACCCGTTGTCGACAATTAGGAGTAAATTGCCGTTCTTGATGACGCATAAGATTACGGAAATCCCAGAACAGCCGAATGACAAAATTGTTACAATTTGCGGACTTATCACTGCAGTGAAACAAATTCCAACGAAAAAAGATCCGACAAAATTTATACGATTTATTACTGTCGAAGATTTGTCAGGGAAAATTGAAGTTATCGCGTTTAATAGAACAATTCAAGAATATGGTGATTTTTTACAAAATGAACAAAGAGTAATTATTTCTGGGAAAGTTAGCAGGCGTTCTGACGACGAACCACCGACATTACTTGTAGAAAGTGTAAAAACTGTTGACAACTCAAACATTTTTACAATCACCTTGAATGATGACTTTAAGTTTGAAGAAGTAGTTTTCTTGAAAAACATCCTTTGTCAGCATGCCGGTTCAGATCCAGTAACATTTAAATTAAAAGACTTGGAAGGAGATGTTAAAGTACTTGCTGCATCAATGTTTTGGGTTGCTAGTTCAAATGAACTTGTAAACATCTTAAAAAAACAATTTGGTGACAGATTGGATATTAACATTCGATCTTTAGACAGCACCGAAAAGGAAGAACAAGTCGCATAAGAAAAAATTAAAACAATTCCCAAAAGCTTGAAAAAGCGTATAAATTACTACGTTGTTTGACAGAAGATGAATAATAAAAATTTTTCTAAAAAAAATACTTGCAAAAAAAAATCTTTTATGTAACAATAGAGAAGTACCCAATGCGGGGGTAATTCAGTGGTAGAATGCTTCCTTGCCAAGGAAGATGTCGCGAGTTCGAGCCTCGTCTCCCGCTCCATAAAAACCAGTCACTAGTGGCTGGGTTTTATTTTATATAAAAAAAAGAAAATGAGAAATAAAAATGCTACAAAAATTAAACATTTTACAAATTAAAATAAATTCAACTGTTCTTGCTTTGCAAAATGTTTTCGTAAATAGGAAGGACGATGATATGGAGATAAACCATATTTGTCAATCAAAGCCATGTGCTCTTTAGTCAAATACCCTGCATTATCTGCCCATTTATACTGTGGAAATTCGGCATCTAATTTATCCATATACCTATCACGACTTACTTTTGCTAAAATACTTGCAGCAGCAATAGAAGCCGAAGTTCCGTCTCCTTTTATAATAAATTTTTGAGGATATGTAAAATTTCGAATAGATCTATTGCCATCAACCAAAACCTGTAAATTTTTTTCTTTCAAATCTTCCGGCAAACGAGAAATAACATCCGAACATGCCATATTCATAGCTTTTAACGAAGCATTTAAAATATTTATGCGTTCAATTTCTTCAACCTCAATACACACAACAGAATTAATTGTTTCTGATTTGATTATATCAAATATTTCTTCTCGATGTTTTCTTGAAAGTTTTTTGCTGTCATTAAGAATTGAAAGGCTTTCCATTAACTCTTTTGAAATCTTATCAAAACACACAGCACTCGCAAAAACACCTCCAGCACCACAACCTCTGCCAGCCTCATCTGTTCCAACTATAACTTTATTCAAACTTAAGTCATAGTCAAACAACTTTTTTGACTTTATTTCATGTGTTTTCTTTACCGCCATTACTACTCCTCACAAGGGATTTCGTCTAATATAAACTTACCGATTTTGCCCTCTCTAAAATCCCTTAGCACATAAACAGATGTTCGTTTAATATCAGGATTTCCACCTGCAACAATCCAATTACGAGATATTGCAATGTCATCTAATGTTAAATTTTCAACATTATAATAATCTTTCACTTTTTGAGAATATTTTTGAGAAAGTAATTCCAATAATTCTATCGCTACAGCTTCACTTGAATATGCATTTTCGGATACAGCATTAACAAAAGCAAGTTTTTTAGCTCTTAATTGATCTTCCTGCTTCATTGGAATAATCCCCGGAGTATCCAGCAAATCCAACTGAGGATTTATTCGCACCCATTGTTGTTGGCGAGTTACACCCGCTTTAGCACCTGTTTTAGTTTTTGAAGATTTTGTTAATTTATTAATAATACTTGATTTCCCAACATTTGGCATGCCTACAACCATAACTCTTGCAGGTCGACGTAATAAGCCTTTTTTCATCAAGGCTTGAATTTTCGGCTCAGAAAGTTCTACAGCCTTCTTTACAATAAAACTCAAATCTCTAGAATTCTTAGCATCAGAAACAACTGCAGGAAAACCTGTTTTTCTCTCAATAATTTTAATAAATTTCTTAAGTTCTTCAATATTAGTCAAATCAGACTTATTAAGCAAAATTAAACGAGGCTTTTCACCTAAAAGCCTCGTAATATTACCATAACTGCTTGATAATGGCAGTCTCGCATCAATAACTTCAATAACAGCATCCACTAAAGAAAGTTGTTCTTTCAACTTTTTTTCAGCCTTAGCAATATGACCGGGATACCAGTGTATGTGAAGCTTATCTTTTTTCAATTTTTTCCTTGATACGAGTTGCTTTACCAGAACGTTCTCTCAAGTAGTAAAGTTTAGAACGTCTTACGTCACCTTTTCTAAGAACAGTAATTTTATCAATTCTTGGAGAATTTAACAAGAATACACGTTCTACACCAACGCCTTGGAATACTTTTCTAACTGTAATAGTTTTGTTAACACCAGAACCGTGTTTTTTAATAACAGTACCTTCAAAAGCCTGAATTCTTTCTTTGTTACCTTCAACGATTCTTACAAAAACTTTAACAGTATCACCAGGATTTGCATCCGGAGTGTTTTCTTTCAAATAAGATTTTTCTAATTCATCAATAATAGGGTTCATTTCACAATTCCTTTATAATTATATTTCGTACTTTTATTTAAAATTCCTTACTTAAATCGATGTTCCACAAATACACCGACGCACGTATAATTATCGTAAAACAAATGCAGAAAAAATTCAAGCAGTTTTTAAAATTTTGTAATATAATTCAATTATGGCTAGTGATTACAAAAAATTGTTAAACAAAAATAAAAAGAAAAAATTCGCAGATCCCAAAAATATGGGGGTAAACATCGACAAAAATGAGTATTACGAAATAATACTCTCAAATTCGGCTCATCCTGAACGAATGAAATAAAAAGCACAAAAAAAGAGCCTTAAAGGCTCTTTAAATTTGGGCATGAAGAGACTCGAACTCCCACGCTTTCGCACTAGTTCCTAAGACTAGCGTGTCTACCATTCCACCACATGCCCATATTCAGTTTTCAACTTTTTGACGTTGAGCGCGTCTACCCCTCTCACCCGACCTGACATTTAGTCAGCTCGTGTTCGGCAGAGTACCACATGCCCATATTCAATTTTCAATCTTCTCTCAAAGTAATTCTATTCTAGCCTGAAAAATATAAAATGTCAATAAAAAACTTCTTTATTATAAAAAGTCCAAATTTAGTTAAACTAAATTTGGACTTTAAGCTCTTGTTAAACACTTCTTTTTCCAACACAATGATATTCGAAACCTCGCTGTTTCAAACGTTCTGCATCATATTGGTTTCTCCCGTCGAATATCACTGGAGCTTTCATCAAACCTTTGATTTTATCAAAATCAGGGCGTCTAAACTCATTCCATTCAGTCAATAAAAGCATGCAATCAGCATTTTCTAAAGCATTATAAGAATTTTTGGCATAAGTAATTCTGTCACCAAATATTGTTTTTGCTTGTTCAAAACCTTTAGGATCATAGACTTTTACTGTTGCCCCAAACTCTAACAACGCATTAATAATGGTAATTGCAGGAGACATTCTCATATCATTTGTTTTAGGTTTGAATGTCAACCCCCAAACACCAAAAGTTTTGCCTGCCAAGTTCATTCCGAAGCGGTTAAGAATTTTGGTGATAAAGATTACTCTTTGTTCTTTATTTACTTCGTCTGCGGCTTCGATTAGTCTAAATCCGCAATTATTGTCTTTTGCAGTTTTTAAAAGAGCCTTAACGTCTTTTGGGAAACAACTTCCACCGTATCCAAGTCCTGGGAATAAGAATTGAGAACCAATTCGTTTGTCAGAACACATTCCAATTCTTACCATTTCTGCATCTGCACCAACTGCTTCGCAGATATTTGCGATTTCGTTTGCGTAAGATATTTTTACTGCTAAGAACGAATTCGCAGCATATTTGGTCATCTCTGCAGATTTCACATCCATTATCACAAAACGACTTGCTGTTCTAAAAAATGGAGCATAAACTTCTTGCATAATTGCAGTTGCTTTTGGCGAATTTGAACCGATTACAACCCTGTCAGGTTTCAAAAAGTCGTCTACTGCTGCACCTTGTTTTAAAAATTCTGGATTTGATACAACATCAAACTCTCCGGAATAATGTTTCCGAATAGTTTCAGCAACCTTGTCTGCTGTTCCAACAGGAACTGTAGATTTATCAACAATTACCTTATAACCATTAATAGCTTTACCAATACTATCCGCTACAGCCATCACATATTGCATGTCGGCAGATCCATCTTCACTCTGCGGAGTTCCTACTGCGATAAAGCAAACTAGGGATTCCTTTACAGCTTTGTCAAGGTCAGATGAAAATTTTAAACGACCTTCCATAACATTTGCCTTGATTAACTCTTCAAGTCCAGGTTCATATATCGGAACAATTCCGTCTTCTAATTTTTTAAGTTTTTCTAAGTCATTATCTACGCAAATTACGTCATTTCCCATATCAGCAAGACAAGTGCCCGCTACTAGTCCGACGTATCCTGTTCCAATTACACAAATTTTCATATCTTCTCCTTATTTATATTTCTTTAATATGTAAAATATAACACAAAAAATTTTTTCATGAGATAATGTTAACTGTACATAAGAAGGGGATATGCATGGATTACAATTACAAACTACAGAACACTGTATCAAAAGATGCTTTTAACTACAAATATTTATTAAAGAAAATTTTTCCTTATATAAAACCAGTTTTGCCTAGAGCAATAATTAACCTTATCATTGCAATACCTTTAGGTTTGCTTGATGGTGTTGTTGCTTTAGCGCTTAAACCGTATTTGGACTTTGTTATTAACGGAAATCCAGAACATACTTGGTCATATTTCGGCATAACCGTCCACTCTCAAGCCTTTTTGGCTGCAATAATCCCGTTTGGGATTGTAGGATTTGCTCTTTTTCAAGGCATTTTAAAATATTTAAGTAACTACTTAACTGATTGGACCGGACAAAAAATTTCAATGTCATTAAAAAAAGATTTGTTTAAAAAATTAACTTCAATGGATCCGCAATTCTTTGACGTTAACTCTTCCGGAATAGTTTTGACAAGATTTTTGTCAGATCCTGATACAGCATCCAGAAACATAATCGACATGTTAAAATCTTTCATTGCAACTTTCTTCGGTTTAATTGGGCTTATTGGCGTTTTGCTATACAACTCCTGGAAATTGGCAATTATTGGTGTAACAATTATGGCTATTGCAGTCACTCCTGTTACCTTGATTAGAAAAAGAATTAAGAAAGTTTCTAACGCAACTATGGTTGTTGGCGGAAACATGACTACAAACTTTAATGAAACATTTGCCGGCAACAAAATTATGACAGCTTACAACTTGCAAAATGACCAAAACCAAAAATTTGACAATCAAATTTTAGAACAATTCCACCTTGCAATGTCATTAACAAAACGCGTAGGCTGGATGTCTCCGATTATGTATTTTGTGTGTTCAATAGGTATTGCACTTGTTATGGCATACGGAAACCACTTGATTTTGACAGGGCAAATGACTGCTGGTAGTTTTGCATCATTCGTAACTTCATTATTATTATTATACAAACCAACCAAAACTCTTGGTAATACCTTAACAAATTTGCAGGGTGTATTTGTAGCAATGAGCCGTGTATTTGAATTGTTCGATTTACAACCACAAATCGAATCTCCTCAAAATCCTGTTGAAATTAAGGGGTTGACTGGCTCTATTGACTTCAAAAACGTTAACTTTGAATATGAGCCAAACACTCCTGTATTAAAAGACTTTAACCTTCACGTAAACAAAGGTGAAACAATTGCTCTTGTTGGCAATTCAGGAGGCGGTAAAAGTACTGTTGTAAGTTTGTTACCAAGATTTTATGACGTAACAACAGGAGAAATTGACATTGATGGAATTGATATAAGGAAATTCAACCTAGACGCATTAAGACAGAATATTTCCTTCGTATTTCAAGACAATTTCTTGTTCTCTGGAACAATCAAGGATAATATTTTAATGGGCAACGAGAATGCGACAGAAGCTGAAATTGAAAAAGTTATTACAATGGCACATCTTGATGAATTCGCACACTCCTTAGAAAAAGGATTGGACACTTATGTTGGTGAAAGAGGAACAACTTTATCAGGCGGGCAAAGACAACGTGTTGCTATTGCAAGAGCGATGCTAAAAGATGCGCCTATTGTTATTTTAGATGAAGCAACATCTGCTTTAGACAATAAATCAGAAGCAATTGTACAAAAGGCACTTGATAACTTGATTCAAAACAAAACGGTTTTTGTAATTGCGCACAGATTGTCAACTATTAAAAACGCAGATAGAATTGCAGTTGTAGACGAAGGCAGACTTGCAGAACTCGGAACACATGATGAATTGATGAATATTGAAGGTGGAAAGTATAAATATTTGTACGAAATGCAGTTTAAAAGACAAGAAGAAGCGGCGTTGTAACTATTGTACCAATATTCATGATGTCGGGGTAGGTACCCCGACCTACTTTCTAGGGCACTAAGGTCGTATGAAGAATAAAAGAGGCTAAGTCGATATGACGATAAGACGTTAAGTTCGAATTCGGCTGATAATGCAGCTAAGTGCCTAAAAAGCGAGGTACTAAGGGGTAGCCGTCATTCTTTTAACCCAAGTTCTTTGGCTTTTTTATATGCCTTTTCAGCAGATTTATTATCTCCCAAAGCACCATAGATTTCAGATTGAATTTTGAAGCTCCACATGTCACCACCGTCTAATAAAATAGACTTATTAATTGCAGTTAGAGCTTTTGAATACTGTTCTAATCTCCCGTAAGACAACGCCAGCCAATAATA
>ENA-ORPK01003239-ORPK01003239.1-human-gut-metagenome-genome-assembly--contig:-NODE-3239-length-10310-cov-2.765578_pt1 | contig 10310 bp, 18 predicted proteins | sample MGYA00242139_ERZ509068 | MGnify/ENA primary metagenome ERZ509068 (study PRJEB26280, sample SAMEA2338687) | human gut metagenome | biome: human gut; feature: human-associated habitat; material: faeces... | reverse complement strand
CGCCAAAAAGCAGCACATCGGCGATCTGTATTACGACAAGCTCACCGGTCTGGGCTACCGCTGGGTGCTGGACAATGGCACATACCGCTGGGTGGTCATCCGGGATACAGGCGTTGCCAAGGCTCTGGCAGACGCTGCTGCGGCACAAGCCACCGCTGACGGCAAGGGGCGCTGCTTTGGCGCAACGCCCGCCCCGCCCTATGACGTGGGTGACATCTGGATGCAAGGCGCTGGCGGCGATATCATGCGCTGCCAGACCGCCCGCCAGTCCGGCAGCTATCAGGCTGCTGACTGGGTGAAAGCGTCTAAGTATACCGATGACACCGCCGCAAATCAGGCAAAGCAAGATGCAGCCGAAGCTGCCAAAACTGCCACAAACTTTCTGGAGTTCACCCCGCAGAACGGTCTCATCGTCCGGCACGATTCTCTGCCCGGCAAACGAGTACAGATCCTGAACGACGGCATCCGGGTCATGGATGGCAGCAGCATGGTCAATATCCAGTCCAACGCCATCTCCATTACGGACGGCATGGGCAGCTGTTCCATCAGCAGCGGTGCCATTACGTTCAACGGCATTCGCAACAGTAAAATTTTTGAATGGCCTTATGAAACGGATTCTCATGGCAACCAAATAGGAGAATTTACTGCACAAACAACAAAAATCGACCTTTCTTCCTACTCGTCTGTAATGCTGGTCTATGACACGCATAAAAAAGGAACATGGCTTGCAGATGGCGGCAGTGCTGGTAGACTTACCGTTGTTCTTCCTGTTAACGGGCAAACATACTCTTATGCTTATCCGTGGAATACCGTTCATTGGAGAACCGTCAGTGTGAGCCCCACGGGAATAACGTTTGGCAGCGGGAACGAAAGAACATCGTCATACTCTGGTACAACCGTTCTCGGAATATGGTCGTTCAACCTGCAAACCCCCGGTGGCGATGGTGTAAACCAAAACGATGAGGTCTGCAGACCGCGGGAACTGTACGGCTTTATGTAAGGAGAACTATGAAACACTTTAAATTCAAGTGTAGGGTCTGCTCTGATGGTCGATTGTATGGCGGCGGGTGGTGCCACGAAAGCGTTATTCCAAACCCGCTGCCGCCGGATGAGATTCTTCTGGATGATCTGTCCGGTATCACGCAGGGGTTCTACACAGATTATCTCTGGGACGGCGAAAAACTGATCTATCATCCGCCTGAACCATCTGCTGAACCTGCCCCGGCAGTACAGACTTCCGATGACGGAACCGAGGTGACCTACACATGAGAGACTATGCCGCACTGGAAGCGCTCGCCGCCAAAAACCCACGCATGAACGATATGCGCATCACAACGCCAAATGGCACGCTCTCCATGCGGTCGGACTTTGGGCTGTGGCTCAAGCGCGGCTCTCCACAGATCGGAAAACCTGAAACCGATTCTATGCTTGTTGAGGTGCCCGGCGCAGATTTTCTGCTGGATCTGACCCGCGCCGTAGATGGCAGCGTACACCACAAAAAGCGGAAGATTACCATGGAGTTTGTCTGCGACCGCCCAAAAGCGCAGTGGGGGCATATCCGTGCACAGTTGGAAGCCGTGCTACAAGGGCAGTGGCTGCGTTTCTACTTTACCCGGGACAACGAGGTCTGGGCTGGGCAGCTGGACGTAGAGATGACCCCCGGCGAGTACAAGGCTTCCGTGAAAATCACCGCAACCTGTGACCCGTGGCCAAAGGATCACGCCCCTGAAAAGCCAGACCCGCCGCAACCAGACCCGCCGACAGACACAGCTTCTGCCGTGCTGGGGAAGGCGATCCTTGGAAAAATGATTTTAGGAAGGAGATAAGATGAGCTATACAAAACAGAACTTTACGGACGGTCAGACCCTTACCGCTGCCCAGCTGAACCACATGGAGGATGGCATTGCGGCATCCAGTGCAAACGCGTCCAATACCCTGCCTGCCGCCACTGCCAGCACGCTGGGCGGCGTGAAGGTGGGCAGCGGTCTGACCGTGACGAAGGACGGCACACTGAGCGTGACCGGCGTCAACGGGTTCAGCATCAAGGCACAAACGACCGACCCCGGTACAGGCAGCGCCCTTTCCACCGGCACCGTCCTGCTGGTGTATAAATAAGGAGGTGGTGGACGCATGAGCGTATATCTCGGCATCGGGAACACAGCGCACGAAGTGTCCAATCTTTATGCGGGCATTGATGGACATGCCAGACAAGTGCAGAAGATGTATGTCAGCATAAATGGGCAAGCTCGGCTCGTCTACCAGAGCCAGAGCGGCACGCCTATTGGAAATCTGGCCGTAGGCAGCACCGTCAAAATCTCTGTGGGCGGTTCCGTCACGGATTTCATCGTGGTGCATCAGGGTCTGCCGGACAGTATGTATGATGCAAGCTGCAACGGCACATGGCTGCTGATGCAGGACATTTATGAAAACCGTGCATGGCATAGCTCGAACACGAATGACTACGCCAACAGTACCATCCATTCTTACCTGAACAGCACGTTCCTGAATCTGTTCGAGTCGAACATCAAGAGTGCCATCAAGCAGGTAAAGATTCCGTACCGCAAAGGCAGCGGTGTGTCCACGACCGTCACCAGCGGCTCGAATGGCCTGTCTGCAAAGATTTTCCTGCTCAGTGCGACTGAAACGAGTTTCAGTTTCTACTCTATGCCGAGAGGTGAGGGCGCAGTGCTGGACTATTTCAATGGTTGCGCAACTAATAGTTCGGACCCCAAGCGTATCGCAAAACTCAACGGCTACGCCACCTACTGGTGGCTCCGCTCTCCGTACTGTAGCTCCTCTGGCGACGCACTGAACGTTGACGCCAATGGCAACTGGAACAGCGAAAACTGCTCCGACTCATACGGCATCCGTCCCTGCATGATTTTGTCACCGGATACGCTGGTGGACGACACGGGACGCGTGATTGTGTGAGCCGGGAGACCGGAGAAAGGAGAAGAAAATGGACAACAACATCAAACCCGGTTATGCCGTACACGCGTCAGAAGCCGATTATGTCGCCATTACGCGGGTCGTGAGCGAGCACAACGCAGCCGCCGTCACCGGCGAGCGTTACTGGGGCATTGCGCTGGACGGCGGAAGCTACACGGTGTACGAAGCGGGCACTGTGCCGCCACCGCCGACCGCGGAAGAGCTGGCCCAGCGTGAAAAAGAACAACAGGATGCCCACAATGGGCAGGAGGAGGATAATGGAAAATAAACTTATCATGGACGTTTCCCGGTGGCAAGGCACCATCGACTGGGACAAGGTCAAGGCCAGCGGCAAGGTGGACGGCGTGATGATTCGCGCCATGGGCAACAGCGCAGAGGGCAGACCCAGTGCGCCCTACACTGACCCGCAGTTTGTACGCAACTACGCAGAATGCAAGCGGTTGGGCATCCCCTGCGGCGCGTATGGCTACTTCAAGGCGGTCAACCGGGAGCAGGCCGACAAGGAACTGGCCTATTTCAAGAAGCTGCTCACCGGCCGGAGCTTTGAGTTGCCGGTGGCTGTGGACATCGAGGACGAGGTGCAGAAGCCGTTGGGCAAGGCCACGCTGACCGACCTGACAGTTTACATGCTGAGCACGGTGGAAAGCTGGGGCGTGTACGCCATGCTGTACACCGGCCTGTGGTTTGGCAACACCTTCTTGTACATGGGCGGCGCTGCCCTGAAACCCTACGATGTGTGGCTGGCTGCCTACCGCACGAAGAAGCCCGCGCCCGGCTGGCCGTTCGGCATGTGGCAGTACACCAGCAAGGGCAAGATTCCCGGGGTGTCCGGTGATGTGGACTTGTCAATGCCCTACAAGGACTATGCCAAAATCATCAGCAAGAAGGGCCTGACCCGTCTCCGGGAGGGTAAATGACCGAAAAAGAAGCTTTACTGTGGGTGCTGGGCATCCTGGGCAGCCTGTGCGCTGCGGCCATCACCATCGACAAGGTGCTGGAAATTATCCACAAGTACATCAAAAAGGCGCAGGAGCCGGACAACGCGCAGAACAAGCGAATGGATGCGTTCGACAAAAGACTTGGTGTGTTGGAACAGGGGCAGCTTCAGCACACACAGGCCCTTGCAAGAGACCTGCGCTTTGACGGCCTCGATGAAGAAATGCGTCTCGTACTCGTTGGCGTACAAAATCTTTTGGATTCGCAGCTGTCCGGCAACAACCGCGAAGGTATGCAAAAAAGCAAATCCGATATCAACAACTACCTGCTGAAAGGAGTAACGAATCATGGAAGCAATGTTTAACTTTATCCCCGCACCCATCGCACTGGTGCTGATGATCATCGGCTTCGCCGCGCTGGCCGTTGGTGCTATCCGGCTGGGTTACAAGCAGTACGTCAAGAAATGGGCACTGGAGCTCGTGACCATCGCTGAGGACAGCATCATGGGCAGCGGTCAGGGCGCAAAGAAAAAGGCACAGGTCTTTGCCACACTGCGCGGCGCACTGCCGGACTGGCTGAAGCCTTTTATCACCGATGAAGTGCTGGACAGCGTGATCGAAAAGGCTGTCAGCATGATGAAAAAGGCACTGGCAGAAAAGAAGCCTACCATCAACAAGGAGTAAAGCATGATTGAGCAAAGCGTATCTCTCGCATCTAATGGCGTCGTCAAAGTGCCGGGCTATGAGCAGCTGGTGCGCTTTGGCTACACCAAGAACCGGGGCGTGTACCGCCTTGCTGTCACCGCCACTGGCGAGTGGGAAGGGCTGGCTATTCGCTGCTTCTGGCACGTCCCGGACGGCAAAGACCCGGCATCCTCGCTGGTGGTGGACGGCTATGTGGACGTGCCCGCCAGCGTGACCGCACAGCCCGGCAATGGCTGCATCACCTTTGAGGGCAGCGACGGCACCAAGACCGTCACCAGTGCAGACCTGCGGTATCGTGTCAGTGCCAACAGCGGCACGGAGGACGGCACCACGCCGGAACCGGGCGCCCCTGCGTGGCAGCAGCTTGTGGAGGCTGTGCACACCGATGCCACCGCCGCAGAGCAGGCCAAGACCGATGCACAGACGGCAGCGCAGCAGGCAGGGGCATCTGCCAAAAAGGCCGGACAGGCCCTCTCTGACACCATCACTGCCAAAGAGGACGCGCTGAAAGCCATCGGTGACAAGCAGACCTCCGCCACGCAGGCTGTGGACACAGCCCGGGACAAGGCCCTCAAGCAGGTGGAAGCCTCCACCAAAGCCGCTGAGACTGCCGCCAGTGAGGCCGCCACCAGTGCTGCCAATGCCAGTCAGAGTGCTCAGGAAGCCGCTGACAGTCTGCAGGAGCTGAAGGACGGCATTGCAAACGGAAACTTCAAAGGCGAGAAAGGCGACAAGGGCGACACTGGCCCTATCGGCCCGGTCGGCCCACAGGGTGAGCAAGGCCCTCAAGGCCCCACAGGCGCTACGGGTGCCACTGGCCCACAGGGCGAAACAGGCCCTCGTGGTGAACAGGGGCCGCAGGGCATTCAGGGCGAGCGCGGCCCGCAGGGTGTACAGGGGCCGCAGGGTGAAAAAGGCGACACCGGCCCGCAAGGCCCTAAAGGCCCTGCGGCCCGGCAGGTGCAGACGGCAAAGATGGCACACAAATCGATGATACCACTGTGACCGACTCTGCCCCGTGGAGCAGCAAGCACATCGTGGATATGCTCTGTCCGCCGCTGGAGGAGACCGGCAACCCGGCGCGGTGCTACCCTGTGGCGGGATATCCGCTGGGCTGTAAGGTGAGCTGGGGGCCGACGCAGGAAGGGAGTGGTGCCCCATCACCTGACAATGTTCGTCCAATTAAAGGACGGGATAGCGTGAAGGTGGAGCGGTGCGGGGAGAATTTGCTGAATATCGCTCCGTTTACCAAGCTGACAGAACAAGGCATCACTTATGAGTATGTAGCCAACGGCGGAATACATATTTCCGGCACCGCACTGACTAATGTGACTAGCCCAATGTTTTCGGTTTGGTATCTGCCGCCCGGGAAATACTACGGGGCAGATTCGGGTGAAGGAATTGGCACTAGTATTGTGGTGCATAGAAATGGGAGAAACGTTTGGTTAAGCGCCAAAGGCACTTTTGCGATTTTGGCTGGGGACGTAATTAAGTTTTGGTGCTTAAGTGTGAATAGCGGCAAAACCGTTGACAAGACGTTATATCCGTATATTATCCCCGGAACCACCGCCCCCACCGCCTACACCCCTTACACCGGCCAAACCACAGCCCTTACTCTGCCACGAACCATCTACGGCGGCACGGTGGATGCAGTGACGGGAGAGGGGCAGGAAACGTGGAAGCTGATTGACAGATATGCCGGGGAAGACTTACCTGGGAAGTGGATAAGTAACCAGGATGTATATGCCAGCGGCACAGCTCCGACAAGAGGCGCACAGGTAGCCTATAAATTGACTGAACCCATCTCTTTCGCCGCAACCGGCGCACAGCCCATCACCGCTCTGAGCGGCGTGAACACAGTCTTGACCGACGCGGACAGTGCAACAGTTACAGGAAGAGCTGACCCTATCAAACGTATTACTGACCTTGAGGACGCAGTAGCGTCCATGACAACGACCTAAAGGAGGACTGACTATGGCAATCAAAAGCAAATCTCGCCACGACCTGACCCTGCGCTCCATCAAGCGGGAAATCGCCGCAGGGCGTGACGTGGCATACTGGCTGGACAAGGCGTACACCCATCTGGACAACGGGCTGCTGACCGAAGATGACATTGCCGAGGTGGAGGCTCTGGCGCAGGCGTACTACGACGCTCTGGATGCGGAAGACAAGGCGAACGCTGAGGAAATCACACTGTAAGGAGGATATCATGGCAAGCACTACATACGAGCATTTTGTTGACACCAACAAAATGTACGCCGCACAAGAGCAATTTCGTGGCATCACGAAAATGGTCTGCGCACGTTTTCGTGGCCTCACGAAAACATACCATTTTGCCGTCATTGGCAATATGGTGCGCAACGCCGGACAGCTGCCGCAGCCTTTCTGGCTCGGTGCTGCCTGTGGCGGCGGCTCGCATAGTTTTTCCGCCAGCGTTGCAAGGGCTTGATGCAGAACAGATAAAAGCTGTGATAAAACGTGCGCCGCTTGGGAGGTATGACCGGAAAATCGCCCGGTTGCGGTACGTTGACCAGCTATGTCAAGTTGATATTGCAGCGCGTGTGCCGTATTGTCGGACATCAATCGGCAATAGGCTGAAAATTATTGATAAAATGCTGGATGTGTGATATCATAATCCTAATAGGGTGCGATTTCTCACGAAACGCATTGAAGCGGCAGGCTTTCGGGTCTGCCGCTTTTCTTTTTGCACGAATTGTGGTATAATATTTACAGGCAATTCGCCTAATGAATTGCTGGTGTGGTCTGGCCTAAAGATTTCTGTCAGCACAAGCGCACAGCTTACGAAATTTAGTCTCCTGCACGCCTACTCACAGCGCGTATCATGCGGGAGACGCCTTTATATGGGAGGTGTTTGGATGGGTGTCTATAATGTGAGTATCAAGGTTGGAAATTCTTACGGCGTGGTTCAAATCCCCGACGTGGAATCTCAGAAGAAGATGTACGAAAACGTTAATCCTTCCTCCGGAGAAAGCATTTTTACAATCCAAGCAAGTTTCCCGGAAATCGGTTCAGCTTTTGATGTGCGCTTTAAAAAGAATCTGTAAATAGCAAATCCCCCGGTGTTCCGTTTGGAGCATCGGGGGTATTTTTGTTTATATACAATTTTTCAAGCGCTCATGCGGATTTTTCCGTGTGGGCGTTTTTCTTTTTTTGTCCTTCGTTTGACGCTCGTTGTCTCTCCCGGTGTGGCATTCTGGTACGATAAACGCAAAAGGAGGGGCGCTCATGTGGCACAAGTTCAACCCAAACCCGCGCGGCAGCAGCGTCGGTGACTGTGCAGTGCGAGCCGTTGCAGCTGCAACCGGGCAAAGCTGGGAGCAGGCGTATGTAGGGCTTGCCATAATGGGCTACGCGTTGGGCGATATGCCAAGCGCCAATCGCACATGGGGCGCGTACCTCCAAAAGCGCGGATTTAAGCGCCGCCTTGTCGAGGCAGACTGCTCCACATGCTACACCGTGGAGGATTTTGCAAGGGAGTACCCGCGCGGGATCTACGTTCTGGGCTGCTCTGGCCACGTTCTGGCTGTTGTCAATGGCGAGTGGATGGATAGCTGGGACAGTGGCGCAGAGTGCCCGATATATTACTGGTACAAGGAGGACTAAGCGATGCCATACATTCCATACGGATACCAGCCCGGCTATTACGGACAGGCAATGCCGGATCAGCTTGCACAGCTGCGGCAGAATGCCTACCAGCAGCCCATGATGGGGCAAGCGGCTCAGCAGACGCAGGGCACACCGTCCATCATTTGGGTGCAAGGCGAGGAGGGCGCAAAAGCATACATGGTTGCTGCCGGGAACAGCGTGCTCCTGATGGACAGCGAAAACAGCGCATTTTACATCAAGAGCACCGATGCAAGCGGAATGCCGCTTCCTCTCCGAGTGTTTGACTACAAGGAGCGCACCACAACCGCAAAAACGCCGCCACAAACGGCGCAGCAGACCGGCGTGGAGTTTGTCACCCGGGCAGAGTTTGACGCGCTGGCAGCACGCTGTGCGGCACTTGAGAAGCAAGAGCCTGCAAAACCTGAAACGGAGGTCAAATAAGTATGGCAAACCCTCTTTTTAACGCGCTGGGCGGCGGTATGCCAACCATGCCGAACCCGATGGGTCAGTTCGGTCAGATGATGCGGCAGTACCAGCAGTTTAAGGCGAATTTTCAGGGCGATCCGAAAGCAGAGGTGCAAAAGCTGCTGCAATCCGGCAAAATGTCACAAAACCAGCTGAACCAGCTGCAGGCGATGGCGCAGCAGTTTCAGCAGTTCCTCCATTAAGTCGTAACCGTGGCCACGGTTCAAACATAAAAATTATTCAAAACACACGAAAGGAGTACAAAAATGTCTCTTTCTTCCGATTCTGCGGTTCTGACCATGCCTGTTCAGCCCGCAAACACCAACGGCGGCAACGGCTTTGGCTTTGGCAATGATGGCGCATGGTGGATCATCATCTTGTTCCTGTTTGCCTTCTGCGGCGGCTGGGGCGGCAACTGGGGCGGCAATGGCAACACCGGTGCCGGTGTCGTTGACGGCTACGTCCTGACATCCGATTTTGCCAACATCGAGCGCAAGATGGATGGTATCAACAACGGTATGTGTGATGGCTTCTACCAGCAGGCGCAGCTTGTCAACGGCGTGCAGCAGACCGTGAGCAACGGCTTTATGTCCGCAGAGATCAGCCGCGCAAACCAGCAGGCGGCGTTCATGCAGCAGCTGTTTGCCATGCAGATGCAGCAGCAGGAGTGCTGCTGCGAGAACCGCTCTGCCATTCAGGGCGTCAACTACAATTTGGCCACCCAGTCCTGCGAGACCCGGAACACGGTGCAGAACACCACCCGGGACATCATCGACAACCAGAACCAGAACGCCCGCGCCATCCTTGACGCCCTGACCGCACAGCGCATCGAGGCAAAGGACGCAAAGATCGCTGAGCAGGGTCAGCAGCTGTTCGCAGCACAGCTTGCGGCATCTCAGGCAGCCCAGAACGAAACGCTCAAGGCCTACATGAGCGGTCAGCTGGCCTACTACAACCCCCGTCCTGTGCCCGCTTTCCCGGTACCCGCACCCTACCAGTACGGTAACTGCGGCACCGGTTGCGGCTGCAACGGTTGCGCCTAACCGAATACCGGCAACTGACTACAATTTGTAGCCTGTTCAGCCCCTGAGCTGATTTTGCAAACCAGAGCGCCGGGGCAGTAGTCCCGGCGTTTTTATTATGAAAGGAGCATTCAAATGACCGTAACAGACTTGAAGCAGCAGTTTGTTGACCATTTGGCCAGCATGGACAAAAACCAAATGAGCATGACGGATCTGAGCGTATACAGTTCAATCGTGCGGACTTTGCTGGACACTGAACGACCGGACTTTTCGGCTTCCTGCATCGATGTGCTGAAAAACATCTATGCAAGTAAAGCGGATGTCTGTGCAGAAAAGGAGGACGCGAATAATGGCTGAATTTACCTCTACCACGATCCAGACCGTGGCAGCCGGTCAGAATCTTCCCTTGACTGAAACCGCTGTGAAGGGAACGAACTGCATCGTGCACCGCGCAGGCGCTGGCAATGTGACGCTGCGCGGGCTTACAAACCAGTGTAAGGCACTGTTCAAAGTGAGTTTTGGCGGCAACATCGCCATCCCTACCGGCGGCACTGTGGGTGCTATTTCCGTGGCGCTGGCTGTCGGCGGAGAGGCGCTGACCAGTGCG
>ENA-ORPK01003236-ORPK01003236.1-human-gut-metagenome-genome-assembly--contig:-NODE-3236-length-10332-cov-2.713049_pt1 | contig 10332 bp, 13 predicted proteins | sample MGYA00242139_ERZ509068 | MGnify/ENA primary metagenome ERZ509068 (study PRJEB26280, sample SAMEA2338687) | human gut metagenome | biome: human gut; feature: human-associated habitat; material: faeces... | reverse complement strand
GTGATATAAAAGGACCTTTTCAGTTGACTTGTGAAATAAGTCGAAGTATAATGGGATTATAAATACTATTTTGTCTAAACCCACTACAACCTGTAGTTTGTTTCGTAACATCAGCATCACTCAAATCTGTGTTATTTCCTGCAACAACAGTATCAACCCCTTTATACTCAGGGATACAGCCACCTGAATAAGCATGGTCATCACATTTTTTAACAATTTTCAAATTTCGTTCCAATGCATCTGCCAGTTGCTTACAACCTTCTCTAGGCCCCGTTAGTCCAGCCGGAATTTCTTTTCCTGAACTGTCTAACACCCATTTTGAGCACTCATTATCATCTCCATATTCTACACAATGGTGAGATTCTATATTTTCCCAATAATAACAATTTGGAGAATAACCTAGACTATTAACAGCCTGTCCATAAGCCTGCGATATCATAGAAAAAGATTTTTTTACCTGAGTTCTCAAAACTTGTTTTCTATGATTTTCTATCAATGTTGGCATGGTTAATGCTGCAACAATACCTATAATACCCAATGTTACCAAAACTTCTGCCAAAGTAAAAGCATTACTATTAGTAAAATGTACCTTTTTCAAATTTTAACCCCTCAATTTTATAAAACTCTTATTTTCATTATATCAAATTTCCCTTCCATTTTCAATGGAAAAATTAATTTTTCCTTAAGAAAATTAATTTTTTTCGAAAACCGTTATATAAATATAATGTAGACTTGAAATTAGGAGAAAAGGAGAGAATATTATGTTAAAACCATTAGGTGACAGAATCGTTATTAAAGTTATTGAAGATACTGAACAAACTTCAGGCGGAATTTTTATTCCTGACAGCGCAAAAGAAAAACCTCAAAAAGGTGAAGTAGTTGCTGTTGGCGAAGGTAAAATGAACGAAAAAGGCGAAAGAGAGCCAATGGACGTTAAAGTTGGCGATGTTGTTCTTTATGCAAAATACGCCGGAACTGATATCAAAATGGACGGCGTTGAATACAAAATCTTGTCTGTAAAAGACGCATTGGCAGTGATTGAATAAATTAGTGAATAGTGAAAGGTGAGAAGTGAAAAGCCCATTTAGTTCGCTTCGCTCATTAGTTACTTTGGTGCGTAGCACATGAAATGAACTTTTCACGTTTCACGTCTCACTTTTCACAATGGTAAGGAGAAATAAAAATGGCAAAACGTATAGTATTTAATGAAGAAGCCAGAAAGGCTCTTTTGAATGGTATAGATGCAGTAGCAGACGCTGTTAAGGTTACACTTGGACCAAAAGGTAGAAACGTAATTCTTGAAAAGAAATACGGTGCACCTCAAATCGTTAACGATGGTGTTACTATTGCAAAAGAAATTGAACTTAAAGACGGTCTTGAAAACGCAGGAGCTCAACTTCTAAAAGAAGTTTCATCTAAAACAAATGATGTTGCAGGTGACGGTACAACAACCGCTTCTGTATTGGCTCAAGCAATCGTTAGAGAAGGCTTAAAAAACTTGACAGCAGGTGCAAACCCTATGTCTATGAAACGTGGTATTGATAAAGCTGTTGAAATTTCTGTAAAAGAAATCAAAGATATGTCAAGACCTGTTAATACAAAAGAAGAAATCGCACAAGTAGCTGCAATTTCTGCCGGTAACAACAAAGAAATCGGTGAACTTATCGCAGAAGCAATGGAAAAAGTTGGACACGACGGCGTTATTACTGTTGAAGAAAGCAAATCTTTCGGTACTAACTTGAAAGTTGTTGAAGGTATGCAATTTGACAAAGGTTATTTGTCTCCATACTTCGTAACAGATCCTGAAAGAATGGAAGCTGTTTTGGAAGACGCTTACGTGTTCTGCTGCAACAAGAAAATCAACTTGATTTCAGATATGGTTCCATTGTTGGAACAAGTTGCTCGTGACGGCAAATCTTTGTTGTTGATAGCAGAAGATGTTGAAGGTGAAGCTCTTGCTACATTGGTTGTAAACACAATGAGAAAAGTTTTGAGAGCTGTTGCTGTAAAAGCTCCTGGATTTGGCGACAGAAGAAAAGCAATGCTTGAAGATATCGCTATTTTGACAGGTGGCGAAATGTTCACGGAAGAACTTGGCATTAAGCTTGAAAACGTAACAACTCAAATGCTTGGTAAAGCAAAACGTGTAACAGTTACAAAAGACGAAACTACAATCGTTGTAGGTGACGAAACAAAAGATGCTGTTCAAGACAGAGTAAGATTAATCAGAAAACAAATTGAAGCTTCTGATTCTGAATACGATAGAGAAAAACTTCAAGAACGTGTTGCAAAACTTTCTGGTGGCGTAGCAGTAATTGAAGTTGGTGCAGCTTCAGAAGTTGAATTGAAAGAAAGAAAATTGAGAATTGAAGATGCATTGAACGCAACTCGTGCAGCTAACGAAGAAGGTATTGTTCCTGGTGGTGGCGTTGCGTTAGTAAGAGTTCAACAAAAATTGTCTAAGATGATTGAAACAACTCATTTTGATTCTGATGATGAAAAAATCGGGTTCAAAATCTTGACAGCAGCTCTTGATGTACCTTTAAGATCAATTGCTTATAACTCAGGCGCTAAGGCTGATGTTGTAATCGACACAGTAATGTCACATGATGCAGCTTATGGTTATGATGCATTGAATAATGAATATGTTGATATGTTCAAATCAGGTATCGTAGACCCTGCCAAAGTTACTCGTTCAGCTTTGGAAAATGCAGCATCAGTAGGTTCTATGTTGTTGACAACAGAAGCTGCCGTAATTGATATTCCGGAAGAAAAAGCTGAAGTTCCTGCTATGCCACAAGGTATGGGCGGAATGGGCGGATTTTAATCCGTAAATCAATACACTAAATAGTAAAAAAACGGACTGTAAAATATTTACAGTCCGTTTCTGTTATTTATAAATATTTTTATTATTCACTAAACATGACACTTGATAAATAACGTTCACCTGTATCAGGCAAAATTGTAACAATTAATTTTCCTTTGTTTTCAGGCTTTTTAGATTGTTCTATTGATGCAAACATTGCAGCCCCAGACGAAATACCACAAAAAATCCCCTCTTCTTTAGCCAACAAACGGGCTGTTTCAATCGCATCTTCATCTTTTACAGGGACAATTTCATCAACTACATTTCTATCAAAATTTTTCGGAACAAAATTTGCTCCAATACCCTGAATCCCGTGACCACTCGCCTGACCACCAGCAAGAACTTGAGATTTAAACGGTTCAACAGCAATAATTTTAATATTCGGATTTTTCTTTTTTAAAGTTCTCCCAATACCTGAGACAGTTCCTCCTGTTCCAACTCCGGCTATTACAATATCAACTTTTCCATCTGTATCATTCCAAATTTCTTCTGCAGTAGTTTTTTCATGGATTTCCGGATTTGCCGGATTTTCAAACTGCATAGGGACAAAAGAGTTTTCGATTTCCTTGTTTAACTCAAAAGCCTTATCTACAGCTCCTTTCATTCCTCTTGCTCCTTCTGTAAGAACAAGTTCTGCTCCATAAGCCTGCATCAATTTTCTACGCTCTATGCTCATTGTTTCAGGCATTGTAAAAATCACTCTATAGCCTTTAACAGCGCAAGCAAGTGCAAGCCCAACCCCCATATTCCCATTTGTTGGTTCAATAATAACAGTATCTTTACTTATCAATCCTTTTTTCTCCGCATCTTCAATCATGTTAAGAGCCGGTCTATCCTTAATCGAACCTGCAGGGTTGAAACTTTCAACTTTCACCGCAATTTCAGCGCTACCGATATTTAATTTATTTATTCTAACAAGCGGAGTATTTCCAATTAATTCTAAAATGTTATTTTTAATTACCATATAACTCTCTTTCTTCACATTTTGCCAAGATTATAACATAAAAACAATGTTTAACTATTAAATTGTCGGGCAATTAAGGAGAACATTTTTCAACAAAAAGAAGAAACCTTTTCAGATTTCTTCTTTCTTAATATTTGTATAAACCTAAAACTAGTCTTGGATTAATGCATTGATATCATCTACCATTGCATCCGGATCAAAGCCATGAACTTTTGCTCCCGCTTCAAGATTTTCAAAATGAGCAGCTGCACAACCAATACAACCTAAACCGTATTTTTGAAATACTGCAACACTTTCAGGACAAATTTGAACGATTTCCATAATATTCATATCTTTTGAAATTTTTTGAGCCATAACGTTTTCTCCTTTTTTTGACTTTTTTTAATCCTTAATTAAGAATATTATACAATAAAAAAGAAGGATGTGTAATATTATGGAATTTTTAAAAAAATTATTTAATGACGATGAAAAGGTAATCGGGCTTTGCAGTTTCAAGAAAAAGGCAACCAAAACCTATAGTTTTACACCTGAATTCAACGCAACAAAACTGATTTACGGTACTAATACTAAAATAAATTTCTTGTTATCCTAGACAATAAAGTTTAGTTCCTCTTGAGGGAATGCCTAACGGATTGTTTTCTGCAATAACTTGATTTGGCTGATTTGGATTTGCTGTTCCAAAGTTGAAAGTATTTTTTACAAAATTATTAGTTCCTTTATTGGTTTGATACGGATTTGTAATTCCTTTCGAACCTTGAGCGTATCCGATGCCGAATAATTTTTGCAATCCTGCCATAATAAATTACCCCATAATTTTCCCTGTAATTATATAAAGTAATTTATTTACAAGAAATTGCTCAAATTTTAGAAAATATTACAAAACATTAAGCCAACAAATCCAAGTTGTTCGCAGAAGCTCCACCGGCAACTCTTGGATGATTTAAATTATAATTTCCATTAGTTTGTTGAGAAAACAGACTTGAATTAAACGGATTATTTTCAGTCCTGTATTGTTTATTGTTATTATCAAACAATTGAACAGGATTTACCTTAAAAATATTATTCGGTTGTACTGCTTTAATTCCGTCTATCATATAATTGTCCTTATTTATTATAAAACCTGAAAAATTTTTTATTTTCAAATTTTACAAAAATTGTTACATATTTAACAAATTAGCAAAACTCTATGGCAAACAATCCCAATAATTTTTTTCGCTATCATCCGGACACTTATTTTCTAATGCATATTGGGTACAAATAAAACCATTCTCATTGTTGTGTGAATTTCTTGAACAAGCTCCCTTTGTCCATTTAAAGCCAAAATTTGTAGTACCATTTCCGCCATCACAACCTTCTTCTCCTTTTTGACAAGTTCTCCACTGAGCATCAAATGACTTCAATTTACAATCTTTCTTATCTAAATAAAAGAAAAATAAATCATGCCCATAGGCATTCGGACCTTTACTAAAGCCATTTGTATCAAAACTTACCATAGTCCCATATGAATTATTTGTACAAAGCGCCAAAGTTGTTCCATCTGCAGTTATTAAGTATAAATATGGCGCTTGCCAAGCAGTATAGTCAAAACAATTAGGATGAATAACAGCATTTGTTGCTTCCAAGTTATATGTTTTAAATTGATATCCCAATTCTCGTTTTGCAAAATTTCCTGATTTTATCACTTTAAATTTATCAGTTATATATTGAATAATATTATCAGCTTGGTCTCTCTCGCAACTACCTAATTCCATTTCCATTCCCTGCGATGCTTGAAAAATAAGAGAATAACTTTTCTTAAAACGTGTTTCCAACTCTTTGTGTTTATATTTTGAAATTAGTACCGGAAGAGTCAACGCAGCAACCACGCCAATGATACCAAGGGTAATAAGCACTTCCGCTAACGTAAACGCCTTGCGGCGATTGCCCCCCCCCGATGATAAATTTTTCACAAAGGTTTTTCATAAAATCTCCTTAAATTATCTATTGATCGCTTTCGTGATGATCTTTATCTTTCATCAATTTTGCAAAATCAGACGGTTTGATACTTTGAACAAACTTTTTAAATTCTTGCGCTTCTTCTTCATCTTTTGCAGAATCTGTAGAAACAGAACCATTTGAAATGACATTTGCCGTAACAAATATTGGTGCATCAACTCTTATCGCAACCGCAATAGCGTCAGACGGGCGTGAATCAATTTCTAAAGTATTACCTTCATCATTCACCAAAAACAATGTTGCATAATAAGTATCTTTTTCAACATCATTAATTTCAACTTTATCCAAGTGATAACCTGTTTTTTCTATAATGTTAATAATCAAATCATGCGTCATCGGTCGAGCAACCGCAAGATTTTCTATCTTTCTAATAATTGCACTGGCTTCCGCAGAACCAATCCATATAGGAAGTGCTTTCCTATTTTCTTTATCGTGTAAAACTACAATTGGGGAACCTGTTCTAGTATCAAGGGCTATTCCCATAACTTTCATTTCAATCATTATACTACTATCTACCTTTCAGTACTGTTATTGTACTCTATTTTGCGTAAACCGTCAAGAAAAATAAATAGGGTATTTACGAAATAAAATATTTATGCTAGTATAGAATTATGCACATGTCGCAGTTTGTTTAAACTGTGAAAACTAAATATAGAAGTGGAGTAGTGGCCGAGTGGCTGAAGGCGGCACCCTGCTAAGGTGTTATGTGGGTATAACCTGCATCCAGGGTTCAAATCCCTGCTGCTCCGTATTAAAAGTCCGATGACCATTTGGTTAGCGGACTTTTATTTTGCAAAAAGTCAATAAATAATTCTTTTCATTTTTTTTACAACTTAAAAATTTTTCGAAAATAATATTTTGCGCCTAAGAATGTCTTGTCTTTCTTGTTGTTATTTGCGCGATCAAATTATCTGCAAAATCTACTTCTTTGGTTCTACCTTGTGTTTGAAAAACTTTTTTTGCATCTTTTATTTTTGACAAAGCAAGTTTAGGATTTTCCTTCATACAAGTTTTGGCAATATCAATACGAGCAAAAGCTAATCTCAAGCTGTAAATTTTTTCATTTTCTGTCTCTTTGGAAACAGTTTTGAAACCTTTTTTAGCCTCCTCAAAATCAGACACGATTCCTTTCAAACATTTTTCTTCCTTCAAAAGAGTTTTAACATATTTTTTTGACATCCATTCTGATTTATACAATTTTTTCAAATCTACAACCCTTGCCAAAACATGGAACTTATCACCTTGTTCTTCCGCATTAGTTATGGCTTTTTCAAGAATAGAAATTCTTTTTTCTTTAGCAATCGGAAGTTTTGCGAGTCCGCTATATACAATTCCCGCAAAATCTTTTTGTCCTTTTTGCTGCAAGTTTTCCGCAAAATCCGCCAACTTTTCACTAAACACGTCAAGCATTCCAAACTTGGTATATTGTTTTTTAAAAGCATTCATTTGCCCGCTAAAAAACCTCGTATCTTGGTATTTTACCCGCATTGTTGACTTTTTAAAATGATCAAAATTGTGTTCTAAATGTGTTACATTAATTGGTTTTATATTCATATTTTTCCTTTACAAAAACTCTTTAGGAATATGCTTAAACTCATCCCTAATTTCTTGACCTTGTTCTTAATACTTTTTATTTGTATCCATCAGCTTTTATTTCAGTTTACCTTTCCGCCCAATTATCACTTTATCAAAAACATATGGAGTAGCTTTATTCAAACGAATAGCACCGCCACACTAATTCACAAATTTTTGAGTTGTTTTTGACATGAGAGCGTTTTTAAGTTGCATACAATAAACAAAACTCCTAAAAAAATTTTTTGCTTGTTTATTATATAATTAAAGAAAAAAGAAAGGATAAATATGTTTATATTAGAAGCCCCATATGTTTCTGACTTGATGTTAAAAACTTTAGAGAATAATCAATTTGAAGTTCTCTCAAACGATATCGCAAAAAATTATTCGTCTGAATACAAATTAAATCTAATTGACAAAAATACAGCAAAAAACAGTTTGAAAGTATATTCTAATTCAGAAAACTCCATTAACTGGGTTCTAAACAATTTTCAAAACTCAGATTTAGCAAGACTAATCAATCTTTGCAAAAACAAATTTGAATTCAGAAAAAGTATTTCATCCATTTATCCAAATTTCTTTTTTACAGAAATTGCATTAAAAGACCTACAAATTGTTGATATTTCTAAATTCCCAAAACAATTTATCATCAAACCTTCAATCGGATTCTTAAGCATGGGTGTTCATAAGGTTTCTTCCCACTCCGAATGGGAAAACACTGTTGATACTATAAACACAGAAGTTGACATGTTTGCAAAAAACTTTCCAAAAGATGTTTTGAGCTCATCTAATTTTATTATTGAAGAAATTATTCAAGGCGAAGAATTTGCAATAGATGCATATTTTGACAAAGCAGGGAGTCCTGTAATTCTGAACATTTTCCAACATCCATTTGTTAGCGAAGATGATGTCAGCGATAGAGTATACATTTCATCCGGCAAAGTTATTAAAGAGAACTTGAAAAACTTTGAAAATATTCTTGCTAAAATCGGAAAAACATTAAATATAAAGAATTTTCCTATGCACATTGAGGTTATTAAATGTGCTGACAACACAATTGTCCCAGTAGAAATCAACCCAATGAGATTTGCAGGTTGGTGCACTACAGATTTAGCTTATTATGCTTATGGAATAAATATTTACGAATATTTTAACAATGACTTAAAACCAGATTGGGATAAAATCCTTGCAGACAAACAAGATAAAATTTATTATTTTGCAATGGCAGAAACACCTGCAGATATAGATAAATCTGCAATAAAATTTGATTATCCTGATTTAGAAAAATTTTTCTATAAAGTTTTGGATTTTAGAAAAATAGATTATAAAGAAAAACCTTTATTTGCAGTTATTTTCGGAGAAGCTGAAAATAAAGAAGAAATCACAAAAATTTTAGAACTTGATATTCATGATTTTATAAAATAAAACATTGTATAAAAACAAAAAGTCGCAGTTTTTATTCTGCGACTTTCTTATTCTTCATAGATTTTTCAAATTATACAATTGTTTTAACCCAGCCTTCAGGTCCTTTAATTTTACCAAACTGAATACCAGTCAATGTATCATATAATTTTTTAGAAACCGGTCCCATGCCATTTTGGGAATTTGCAAACACAATTTCTTTACCATGATCATTTACTTTGCCAACAGGAGAAATTACTGCAGCTGTTCCGCATAAGCCACATTCAACAAAATCGCCTATTTCTGACAAATAAACTTCTCTTTCTTCTGTTTCATACCCCAAATTTTTCGCCAAAGCCATTAATGAACGTCTTGTAATTGACGGCAAAATACTTGGTGATTTTGGAGTTACAACTTTGTTATCTTTTGTCACAAAGAAGAAGTTTGCTCCACCTGTTTCTTCAACTTTTGTACGAGTTTGGGGATCTAAATACATATTTTCATTAAACCCCTCATCATGAGCTTTTACAATCGGGTACAAGCTCATTGCGTAGTTCAAGCCAGCCTTGATGTGCCCTGTTCCGTGTGGCGCAGAACGATCAAAATCACTAACTTTCAATACAATTGAATTTGAACCGCCGTTTTTAAAATATGGTCCAACCGGCGAAACAAAAATTCTAAATTGATATTCTGTCGCAGGTTTAACACCCATTACAGGACCTGTTGCGAACAGTACCGGACGGATATACAAAGCAGCACCTGTTCCAAATGGAGGAACATATTCAAGGTTGGCTTTTACAACTTGTTCAACTGCATCAACAAATCTTTCTTCTGGAAATGGAGGAATTTCAAGACGTTTTGCGGTATCTACCATTCTTTTTGCGTTCATATCTGGTCTAAAAACAACAACATGCCCGTCTTCTGTTGTGTAAGCTTTCATACCTTCAAAAACAGTCTGTGCATACTGAAGCACTCCGGCACACTCACTCAGTGTAATCGTAGCTTCATCGGTCAGCACACCGTCATCCCATGCGCCGTTTTTATAGTTTGAGACATAACGCTTATCAGTCACCTGATAACCGAAGCCTATATTTGACCAGTCAATGTTTTTCTTTTCCATAGCTGATTCCTCTTTTCTATTGTTAATTTTATCTGAAAATAGTTTAGTCCCATATCCGGTAACTGTCAAGCGCCAGCGTGCAAATTCTGATATTTTAAAGTCTTAAAGTATTGCTGTCCGCTCCTCTCCCGACAACCCGGAAGTCTCTCTTTTCAAACTGCATTTCCCGTATACAGCCGGTAATATTTTCCATGCTCGGCCATGAGCTGATCATGATTCCCACGTTCAATAATACGTCCCTGCTCGAGTACCATGATACAGTCACTGTTGCGTACCGTCGAGAGCCGATGCGCGATGACAAATGTCGTCCGTCCCTTCATGAGCCTGTCCATGCCCTCCTGCACAATGCGCTCGGTACGCGTATCGATCGAGCTGGTCGCCTCGTCGAGAATCAGCACGGGCGGATCGGCGACC
>ENA-ORPK01003233-ORPK01003233.1-human-gut-metagenome-genome-assembly--contig:-NODE-3233-length-10337-cov-5.858102_pt1 | contig 10337 bp, 9 predicted proteins | sample MGYA00242139_ERZ509068 | MGnify/ENA primary metagenome ERZ509068 (study PRJEB26280, sample SAMEA2338687) | human gut metagenome | biome: human gut; feature: human-associated habitat; material: faeces... | reverse complement strand
CCGCCGTTGCCGTCGGGCTTGTCAGTCTTGTAGAAGTAGATTTTCTTGTCGAAGAGCATGAACCGGCTGCGTTCCAGGTCGTTCACGCCTTCGTCCAATTTGAACCAGATTTCGAAGGCCATCGCGCCCTCTGGAATCAATGCATCATGGCTGAACACCGAGATTCCGCTGGGTTTCTCCTTGTCGCCCTCGTCAATGCAGGGTTGGAAGGCAAAGCATCCAGGGGCGTATTCCACGGGCTGCCCCGCCAGGACACGCCCGGGCCAGTTGTTGGAACTGCCGTCCTGGGCTGGGCTTCCGGCGTTGGAAAAGTCCCACAGACCTACGATTTCCGCGCCGTCGGGGGCGGGGGCGAAAGGCATCCCCGCCGCAGGTAACACCGTGGCGAGGGCGAGGAGGAAGATTGTGAAGAGAATGCGCTTTTTCATCGTGGTTTCCTCCCCTTATTTCATGATTTGCAGGTGGACAGGACGGTAGATGCCGCCAGCATGGGAGACGTCCTGCACGCGGACGGTAATCTGGTTGGGCTCGCCCCAGCGAACCAAATCCGTGATGTCAAGGGAGAAGGGGACGTTCCAGCCCGTCGGGCCGATGTTGTGCACGCCCACGTATCTGCCGTTGAGCCATACCCAGGCACTCTCGTCCACGCTGTCGAAATGAAGCTCCACCGCGTTGAATTCCTCGGGCTTCGGGGGGACGTCGAAGGTGGTGCGGTACCAGGCGATTCCATCGTAGTCGTAGCCAAAGTCCTCCCAGGGCTTGCCAATGCTGATTCTTGCCCAGGAGCTGTCGTCGAACTCCTCCTTGTAGCACTCTTCGTTCAGGTGCATGTTGGCGTCAGGGTCAAGGCAGAAGGCCCATCCGTCCATTGGCAGGGGATGATCCTGGATGAGGGTGACCTCATGGTCCCAGTCGGGACGGTTTTTCAGCAGCTGGACATTGCGGTGGAATGGCCAGGTTACCTGGGAGAGAATCGCGCGCAGCTGGGAGTCGCCGGCGGTCTTCAATATCTGCTGGGCAAGCTGAAGGCGCTCGGGTGGCAACGGCCTCTTGCTGAAGTAGATGGAGGCGGCGACTACGCAGACGTTCGTTTCGCTGCTGTGAAGGCATTCGACAAGCAATTCGGGATCCACGTCCTCGCCGCAGAGCTGCCATAGGACAAGCAGGGCGTTGTAGCGCATCTGGGGATCTTCGTCGCCGCGGACGATTCCATTCAGGAACGGCACCGCCTCCTGCCCGCAATCCCCCAGCAGGCGCAACGCGGTCCTGCGAAGGATGGGGTCGGTCTCGGAATCAATGGTGGCCTGAAGGCGCGCAAAGTCCAGCTCGCCGTTGACGAGGGAGTCGCGCTTGTCGGAGAGTGTCGAGCCCAGGGCAATGGCAGAGACACACAACACAAGGAGAAGACAATGGATTTTCATGGATGTGAGGGTGGTTGAAGGCTGGTGGAGGGAAGGTGGAAAGCACCCTGAAAAGGCCAGGCTTTCCCAGGACGCTCAAGCGAACACAATACTGTAATGCCCATTTTGCGTTGTTTCGCGGCACTCCTGCATCTTTTCCATCCACCCATTCAGGGGCCCCGCGGAGGTTACAGTCCTGTGGCTGCCCCGGATGCTCCTGCACCACATACAAAAACGCCCCCGTCCCGTGTGGGAGGAGGGCGTTTGACGGATCAGGCTAGCTACTAGTGGAAGTTGTTGTAGCCCATGTTGCCGTGGGGGCGGGGACCGCGGGGCTCGCGGGGCTTCGCCTCGTTGACAGTCAGGGTGCGGCCGTGGTCTTCCTTGCCGTTCATCGCGTTGATGGCGGCCTCAGCCTCGGCGTCGTCTCCCATCTCGACGAATCCAAAACCCTTGGAACGCCCGGTGTCACGGTCGGTGATGACTCGCGCAGAGTCAACCTTGCCGAATTGGGAGAAGAGCTGGTTGAGCTCGGCGTCAGTGACGGCGTAGCTCAGGTTGCCAACATACAGATTCTTGCTCATTGTCTAGGGGATTTCTCCTGTCTGGTTCTCGTGTCCCGAACGTTTCAGTGGATTGCTCTTTCCCGGGGACATGCAGAGGAAAGGAGCCTCGTGGCTCAATCGGAGAACGTTCTTCGCGGAGAGAATGGAGGGGAGAAGACACACGAATGCGCCTGTAACTCAAGTCCCTCTGGCAGGAGTTCTATCGACTAACATCTCTAATTATAGCTAATTCAAGGGATTTTTCAAGAGAATACAAGAAAAAAACACGGTTTGTAACTGGAAAAGTCACGGTTTGCTTCATCCAGTGACATTGTTAGCCTGGATTACTCCACATTCCCCAAGTCCACATGGATGGCAGAGTGCCCGATTGCGCAGAGGCTATGACCGATAGCCTGGACAAACAAGCACGCCAACATGCTGTTCTGCCAAAAGAACGCCCTGCGGCAGACACAGCTACTCCTATTTCGATAAATGCCCCAGACAAACATGATGACCCTGGACTGCGCAGATGCTGTTGCGAAAGCAATTCTGCCACGGGTTCCAGAGGATTTGTTAAATGGGCTGTTGTGTGGTTAGGGAATGCGCCGTGTCAGAGGAATGGGAGAACATTCATTTAGGGCAGCAGGCTTTAACATTTCGTTAGGGAATGCGCCGTGTCAGAGGAATGGAAGAGCCGAATAAAACAAGCGATATGCTTCCTTATGCTGGAATCTATACGTGATCGTCTGTGTCGGCTCGTTCAATTTTACTGGATAACAACAGACCTAATTCAAAGAGTATCCAGGTTGGAAGTGCCAGCATTACCTGGCTTACCACATCAGGTGGTGTCAGGATGGCGGCGAAAACTAGAATGACCGTCATTACATAAGGTCGCTTGCGTTCCAACGATGCCGTGCTTATGACTCCGAATTTCACGGCGAGCAGCACTGCGACGGGCACTTGAAACATCAGTCCGAATGCCAATGAAAGCCATCCGGCTAGGTCGAGAAAACTGGAAAGGCCAAGAATGGGTTGTATGTCATTTGTGGCGAATTCGGCAGAAAACTTCATGAGAAGAGGCAGAATACAGCAAACACAAAAGGCTATTCCGCCAAGGAAGAGAAACGATGATCCGGCCAGCCACCAGACTAGCGCTTGGCGCTCATGATGGTAGAGCGCAGGTAGCAGGAACCGACAAATCTGCATCATGTTCCATGGACAACCAAGGATCAACGCAACAATTAATGCCAACTTGAGCCGCACGAGAAATACCTCCATTGGAGCGAAATAATGGAGGACTCCAAAGGTATGTGGACAACACCATTGCACCAAAGCGGAAATAATCCACGGTGAGAGTATATACCCAACGGGATAGAGTAATGCCGTGGCTGTTAGCATCCGCAACAGCGTCCATCTAAGTTCTTCTAGATGGTTGATGAACGTGTCGTTGTCAGGCATCGGCGGAAAGATGGCTGGCTATGTCAAGGAATGCTCTAAGTACACAGGGAGGCTACGATTCTTTCTTTTCTGATGCGTCCTGTGCTTCAGATGTAGCAGCCTTTTCAGCAGCCTCCATTAGATCCCTGCTTTCTTTTGCAAGTGCGTTCTTTGCCTTTTTGTATTCAAAAGAAGCGCGACCAAGTGCTCTCGCTAATTCCGGAATGCGTTTTGCACCGAAGACAATCAGGATAAACAGGACAATAAGAAGGAGTTCTGTAAAACCGACAGACATTGCTAGCCTCCATTGAACGGTTGAATTGAATATTGAACGAATTGATGTTGACCTGGAAGACGGTGTAAGTACCTTATAGAAGGGTAAAGCCAAAACCCGGCATGAATCTGAATGAGGACAATGCGCCGTGCCAGGGAGAATCGACGCCTGGTTGCCATGGAAATATGATGAGGAAGCGATACTTGCTGTCTAGATTTGTGGACTGACTATGTTTCATTAGTTTAGATGGTAACGAAATCAGTATAATACGAAGATGCGATATGGAAAGATGGAAATGGCTAAGAAAGAAGGGCTGCCTTCGGGGCAGTAGTATGCATAGAAAGAAGTATTGGTGTCGAGAGGTAGTTGCTCCATAAGAGGAAAGTGTAGAATGAAGAGTGAATGCTTGATGGAATCTCTCGCGTTGGATGTGAAGTGGTCGCGAATGCAGTGGGCATTATTGGACATTTTTGTTTGCGGTCGCTTCAGCAAAAGGAATCTCCTCCAATGGGATGGTAGCGGGTGGAGTCATACTGGCAGGCATGAATACACTCCGCGGTGGAAGGGATGACTGGCCAAATATGGAGGCAGGAGGTTGAGTAATATTGAGAACTATTGATGCACTTGATTGTCAAGGATATGAAGCACCTTATTTATTGTCAGGATTGGATGGAAAGAGGATGCTTGTGAAGAAATGCCAAGCCTTGTGCATTCGCGATGCAACACTTCTGCCGAATGTCTGGCAGAAATGTTGAAATGATCGTAGAGAAAGAAAAAAGGAGCCTGTCCTGCCCGTGGCAAGTTGCGCCTGGGTGACAACTCCTCAAGTGCCCAGTCATCGGGCGAATTAATGAGGATGGCTGGATAGTCGTATCCCATCGCGCGCAATAAGAAAACATTTATTGAAGACATGTTGTCAATAGCAAGAAGTGTAATGTCAAATATATCATCGGACAATAACGAATTGATGACATGTCCAGTTGACGAGGAGAAAACACTTGTCAATGGAACTGCCGTAGATGCATATCCGTTCTCGGCAAGTGGTATCAGCCACTTCTGGGCAATCTGACTATATTCCTTGGTTAAAACGACAATGCGTTTCTTGATAGGTCCATTGCGAGGCTCGTACCATATAGTATTGTTATGTATACTTGCATAATAACTAATTCGATTCTCAACTATTACCCCGACCAGTGGGATAAGGCAACATACTCCACATGTGAATGCACACACCGGAATGACGCGTTTTTTTAGGTTAATGAATAGATTCTTACTGGAATGCACAATAAGAAACAGCATAGAAATGAATGCAGGAGGAAGAACATGCCAATATATGAATGTTGTTGAGAATAACCCACAGACAAGATATGAAAGCACAGCCCCCGACAAATATGCATGAAGCGCCATTTCATGGCTTGTTTCCGGATGGAAGCAAGCAGCGTATACGCTAAGAAAACATGTAGCAATCAACCATGCAACCGGCAAACCAACGCTGGCGGCCAGAGTTAGGAAGTCATTAACTAAAGTGCCATATCTTCCATGTGAGGTGTGACGCTGGTAATGTCTTTCGTAATACTCTCCAACCGCAGGAGGAAGACCCACGCCATGTGACCAGTTTTTAGCTATAAGCGCACAGCCGCCTGTCCAAACCTTGAAACGATTGACAATGGAGTTGTCATATTTCAAGCTTGAGCCCGTGAGCCGTGACAAGCCTAGGTTTGAAAGAAGAATTAATGATATGAATGCTGCTGGCCAGAGCCATGGCAAAAGACTGGTTTTTCTCAAAAGAAATGCAGAAAGGCACATTCCGGCAAAACAGCCTAGCCAGCCTCCTCTTGAAAAAGTCAGGAAAAGCATTAGCAATAGAATGATGCAAATGATGAAGAGAATTGATCTGATGTGCTTATTTTTCCTACAAGAATAATGCAATCCAATGAGAAGAAGTATCAAGGGGCATAAAAAAGCGGCACATAGATTAGGGGAATCAAAAAACAATTGCAGTCTTGTTATGCCAAGGTAATGGAAGCTCATTTGTACTTATTTCACAATTGCAAGCCGTGGGTTTCTGGATGTGCAACCAAATATTTACATAATTCCCGTGGCGAAACGACAACAAATTGAATTAGTTCATAAGGAAGAGGCGTTTCGGTACATTGCCGGTCGGCTGTCCCTACATGGGAGTGCTTGAAGCATACCCAGTGGAGATAAGTGCCACGTTCAATGCATTGTCGTCCTAATTCAGCAGTGGCAGGAATGACAAGGCAGCAATTACCATGGAGAGCGCGCATGCGCACTACAGCGGGTTCGGACACTAGTGGGGTATAACGTGTTCCGCAATACAATTTTGCAGTGTTACAGGCAATAAAATGTTCTGCAAGACCGCCACAAGATGACCCTCTAGCAATATTAATCCATTTTTCCCCCAGGGCGCAGTGCCTCTCAAGGAGACTGCTGAAGAAAGAGAAATGCCTATGCGACCCGGTTTCTTTGTATATGTAGTTTTCTTGCCCCTTTTGTGACAATCCTTTCTTTACATCAATTGACAATGAAAAGATGCTTTTACTGCATTGCTTCGTAAAGAAACGCACCCAAATGGGAAAGACATCTTTCCTCATTGGCGCTGCCTTCCCGTTAAAGCAGGTGATAAAGAGATAATTAGATGCTGTAGTCAAAGGAGGCAGTGTTGCGATATCCAATGAAACGATATGTCTTACAAGTGAAGTTAGGTTATAATGTCGTTCAGATATGTGTGAAAAAGCCTCTTCCAGAAAGGCATTTGATGTTGAGCGCCCGGGCAATTGATTCAAAAGAGGAAGAGAGATAGTGTGATTAAAACTAATCCGGAAGATGGAAATACAGCATAAAGCCTCTGCAAGGATAATTAGAGAATAACCTAGATATGTGAAACAGGTTGTCATTTGTTTCTACGCCTGTAGATCTTGAAGGCGATTGCAGTCGTGAGCGTAATTAATCCTAATATTCTAAGAATAATAACTCCATAATCAAAGAAGAAATTAATAATCCAGTGCCACGAATTTGCAAATAAGGAATTAATTTTTGCAATCCAAGAAGATAAATTGTCCCGGAATTTGTCTCTGGGATTTTTTTGATTTAAATACGCAATCGAGTATTCATCATACTTTTTGTTGCAATAGTCGGCATAGTTTTCGATTTCAACTACAGTTGCGTCAGAAGGATACTCGAATTTGCAGGATGCAGGGAATTTATCCGTGAAGACAATTTTATCGAACTTTGGCGAGAAGCGCATTGGTGTCCCTGACAATGTGAATCCAAGCGCGTCATAGATGAAGGGAGAATCAGGTTCCTTGTCAATGTAGACTTCAAAAGCGCAGTAGTATGCTTTTCTTAGCGTGTCCTTGTTGTCTCTGTAATCCTTAAGGGTGAGTCGATATCGGTCTAGCTGTTTGGTCTCTGGGAAGGCAACTAAAAAGGAATGCCAATAGAAATGGCATGCCGGGGCGTTGACAATGGAACTCTCGGTGTCAGGATATCGAACGATTAGTTTCCAGCATGGCTTCCCCATAAAGATAGAATCACCAAGGATGTACTTTCCAGCCTTCAGACGTTGTTCCTCAAGCATTCCACGCACGCAAACCCACGGATAATTGCCAAAAAGGGTGTCTTGGTGGAATACAATTCTTTTCTTACTCTTCCCTTTCATTTCAAGCCATTCGTATTCCTGATTGGAACGGAAGTCAGTAAGTGTCCAATAGGGGACCTTGCGTCTGCCTGCCTGGGCGTTCTTAAGAAATAATTTGCCATTGTAATAGCTCTTGCTTATTTTCTTGGTGCCGTCTGCGTTTACAAATCTTTTTTCTGCACAGAAGGGCGTTTTCAATGAATAGTCCAGGGCGCGTGTCAACAAATCTCGTGCTTCATGGACATTGAGTTGCCGTTCACCAGCTATACATAGGTTAAAGAGGTTTACAATGAAAAATAAGAGAAGAAAAGAACAATTTTTCATACACCGCTAATAAGAAAGGCCGTTCTTAAGCTAAAGGTTAATTCAGGCGCAAAGTTCATGTTTCGTAATGCAATTCCTATTCCCATTCCTTGTGGGTCACAGATGAGCAGTGATTTGTACTGTTGCTAGTACAATTAAATACGTCATGGCACATAAATTTTTCGTGGCATGTGTGTGGGTTGCTGCCGTTGCATGTATACTCATTTACGCAATGGTTAAATTCTGCAACTTTACAAATCTCTCTTTCCCTTGGGAATCTACCGTCATCAACACGATCCTTGGCAATTCCTATCATGGAGAAATGCGCCAGTGCACCTAGTCCAGCAAGTTTTCCAATTAGTTTCAGAAAATCACGACGAGAAAGTTTTGTTGACTGGCTGTCTTGATTATTGTTAGGTTTCATGGAGTTGTTCCCTTCCTTATTATTAATGGATTGTGGTTGAGGAGTTCCTACACTTGTGTGAAAGCCATGCGGCCTGCTCAATTTGTCTTTGAACTAGAAAACAGAACTTATCTGAAAAACACATCGTGCCATCTTCGCGCGCACACTCCCAAATGCATGGTCCATTACAAAAAGGATATGCCCAGCATGTTCCGCAGTGTTTGTGGAGCAGGGATTGGTATTCTTTCCATATAGATTTACACTTGTCCCAATTGGGGCCAGTAAACACATTGCCTGTTATCCATTCCTTCATTCCACAGAATTTGGCACAAGGATACAAATATCCGTCGGAGTCCACTCCGAAAGTGCTCGTTCCTGCGGCACAGGAGTTTGTCGGAATAATAATTGATGATGTATTCATTATTTGTTTAACCCATCTTTCATGCGGAAAATATGGCGGTCTTCTCCCCCTTTTCATATACCACAAGATTGAATTAAGTTCTTCTTCAATTTGATAGGCTGCATCCTGTAATTCCAACGAAGAAAGGCTCATTGAATTTGGATGCTCGGCTTGGTTCGTTGCATACCCAAGAATAATCTTGGAAAACCCAAATCGCCTGAAAAAAGAAATCAGTCCCTTGATTCTTGGTATTGGATGACACATTGTTGCACGGACACTAACCGTTCGTTGCCGCATTAGTTTCTTTATATTCTTCGATGCAATTCTATATGATCCTTTCCCCGTCTTGTCAGGACATTGGCTGTCGTGTAATTCGCGCGGACCATCTAAGCTGACAAGTAAACCGAAATTCTCATAAACAATATGGTTAATCATTGTATCATCAAGTAGTGTCGCATTTGTTGTAATGACATAATGAATTGGGTTTTGGTTTGACGGAACCGTTTTCGAGTAGGAAATGACATAGTCGATAACTGGCTTGTTAAGCAAGGGCTCGCCTCCGAAGAATGTGATCTCACGCTTTTTTGCACCATTGCTTGCCAATAGGTCAACAGCAGCTTTTGCTATTGTTGAAGACATTAATCTATTATCTTTCAGATGCGTTGGGCAATAACAGTAAAGGCAGGCCAGGTTGCATCCCTCTGAGAGCATGAGTTGCAGGTCAGATATTCCGTGTGAATAATCTTCTCGTTCTATCATTCTTATTCTTTCTTTTACATTGACAATATTCTTTTTTTGCCCGAATAGCCCATTTTCTGCCAGTAGGGACAATTCCTGATTAAATGATTTAATATCTTCCGTGTCATAACCTTTTTCAATAAGCTGATGTAATATATTTGGGTTATTTGATGATTTAAGGATAGATAATGCTTCGAAGGCAAGCGGTGAAATGCTAAAAAACAGTCCCGATGATGGGCAATACACGAAGGAGTCGCCACGAACCTTGAAGAGATGATATGATTCCTTTTTCATTGTATCTGGATTATTCCGGATTATTAAGGAAGAAACCAATTATCAATTGAGCCTTCGTTTCTTGAGAATACACTTAGTCCCTCATGAGGATAGAACTCAAGCATGGGCGTTGTCAACATCACGGGTAGCCCGCCTCAGGTATTGTTTTGCTCCTTGCCGTATGTTGCATTCGTGCCCGGCAACATTCATTTCACCAAAGGCCAATTCCTTGCACTGCTACGCTGCTCGCTTCATGACTCTTGAAGGATGCAACATTTGTCAGATGTAAAATTATGTTAAAGGTTTTTCCCCTGTCATACTATGGTGTGCTCTGTCCCACAAGGCCCCTGGAGTTACCTGAGGCTTGAACCATCGGCGGCGGCCTTAAGAAGAGGATCATGTTCAACGGCCGCCCAGTAGACATGGCAATGGACTGGGCTTATTGCGGGTAGAATGCAGACCGTATTCACCAGGAGATTCCTATGGGAGGGAGGTGCTCCTGATGTTGAAGAGTGTCAGCGTTGCGGTGATGATCGAAAACTGTTTTCTTTTGTGAGAAAGAAAACAGGACAAGTCAGCCTAGGCCGTGAGTAGAAAGGATGATATGGACGAGTGAGCCATTGGGGTTGATGTGTGATGCCTATTGCATTATATATAGTTCTATTCCCTAGTCACTTCCCAATTTGTTATGGTGCATCGAGTCTGGCATGAAACTCAAACGTGCGAATCTGGAGGCAGGGCAAGGTTCGCCTTATGGTCCATGGATTATTCCTGCCATGATGCATGACGATAATATAACGCGTTTCAACAAAATGCAAATTTCATGCTCCCAAGAGTGGAGTCCCTGTCAGTAACAAAGAATGAAATTGCCAGAAGGCTGGATTTCCCCTTTCCCCTCCTGCG
>ENA-ORPK01003229-ORPK01003229.1-human-gut-metagenome-genome-assembly--contig:-NODE-3229-length-10355-cov-3.126019_pt1 | contig 10355 bp, 13 predicted proteins | sample MGYA00242139_ERZ509068 | MGnify/ENA primary metagenome ERZ509068 (study PRJEB26280, sample SAMEA2338687) | human gut metagenome | biome: human gut; feature: human-associated habitat; material: faeces... | reverse complement strand
CCTACCGTAACTTTTTTATAAAATTTGCTGGCGGGGTAAGTACCCCGCCCTACTTTCTAAATTAATTTTCCGTTATATCTTTACCATTCCTTTTAACAACTTTACCATTTTTATCATATTCATAAGTTGTAAAAGAGGAAGGCGCTTTTCCAAAATATCCTTCTGATTGTTTTATCAAATCACCATTAGTATTATATTCATTGGTATATACATGATCGACCCCATGCACAGGATGTTTCTCTGTTGTTTTTATTAATTTTCCATTACTATTATATTGATTATCAATACAAACTTTTTCATTGTATTCTCTGATCAACGTTCCATCGTCAATATTTTTATTATTTTCATTGTAAGATATTGGATTCCCTTTTTCATCATATTTATAATTATCATAAGTAGTAACTAGCTGTTTTTGACTTGAATTTGAGAAGGAGTCATCATCTGAGCAAAAGAAACCACTATACTCTTCTGTTTGAATTCTTTCTCTTCTGGTAATACGCCCTTTTTCATCATAAGTTACGAAAACATCTATTGGAACATCTTCATAAATACTTTCTGAAAATTTAGCTGTAGAATTTTTCAAATTAAATAATTCTCCAAGTTTTTCCTTTATCATCACCCAAGGTTTGCCTATCAAGCCTTTATCTTGGTACATTTTTAAAGTTTCAGGATTATCAAAATCATTCGCATCTACAATTGCATTGTGATTATTATCTCCTCCAAAATCAAAGATTTTAATATCTTTAGGATTAGTTCCTTTTTGTTGCACAGGTTGTTGAGAATCTCCTGTCGCTTGAGGTCCTTGTGGAGTATTAGGAGTTTGATCAATAGAAAAATCAGTCATAAAATAACACCTTTCTGTATTCATATATACTATTTATATCTTACATATATAAAAACATTTTATTACTATAAATTGCATAAGCGTGTCATATTATATTATATTATATAAGGCATTATAACTGGGTTTGAGGCTATTTTAAATTTATTTTTACATCTCGTAATATTAGGTTAATTGATGAAATCTAATTAGAAGTGGAACGCCTTGAAGTTAAAGTTTAAGAGTGTTGCACTTTAAAGCAGAATCTAGCACTGTCATTACAAGTAACCAGTCGCAATTATGTCATTCTGAAAAGACAGAAAATCTAGCGAACAGCGTAGATTTTCGTCTTATTCAGAATCTATTAATGTTGATAATATTCATGATGTCGGGGTGGGTACCACGACCTACCGTAACAACTGCGGTGTATACCGCTGATACGAACTTATTCACCTATTCACTTATTGCCTTATTCGCTTCTGATACGGTCTTTTCACTTCTCACGTTTCACTTTTCACTTATTATCTTATTCACTTTTATAAGCCTTAGTGCCATAGTAACTTAGTAACTTAACTTTCGCTTAGCTACTTTTGATACAGACTTTGTATCTTTGCTTCTATACTTTCCTCTTTACTAAAAACATTTTTTCTACTAACATTAGCGGTATGTATCAAATTAAAAATCAAATTTATTTAGACATGACCAAGAACCAAAAATCTGCATTGTGTAATTTTTTGCGGGCGTTGGTTAAGAAATCTCCAGAACTTTCTGTTGAAGATATTTTTGACAAATTTCTTGATGATGAAAGATATTATTTTGAAATAAATAATCCGCATTTTGAGTTTTTGGAAAATTATCTTGATGATGAAAAATTTTTGAGCGATACAATGCTTTTGCTCAAAGAATGCAGAAAATATTACGATTACAAAAAAAAGCAAGAACCTATAATTCAAGCACAAAAAGAATACGAAAAGAAAAAGCGTGCTTTTTTACGTGAGGTTAAAATGTCGAAAGAAACTCCTACTAAAAAACAACTTTATTATTACGACAAATTATGCAAAAAATACAATTTAGAAAAACAGGAATTGACCTCAAAATTGCAAGCGAGAGATGAAATAGACAGGATTATAAATGAGTATTCAAGAGATTTTGAAAATATTGACTGATAGTGGAATTGAACCTAATGAAGCTAATATAGAAGTGAAAATGCTTTTAGAGCATTTTGCCGATTACGGGGTGAAAGATATTATTATGGGAAATAAGTTAGACCCTAAAAAACTTTGGATAGTTAAAGAAAAAGCTGAATTGAGGGCAAAAACTCATCAGCCTATTCAACATATAATAGGTTTTGCTGATTTTATGGGAGAAAAATTTATTGTAAACCCTTCAGTACTTATTCCTAGAGATGAAACAGAAATTCTTGTCAGAAAAGCGATTGAGATTATTAATCAAAACAATTTAAAAATGGCATTGGATGTTGGTACCGGTTCTGGATGTATAGCTTGTATGGTGGCAAAATTCACAGATAGTCAAATAATTGGACTTGATATATCGTCGGATGCATTGAATACTGCACTTGATAATGCTTCAAAATTGAATTTATTTAACAAAGCTATTTTTAGAAAATCGAACATTTTTTCTAATGTAAAACCAGGTGAAACTTTTGATATAATTGTGTCTAATCCTCCTTATATTCCTCCTGCAGAGAAAGCAAAAATCCAAGAGGAAGTAAAATTTGATCCGGAATTGGCTCTTTATACAAGTGATGAAAAAGGACTTGAGTTTTATGAAAAAATAACCAATGGAGCACCAAAAATATTGAATAAAGGTGGTTATTTACTGTTTGAGATTGGCATTAACCAATCAGCAGATGTAAAATCGATTATGGAAAAAAATGGTTTTTCAAATATTGAAATAATAAAAGATCTTGCAGGTATTGATAGAGTTATAGTCGGTTGTTATAAAGGTGAATAGGTTCGTATCAGATTAATACTCAATCTGCACTTAGAGGAAAAGATGTATTTACATTTGTATTCTATCCATCAAGAAGTACAACATTTAAACCTTTCGGAATGCAAGGAACAGTACCTTTCCAAGGCGGAACTATTACTCGTGATATATTACTTCATGGTCCAATTAGAACAGGTGGTTGTTATAAAGAATCAGGCGGACCTGACTACTATGGCCCTGGAGACGGATGTGGTGCTGTAATCATGATGGATGACTGGAAAATTAGTAAAGATTATCCTTGGTAAGATACTTAAAGTAATTTTTATTTGTTTTTTGTTATAAAAATCAATCTCTGATGTGTAGATGGGTGAGTAGAAAAATATTGAAGAAATTCCGGAGCTTTTTCTTCTTTTTCAAGATATTTAAAAAATTCTACAGCACCAGTGTTTCTGCCATATAATTTATAAAGCATTTTGTTTGCATATTCATCTGCTTGTTTTTCTTGTGCACGTGAATATGTCAATGCATTCAAATCAGATATACCATTAACTGCGATATTGGTATTATTTTGTCCGCCTGATAGAATAGATGTTACCAATCCTGCAAGAGCTTGTCTGCTAACGTGTTTTAAACAATCTCTATTTGCATAGTGTCCTAATTCATGTGCCATTACAAATGTCAGTGTTTCTTCATTGTTAATTTTATCTAAAAGTCCTTCAGTAAAAGTAATTGAGCCATCTAATTTAATATAGGCATTAAACTCTTTATCGGGGACGATAGATATTACAAAATTCGGTTTATTCTGTAGAACTTTATCTTTCGCCACAATTCTTTGTTTAATATTATTCAATTTTTCAAGTTTGGCTTGAGTTTTTTCATCTTCTGTTATTGAAATATGATTCATCTTAGCTATATTATTTTCTATTTTTGTAATAGTCTTATCCGGAAGCCTATCTATTACAAAACAAGAAATGGAGTCTGCAAATAAATAGGTAATAAAAAGTATACCTACAATACCAACGATGAGAATTAAAAATTCAACTCCATCATTGGTTTTGCCAACATTTACGTTATCTTCTATCATTTCTTTATATCGTTGTTCTAGATTATTATTTTTCATAAGTTATTGCTGTACCATAGGCTATAATAGCACATTGAGGAACTGAATTTTGTGAATTATAAATATCATTCAACATAACAGATTCTATACGAGTGTTAACAATAAAATTAGCATATCTAGCTTTTTCACGCATTCTCAAAATTGCCTCTCGCCTACCTCTGTCAATTACAGATTCTAAAGAGGTTAACCTACCACCAAAAATATTTTTTAATCCTGCTGTAAAGTTTTTGAAATAATCTCCACTTATTACGCATTCTCCTGTAACAAGTTCAACTTTTTTTATCTTTTTATCAATATTCCAGCCTTTTGAACCAAAACTTACACAAGGTTTGCGAAATAGCGCTATTTCACGTTGTTTTATTTTTTTGTAATGATTTTTTTCAATGACACTACCTGTAATAAAAGTAATAATCAAGAAAAAGAATATTATTAATAAATCACCCATAAACTATCCTTTTGGTTGAACTTTTACCGCTGTTCCATAAGCATAAACTTCTGCAGCTCCCACAGTAACAGAAGATGTTGCAAACCTAACATTAATAATTGCATTTGCTCCTAATCTCATAGCTTGAGTTTCCATTCTTTGAACAGCTTCTTTACGAGCTTCTGTCAAAAGTTCTGTATAACTTTTTAATTCTCCGCCAACCATATTTTTTAAGCCGGCACCGAAATCTTTGATAGCATTTTTTGCTCTAACAGTACTACCTGTAACAAGACCATATTGTGCAGTAATAGTCATTCCCGGAACACTTTCAATGTTTGTTAAAATCATATTCATAACCTCCTTGAAAATTATACATATAACTCGATTTGCATAAAACATACATTTATATGATATCGTAATCTTAATATCTCTTAATCGAAAATTAAAGTTTTTTGATAAAGTGTCCGATACACGATTATGTAAAAGTAGTTCTTTACAGAAAGGATAGGTATATGGAAATTTCAGGAGTATCATCAAAAGCTTACACATCATCAGCCCAAGGGGTTGAAGAAGAGGAAGAATTACAAGAAGCACAAGAAGAACAAACAAAAGAATATGGTGTTTCCGCAAAAGAAAAAGAAGAAAAAGATGTTACAGAGTTTTCTTCTTCTGATTACGGAGAATCCGACGTTGAAGAAAAAGCACAAAATTATTTGAAAAATATTTTGTTTATAGGTAATTTAACAGAAGAATCTCAAGCTGCTATCGCAAATTACATGAATACATTTGATGTTGCAAAATTTATTAAATCTTATGGTCCTTTTGCATCAACATCAGAGATATCTGCAGCAATGTATGCAGTGACAGCAGGCATGATTAAACACCCAGAAAATGAATAATTTTATTAAATAATTATATTTTTTCAAAAAAGCAGAACAAATTAATGTTCTTTGCTCAAGATAACGTTATATTGTTATATTCAGAATCTATTAATATTAATACGAAAAGCCCCTCTAAAAAGAGAGGCTTTTATAATATCACCAAATTAGACCATACCATCTTTTACGGCTTTTACTGCTGCTTGAACTCTATCATTTACACACATCTTCTGTAAAATTGAACAAACATGAGCTTTTGCCGTGTGTACACTCACTATCAACTCTTTAGCAATTTCTGTGTTGCTTTTACCTGATACAAGGTGTTTCAAAACTTCAAATTCTCTTTCTGTTAAAGGCACACATCCTTCAGAATGAGATTTATTTGGTAAAAGTCCGATATTATCAATTTTTGGTAATGAATTTAAAGTCATTTGTGCAACCATCGGATCAATCCAACAAACTCCGGTAGAAACATCTCTGATTACATCTGCCAATTTTGTCGGATCAATATCTTTTAAGCAATATGCATTTGCTCCTGATGTTAATGCTGCTAAAACTTCTTCACATCTATCATGAGATGTTAGTGCAATAATTTTTGTTCCCAAACGCAATTCTTTGCATTTTACCATTGCTTCAATACCATTCATTCCGGGAAGTCCTAAATCCATCAAAACTACTTTTGGATTGTATTGTTGTACTAATTTTAATCCTGCTGTAGCATCCTCTGCTTCACCGATAACATCAATATCTTCATTTTCGTTTAATGCGCAACGCAGTCCCACACGTGTTAATTTAAAATCTTCTATAATTATTACTGTAATAGGATTTTTCTTTTTTTTCTCGGTTTCCCCTTCATTTTGCGTCATTTACTGCCCCGCTTTCATTTATAAATTGCTTCAATTTTAATAACATAATTATATTTAAGGACAACAAACCTTATTATTCCATTACCCAATAGGATAATATTACACTTTTCTTACAATTAACACAAAAATTTTTATTTAATTTTTATTATGATATAATATTAACACATATAAGATATAGGGAGTGTAAAAATGTTAGAATTTCTTTTCGGGAAAAAAGATGTCGCTATAAAAATAGATGAAAGAATTAATGAAATATATAGTGCGCTGAAAAAAGCTTATCCATCAGAAAACATTTCTGATGAGAGAAAAAGCGAGCTTGAAAAACTTATCAAAGATAATGGCTATTTACCTTATCCGTATATAAAAGCTTTAGAAGAACTTACACCGGAAGAAATTCTTTTTGGTTTGGAGATTAAATGGCAAGATAACAAAATTTTTGCAAATGGAAAATTTACTTTTGCTAATAACAAGGTTAGTGTTCTTGCAAGAAACAATGTAAAAAATTCATCTTGGATTCAAAAAGAAGGTCATGATATTAAACTAATTAACCTTGCGGGGCTTGGTAATGGTAACGAAACCAAAGAAACAGGTAAGTTTTTAGATTGGTTAAGACAACTTTTAATTTTGCCGACAGGTAATCTTGATAATGGAATTTTTAATACAACAATTTATCTTATACCATTCCATCCGAGAGAATTCGGTTGTGCATATTTGCCGAAAAGTTCCGAAATTAGTGAAAAATTGTTTGATGAAAATATAGAAAAAATTACAGGCATGAATGCAAAAGAACAAGTTAAAACATTTATTACACTTGCTCAACTTGCAGGTCACCCTGTAATTTACGATATTCTTCCGCAAACAGGAAGATTTTCAAAGGCGGTTTTGGCTAACCCTGAAATTGCAAGATGGTTTGATATCAATTTATTAAACAAAGAACTTGAAGCTAATATTGAAAGAATTGCGAAAAATATGCCTGAATCTTTTGAAGAAGAAGATATTGAGCTTGTGAAAAATATTTATAAGGATTCTCAAAATGGTTCTACAGGAGATTTGAGCTCTCATTTCAAAAATATTTATGACACTTTTGACAGCCTTATGACAGAATCAAAGAAAAAACTTTCTAATGTAATGATGCAAAAGGCAAATCAAATAAAATTACAAAAACGTGCTCGTGAAATCATTGCAAAAGTTCATGGTTTTAAGCCGAACCAAAAACTAAAAGAAGATGATATAACAAAACAAATTGATACAATTCAAGAACTTATGCAAAACGGTTTATGGCCTGCCCCTGGTGGAGCTTGGTGCTCTGCTGGTGTGCCGGTATATGACAAAATGAGCGAATGTGGAGGATATCCGACATTCAAACACTACGATTACAAGGGTGAAGATGTTACAGGGTTTGCAAACCTTGATTGCCAAACACCTTATTACTTTGCATTCTTGGAAAACGGAGCTTTAAACAAACCGGTAATTGAATATTTTGTTAATTATATGGTTAAACTACAAGCAGAATATAATTTTGACGGATTTAGGGTTGACCATATTGACCACATTGTAGATAAAGTTTCTGAAAATAATGGCAGACCAATAAGTTATCGTGCACCGAGAGTTGTGCTTGGAAAAATGAACAGAACCTTAAAAAGTAAAATCCCTTATTTTGGAACTCTTGCAGAATATATGTTGTGGGATGATTTCTTAAAAGAATACCACAAGGATATGAGTTTTGATCTTTTGTGGGGAAATGATATTGTTTCTCAATCCGAAAAAACACCGGAAAAGATTATGGAAGATAATCAACACCTTACAAATTACAACGTTAATTACAAAAAAGGTGAAAAACTTTCTATTTTAAAAACTTATAACAATCAGGACGGAGAATTTAGATGTATTGACCAATACCCAGGACAATTAAGTGAAACAGGAGCTTTGTATAAATGGTTCAAATATAAATTTCTTCCTGGAGGAAAATTTGCACAAAGACCTGTGCTTTATGTTGATGGAGATGAAAGTTTTACAAAACGTGGAATTGAAATGGTTATTGGTGAAGAAATTTCTATGCCAAGAGAAAAACATTACGATTTTTATAAAAAATTCAATGCGATTGATAAATTTGTAAAAAATAATTCTATTATTAATAATGGCGAAGCACAAGTAATTATACAAGACGAGGACGGATTTTCAGCTTGGATAATTTCAAAAGTACCGGAAAAAACTGCATACTTGGTTGTTTCTAATAGTAAATATACGACAGAACGAGTTACAATGTTTGATGAAAACAACCAAAGTTACTCAGAAATTATGCACGGAAATTCTGTTTTTGATAAAACGATTAATTTGCCGACAGATTACACAATTATCAAAGAATACTATATTGATGATGACAAATTTGTAACAGCTTCATTTGATACAGAAACTTCGACATTGCATTTTGATAAACTTGATGCAAGCGAATTTCGAGTTTACGAATTGAAAAGAGCATAGCGTTAGTAAGTAAAGAATGATGAGAGCTGATTAGATGTATTTAAGCATCTAATCTTGCTCCTTACAACCCTTCATAATAAGTCTTAATCAATTTGCAATCATCTTCAATATTCGGACTTTCACAAACAAGAGCTCCTTTTACGCCGAATTCTTTCATTGCTTTTAGCAAGTCTTTGTAATTCATATCAGAATTTTCGAGATTAAGATGTTGTTTTTCTCCTTTTGCTGTATATTCAATTCCGGCAAGGTGACCGTGAAAGTTTTCTAGTGCATATTGACCAATTTCATTTCCCATTTTTTCCAGAACTTTTGAAAATTCGTCATAAGTGTTATATTCACCTGCTGTTCTTGCGTGCAAGTGTGAAAAATCTACGCAAGGCAATACTTGTTCAAACTCTTTTGACAAATTAATAATTTCATCAATGTCGCCCCATTGAGTGGCTTTTCCTGTCGTTTCCGGTCTAATCCATACGTTTATGTTTTCGTTTTCTAAAATTTCTATAATACGTCGGGTTTGAGTTTTAATCTGATTGTACACAGTTTCTTTATCTTTACCCATATAAAAAGCAGCGTGGTATGTTATGCTGAATGCTCCTGCTTCAGAAGCTACAGAGGCAGTATCTATAATTCTTTGCAAGCTTGCATCTATTTTTTCTTCTTCTTGAGAATTCAGGTTAATATAAAATGGACCGTGTGCCGTAATAATAAAGTCTTTAGACATATTTTTGACAAAATCTCTGTTGGTATCGCTCATACGAACTCCGTGAACAAATTCCAATTCCATTCCATCAAGGTTCATTTCTTTCAATACGTTAAACGCCTGAGGATAAGAACCTTTTCCAGTTCTTAATGGCATTCCGGCTGTAATAAAATTCAATTTATCAAATTTAAATAAGTTTTGCAAAATACGCTCCTATTGCTGTTGTTAGCACACATACTGTAATACTCAAAATTGTATATGTAAATGCGTGGAAAAATTGATGATTTCCAAGCATTTCAAAAACTTCTAAAGAAAAAGTGCTGAATGTTGTCAAACCTCCACAAAAACCCGCTGTTAGTGCAAGTTTTACGGCAGGTGTAACATCTGCTTTTTCCACAAATAAAACATACAAAAATCCAATAATAAAACTTCCGATTACATTCACTAAAAAAGTTGAGATTGGAAGATTTATTTCAAAATTTTTAGCAAGGTTTAAGCAAACCAAATATCTTGATACAGCACCAATTCCACCGCCTAAAAATATTGCCAAAATATTAGGCATGAACACTCATTATCCCTTCTAAGATTTCACAAGCATCTGCAACATACTTAGAACAATATTCTTTTCTTGCCATACCTTGCAACCCTGCTGACAAAACTTTGCAACAAGTAACTTTGTTTCTCTTTTTGAATTCTTCAACTATTGCTGATGCATTTTGACGTGCTATAGTTTCGTTGCCTTTTGAATTTTCACGTCCAAAATTGTAACCATTAATGAGTTGGGCAGATGCTAATGCACCACAAACACATCCGGATGACATCCCGCCAGAAAAAGCTGTTGCAACAGACAACAATTCTTCCGGACACAAACCGGCTTCTGCTCCTGCCTTAATTATACTTTCAGAACAAGAATAACCACTCTTAAAATATTCTACAGCTTTTTCTTTCATACACATCTCCTTTTTCAGTATTATAACATAAATTTTTGAAAAAACTGTAGTGTATACCGTTAAATTTATAAGTGTTTCGGTTTAGTTGTTTCGTTAAATAGTAACAATTCTTGTCATTCTGAAAAGACAGAAAATCTAGCGATTAGCGTAGATTTTCGTCTTATTC
>ENA-ORPK01003219-ORPK01003219.1-human-gut-metagenome-genome-assembly--contig:-NODE-3219-length-10385-cov-2.825073_pt1 | contig 10385 bp, 9 predicted proteins | sample MGYA00242139_ERZ509068 | MGnify/ENA primary metagenome ERZ509068 (study PRJEB26280, sample SAMEA2338687) | human gut metagenome | biome: human gut; feature: human-associated habitat; material: faeces... | reverse complement strand
TCGGATTCCCCAATGTGGGTAAATCTACGCTGGTTTCAATGGTCAGCGAGGCGAAACCGAAAATCGCCAACTATCATTTCACCACCCTGACTCCTGTGCTGGGGGTGGTCCGGCTGGATGCGGAAACCAGCTTCGTACTGGCGGATCTGCCGGGGCTCATTGAAGGGGCCTCCCAGGGAGTGGGTCTGGGCCATGATTTCCTCCGGCACATCGAACGGACCCGGGTGATCCTCCATGTGGTGGATGTGAGCGGCTGCGAAGGCCGGGATCCGGTGGAGGACTTCAAGAAGATCAACGAAGAGCTGGTGCTCTACAGCGAAAAGCTGGCCAAACGGCCCATGCTGGTGGTGGCCAACAAAATGGACCTGCCCGATGCGGAAGAAAACTACAAAAAGCTGGAAGCCTATGTGACGGCCCAGGGGTATCCCATTATGAAAGCCTCCGCCGCCACCGGCCAGGGACTCCGGGAAATCATGTGGAAGGCCTATGAGATGCTCCAGAAGGCTCCGGCGGAAGAGGAAATCATCGACATCGGCAAAGTGGACGAAGCGGATCCGGATTCCTTCACCATCCTGCGGGATACGGAAGATGCGGATTTTGAAGTAAAAGGAAAGAATATCGAACGGCTGGTGGCCATGACCAATTTCGACAATGAGGAAGCGGTGTACCGGTTCCAGCTGATCTGGCGGCGGCTGGGCATTGAAAAGGCCCTGAAGGAAAAGGGCATCCAGGAAGGCCAGTCGGTGAAAATCGGGGATATGGTCTTCGATTATCAGGAACAGTAAAAAATCCCGGAACACAGGGAAAAGCAGGTTCATCCAATATGCACAGAGGGGTTGATGCCATGGATCGCAGTAAAATTGCGGAAGTCAAACGCGTGGTGGTAAAAGTCGGGACCAGTACCATTACCTATCCCAACGGAAAGATCAACTATGAAAAGATCGAGAAACTGGCCCGGATCATGACGGACCTCCAGAACCAGGGGAAGGAAATGATCCTGGTGTCGTCCGGGGCCGGGGCTGCCGGGGTGGGCCGGATGGGCCTGGAGGCCAAGCCGGCCTCCATCCCGGGGAAACAGGCCTGTGCCGCCGTGGGCCAGGGCATCCTGATGCATATCTATGAACGGCTTTTCGGGGAATACGGCCAGGTGGTGGCCCAGGTGCTGCTGACCAAGTCGGATATGGTGAACCGGCACAGCTATGCCAATGCCCGGAATGCTCTCCAGGAAATGATTTCCTGGGGGGTGATCCCCATCATCAATGAAAATGATGTGGTGGCCATCGACGAGTTCAAAATCGGGGACAACGACAACCTGTCCGCCCTGGTGGCCAGCCTGGCGGATGCGGATCTGGACATCCTGCTGTCGGACATCGACGGGCTGTATACCGCCAATCCCAAGACCCATCCGGAGGCCAGGCTGGTTTCCGTGGTGGAGGAAGTGACCCCGGAAATCGAAGCCACCGCCGGAGGCGCCGGTTCCAAGAACGCCACCGGGGGCATGCTTACCAAGCTCCAGGCGGCCAAGAACGCCATGAGTGCCGGCATTGCCCTGATCATTGCCAATGGGGAAGATCTGGAGATCCTCCGGAAGATCATGAGGGGCGAACCTGTGGGGACCCTGTTCGTACCCCGGGAAAGCCATCTCCGGTTCCGGAACCAGTGGCTGGCCTTCGGGTCCAGGATCAGCGGCAAAGTCATTGTGGATGAGGGACTGGCCAAAGCCCTGCGTCAGAAAGGGGGCTGCAGCATCCTGCCGGTGGGCATCACCGGGGTGGAAGGCAGCTTCGAAAGCGGGGACACGGTGAGCGTCCTGGATCAGGAGGGCCATGAACTGGCCCGGGGCATGACCAATTACAATGCGGAAGACCTGGACCTGATCAAAGGCTGCCGGACCAGCCAGATCGAAGAAAAAATCGGCTACAAACATTACGATGAAGCCATCCACCGGGACAACCTGGTGGTACTGTAAGGGGGCAGAAACCATGTACGAAGTGGGAATGGTACGGACCCAGGGGGAAGCGGCAAAACAGGCTTCCCTGGAATTGGGCATCCTGAATACCCGTGTGAAGAATGACATCCTGGAAAGCATGGCAGAGGGGCTGCTGGCAGAAGAAAAAAACATCCTGGAAGCCAATGCCGTGGATATGGAAGAAGGCCGGAAGGGAGGGCTGCGGGATTCCCTCCTGGACCGGCTGCTGCTTACCCATGACCGGCTGGCCCAGATGGCCGAGGGCATCCGTCAGGTGGCCGGGCTCCCGGATCCGGTGGGACGGATCCTCAGCGGGAGCACCCTGGCCAACGGGCTGACCATCACCAAGGTGTCCGTGCCCCTGGGGGTCATCGGGATCATCTATGAAGCCCGGCCCAATGTAACCGCCGACGCCATCGCCCTGTGCGTGAAAAGCGGCAATGCCGTGATCCTGAAGGGGGGCAGGGAAGCCCTCCATTCCAACAAAGCAGTCAGCGATGTGCTGATTGCCTACGGGGAAAAGGCCGGGCTGCCCAAAGGGGCGGTCCAGTTCGTCAATGTGCCGGACCGGGCTGCGGTGGATGAACTGATCCATCTGGAAGGCCTGGTGGATGTGGTGATCCCCCGGGGCGGGGCCGGACTGATCAAGAATGTGGTCCACAACGCTTCCGTGCCGGTGATCGAAACGGGAGCCGGAGTGTGTCACACCTATGTGGATGCGTATGCCAATGTGCCCATGGCAGTGGAAATCGCCATGAACGCCAAGGTGAACCGGCCTTCCACCTGCAATGCCATGGAAACCCTGCTGGTCCACAAGGACATTGCGGACGCCTTCCTGCCGGCCATGCTGGAAGCCTACAAAAAGGCCCATGTGACCGTGATGGGGGATGCCCGGACCCAGGGCTACAGCGGGGATGTGCAGCCTGCCACGGAAGAGGACTGGGCCACGGAATACGGGGATCTGCGGCTTTCCGTGAAAGTGGTGGACAGTCTGGAAGAAGCGGTGGCCCATATCCGCCGGTACGGCACCGGCCATTCGGAAGCCATTGTGACGGACGACTACGAAAATGCCCGGAAGTTCCAGCAGCTGGTGGATGCGGCGGCCGTATATGTGAATGCCTCCACCCGGTTCACGGACGGGTTCGAATTCGGATTCGGGGCGGAAATCGGCATCAGCACCCAGAAACTCCATGCCAGAGGGCCCATGGGCCTGCCGGAACTGACCACCACCAAATACCTGGTGAACGGCAGTGGCCAGGTGCGGAAGTGACGGGGCAGGGACTTCCTGAATGGTACGAATACTGAGTTGTTTCAAAACCATTCATGGGGGCTTCATAAATCTTTTTTACAATAACCGTAGATATAAGAGAATGAGGGAGCGGATGTATGGAGAGCCATTCTCTGTACATCCGTATTTTTTCCTGCGGAGGCAGGAAAATTGATGGAGGGAAGACAGCGTGAACATCGTGCAGAAGCATAAAGTGCTGCTGATTGTCCTGGCAATCCTGGTTGCCGGCGGGGCTGGCGGCTACAAATACTACCAGGTGAAAAAGACCCAGGAAGCCGTGGCGGCCACCCGGACCGACGCCGTCCAGCGGGGGGATCTGCGGAAGACCATTTCCGCCACCGGGGCCCTGAAAGCCCTGGACAATGTGGACATCAACTCCAAGATCACCGGCCGTATCGTCCAGGTCTATGTAACGGAAAACCAGCATGTGACCGCGGGACAGGCTCTGGTGAAACTGGATGATACCTCCCTGAAGGCCACCCAGGAAATGAAGCGGGCGGCCCTGGTGGATAAACAGGCCACCTATGAGCGGGATCAGGCCCTGCTGGAGCAGGGGGCCATCGCCCAGAGCGTATTCGATACCGCAGAGGCCAATTACCGGGTGGCCAAGGCGGAATACGAACAGGCCACGTCCAACGTAAACGATACGGTGATCAGCACGCCCATCGACGGCTATGTGATCGGCAAGCCCACCCCTGTGGGGCAAACCGTATCCTCCGGTATTTCCACGCCCCAGGTACTGATGAGCGTGGCCAACCTGGACAAGATGCAGATTTACCTGATGGTGGACGAATCGGATATCGGCCAGATCAAACAGGGCCAGACCGTGGAATTCACCGTGGATGCCTATCCCAACGAAACCTTCAAGGGGACCATCAGTCTGATCGGCCGCAGCGCCACCACCACCAACAACGTGAACTACTACACCTGCTATGTGGATGTGGAAAACTCCGAAGGGAAACTGCTGCCCACCATGACCGCCCGGGCCAATGTGATCGTGGATGAGATCCAGGATGCCCTGACCGTATCCAACAAGTGTATCCATACGGAAAATGGCCAGAAATACGTACTGGTCTATGACAAGGAGAACAATACCTCCCGGAAAGTCCCTGTGAAAGTCCTGATGACCGGGGAAGACCGGGTGGCGGTCCAGGGGGATCTCCAGCCCGGGGACGAACTGGTGGTAAAGACCGCCAAGGCCACCGGCAGCACCAACAGACGGATGGGGCCTCCGATCTAAGGACAGGAGGAACCAGGCCATGAACGTCATTGAACTGAAAGACATTGTGAAAAGCTACCAGATGGGGGATACCATCGTCTATGCCCTGAACCATGTGACGGTGAATTTCGAACAGGGCAAATTCACTTCCATTGTGGGGCCTTCCGGCAGCGGCAAATCCACCATGATGAACATCCTGGGCTGTCTGGACCGGCCCACCTCCGGGGAATATTATCTGGAAGGGAAGAACATCGCCAACTATACCGACGATGAACTGGCCCGGACCCGGAACCGGCGGATCGGCTTCGTGTTCCAGAGCTTCAACCTGCTGAGCCGGCTGACGGCGGTGGAAAATGTGGCCCTGCCCCTGATTTATGCGGGTGTGAACCTGGAAGAGCGGACCAGAAGGGCGGAACAGGCACTGACCAATGTGGGGCTGGGGACCCGGATGTACCACAAACCCAATGAGATGTCCGGAGGGGAGCAGCAGAAGGTGGCCATTGCCCGGGCGCTCATCAACAATCCGGCCATCATCATGGCCGACGAACCCACCGGGAACCTGGACACCAAATCCACCCTGGAAATCATCGACATTTTCGAGAAGCTGAACCAGGAGGGGAAAACGGTGATCATGGTCACCCACGAACCGGAACTGGCGGCCATGACCCAGCGGATCCTGGTGATGCGGGACGGCCGGCTGACGGAAGAGAAAGAGGGAGGAGGTCAGGTGGTTGTTTAGAGAATGTGTAAAAATGGCCTTTGAAGGGATGCTGGCCAACAAGATCCGGACCTTCCTGACCATGCTGGGCATCATTATCGGGGTGGGCGCCGTGATCGCCATGGTGTCCCTGGGCCTGGGGATGCAGGAAAAAGTCAAGGAAAACATCACCAGCATGGGCAGCAACCTGCTGATCGTCATGAGCGGTGGCCGTACGGCCAATGGTCAGCGGATCGCCAGCGGCAGCGGGGCCAAACTGACCTATGAAGATGCCAAGGCCATCGAAAAGAACGTGGACGGCATCAAATACGTGGCTCCCGGCGTGCAGGCCAGCTATCAGCTGGTGGCTGGGAACCAGAACTGGAACTCCCAGGTCCAGGGTATCACTCCCAATGTGCTGGAAATCCGGAACTACCAGATTTCGGAAGGTCGTATGTATACCCAGAATGATATGAACAGCCGGGAACGGGTCTGCGTCATCGGCAAGACCGTGGCAGACAATCTGTTCCCCGATGGGAAAGCCGTGGGGCAGATCATGCGGATCAACAAGGCACCGTTCATCGTCATCGGGGTGCTGGCTACCAAGGGACAGTCTTCCATGGGCCAGGACCAGGACGATGTGGTGTTCGTACCGCTGACCACGGCCATGCAGAGACTGATGGGCCTGACCTACATCCGGAACATCACCATCCAGTGTGAAAATGAAAATACGGTCTCCCAGGTCCAGTCTGACGTGGTCACCCTGCTGCGGACCCGGCACAAGATCCGGACCGGCGAAGATGATGACTTTACGGTTCGTGACCTGACGGAAATCATCAAGACGGCCCAGGAGACCACCGGGTCCATCACCCTGCTGCTGGCCATCATCGCCGGCATCAGTCTGCTGGTGGGCGGCATCGGCATTATGAACATCATGCTGGTATCCGTCACAGAGAGGACAAGGGAAATCGGCATCCGGAAAGCACTGGGGGCCACCTACCATGACATATTGCTCCAGTTCCTGGTGGAATCCATGGTGATCGGGGTCACCGGGGGTACCACCGGGATGATCCTGGGGACGGTGATCTCCGTGATCGCCGCCAAGATCATTGGCTGGCCCATTGTGATTTCCATTGCGGCCACCATCATTTCCGTGGTGTTCTCCGTGGGCATCGGCCTGTTCTTCGGCCTGTATCCGGCCAAGAAAGCGGCGCTGCTGGATCCCATCGATGCCCTGCGTTATGAATAAGGCGGAAAAGCCCACTCTCCGGCAGAAATGGAGGGGGTTCGTGGAATTCCTCCACCGTCCCAAGACCCGGTTCGATATCCGGGACCGGGGCAGGGCCCTGGTCCTGTTCCTGCTGATCGTGGCAGGACTGATGTGGGTGGTGGAGAAGATAACGGGATAATGAAAGAGGGGGCTGTGAAAAAATGATTTCTCATTTTTTCACAGCCCCCTCTTTCCTATTCCACCACAATATACAGCACCGGCGTCCCTTCCGGCAGGGTCAGTCCGCAACTTCCTTCCGGAGGCAGGACGTAGAGGGTATCCTGCTCCAGGGGCTTCCCGTCCAAAACAGCGCCTTTCAGCTGGGCATCCGTCAGGAAGGGCACGTAGACGAACCGCCGGGAAGCCGGCTGGAGGAGACGGCTTCCTGTGACTTTTTCACAGGTGCCGGTATGGCCTTTCCGGACCATCACATTGAAATCCACGGCTTTTCCCACGGAATGGGTGTGCCAGGCTCCGTCAAAAGAAGCCTGCTCCAGGGGGCCCAGGGTCACCTGCCGGTTCCCGTCTTCCGGGAAAGTCAGGGTGAACCCTCCCCGGAGGGGCAGGATGATCCGGTTGTAATCCGGCAGCAGGGTGAAATCCGATGCCTCCAGATCCACGGTGGCGGAACTGATCCGGATGAGGAAATCTCTCCGGGCATAGGCACTGCCGGGAGGATCAATGTAAAATTCAGTGGTGGTGCCCCCGGACCAGCGGGTGGTTACCGCCTGGCTCCGGGAGCGTTTCAGGATATCCATAGGATCACCTCATTTGCAAGAGTCTTTTCCAGTTTCATCCTAGGGAAGGAACGTCCAGAAAGTGTCAAAAAATAAAAATATCGGAAAAAATTGATTTCAGACGTTTTTTAGGCGAAGAATTCATACTATAATAGCAAACAGAGGCATTGGAAATGCCTTTCCGTTGTCAACAAACTACAAGTGACTGATGGAGGTGCCATTATGGCGAAAAAATTGGTTGAATTTGTTCCGAATTTCAGTGAAGGCCGGGATAAGGAAAAGGTTGAAAAGATCGTTGATGAAGCCCGCAAAATCAAAGGACTGAAGATCCTGGATTATTCCAGCGATGCCGACCACAACCGTTCTGTTGTAACCATCATCGGCTCTCCTGAAGCGGTTACCGAAGCAGCCATCAATATGGCGAAAGTCGCCATCCAGCTGATCGACATGCGGACCCACCATGGGGCTCATCCCCGGTTTGGTGCGGTGGACGTGGTTCCCTTCACTCCCGTTATGGGCGTGACCATGGACGAATGCGTGGCCATTGCCAATGCGGTGGGCAAGGCATACGGTGAAATGGGCATCCCCGTTTATCTGTATGAAGACGCCTGCACCAAGGAAGCCCGCCGGAACCTGGCTGCCGTGCGGAAAGGCCAGTACGAAGGTTTCTTTGAAAAGATCAAGGATCCGGAATGGAAACCGGATTACGGCCCTGCGGTCATGAATGAAAAATCCGGCTGCTCTGCCGTGGGCGCCCGGGTTCCCCTGGTGGCCTTCAACGTGAACCTGGACTGCAGCGACAAGGCTGTGGCCGATGCCATTGCCAAAAAGGTCCGGAACATCGGCGGCGGTCTCCACTATGTCAAGGCCATGGGCGTAAAACTGGAAGAACGGAACCAGGTACAGGTTTCCATGAACCTGGTGAACTACGAAAAATCCGCCGTGTACCAGGCTTTTGAAATGATCAAGATGGAAGCCCGCCGGTACGGCGTCAATGTAGTGGGCAGTGAAGTCATCGGGACCGTTCCCATGAAGGCTCTGCTGATGGCTGCGGAATACTATCTGCAGATCGAAAACTTCAATCTGGACGAAATCCTGGAAAAACGGCTGCTGGAACTGGAAGAATAAAAGTCGATCCACAGAGGAGGAAATTCGATGCTGAGCGATATCGAGATTGCACAAAAAAACGTCATGGAACCCATCAGCAAGATTGCTGACAAAGTGGGGATCCTGCCGGAAGAACTGGAACAGTACGGCCATTACAAAGCCAAGATCTCTCTGGATGTGCTGAAACGTCTGGAAAAGAAACCCGATGGGAAACTGGTCCTGGTGACCGCCATCACTCCCACCCCTGCCGGGGAAGGGAAATCCACCACCAGCATCGGTCTGGCTCAGGCTCTGAACCGGGTGGGGAAAAAGGCTGTGGTGGCCCTCCGGGAACCCTCTCTGGGACCTGTGTTCGGGATCAAGGGCGGTGCTGCCGGCGGCGGCTATGCCCAGGTGGTACCCATGGATGACATCAACCTCCATTTCACCGGAGACATGCACGCCATTACGGCAGCCAACAACCTGCTGTCCGCCATGATCGACAACCACATCCATCACGGGAACGAACTGCGTCTGGATGCCCGGCAGATCACCTGGCGCCGGGTCATGGACATGAACGACCGTGCCCTGCGGAACGTGGTGGTGGGCCTGGGGGGCAAAGTCTGCGGCTTCCCCCGTCAGGACGCTTTCACCATTACCGTGGCTTCTGAAATCATGGCCATCCTGTGCCTGGCCAAGGATCTGGAAGACCTGAAGGCCCGGTTCGGCCGGATCGTCATCGGCTGTGACCTGGACGGGAATCCGGTCCATGTGCATCAGCTGGGCTGCGAAGGCGCCATGGCCATGCTGATGAAGGATGCCATCAAACCGAATCTGGTCCAGACCCTGGAACATACCCCGGCCATCATCCACGGCGGTCCGTTTGCCAACATCGCCCATGGATGCAACTCCCTGCTGGCCACCAAGATGGCCCTGAAACTGGGAGATATCGCCATTACGGAAGCCGGCTTCGGTGCGGACCTGGGGGCTGAAAAATTCATGGACATCAAATGCCGTTTCGCCGGTATCAAACCGGATGCCGTCGTCATCGTCGCCACGGTCCGTGCCTTGAAGATGCATGGTGGCGTCGACAAGAAGAACTTGCAGGAAGAAAATGTCGAAGCTTTGAAGAAGGGCTTTGCCAACCTGGCAAAACATATCGAAAATATGCGTCTCTTCGACGTGCCTGTCGTCGTAGGCATCAATAAATTTATCAGCGATACAGACGAAGAAATCGCAACGCTCCGTAAACTCTGCGAAGATTACGGCGTCGAAGTCGCCCTCAATAACTGCTGGGCCGAAGGTGGCAAGGGTGGCGTTGAAATGGGTGAAAAAGTCTTGAAACTGCTGCAGAAGCCGAAGACTCCGTACAAGCCGCTCTACGATGTCAACGCTTCGATTCCTGAAAAAATGGAAACTATCGTCAAGAAAGTCTACGGCGGTGACGGCGTCATCTTTGAAGGCAACGCCCAGAAACAGATCAAAGAATTAGAAGCCTTTGGCCTCGATAAAATGCCGATTTGCGTGGCCAAGACGCAGTATTCCTTGTCGGATAATCCGGCTCTTCTCGGTGCGCCTAAGGGCTTCAAGGTCACCGTCAAGGACGTCCGCGTCTGCACCGGTGCCGGTTTCATCGTCTGCCAGACGAGCAATATCATGACCATGCCGGGCCTGCCGAAAGTACCGGCTGCTAACCGCATGGATATCGACGAAAACGGCGTCATTACGGGATTGTTCTAAGATGGATTTTGCACAATTCCAATCCCTGCCCCTCGACGAGCTCCTGGAAGTTACGGCTTCCAAGGAGCCCGTTCCCGGTGGCGGCGGCATCGCTGCTATGACCGCTGCTTCGGCAGCAGCGCTTGTAGAAATGGTTGCCAACTTGACCATCGGTAAGAAGGGCTATGGTGAAATCGAGAAACTCATGGTATCCATCGGCGACAAGGCCCACGGCTTGCGCCAGCGTTACCTCAAGGGCATCGCCGAAGATGCGGCAGCCTTTGACGGCGTCATCCGTGCCGTCCGCCTGCCCAAGGATACGCCTGATCGAACGGCTAAGGTTCAGCAGGCTTTCAAGGATGCGGCTCTATCGCCTTTTGAACTGGGCAAGGACATCTTC
>ENA-ORPK01003216-ORPK01003216.1-human-gut-metagenome-genome-assembly--contig:-NODE-3216-length-10394-cov-3.205146_pt1 | contig 10394 bp, 7 predicted proteins | sample MGYA00242139_ERZ509068 | MGnify/ENA primary metagenome ERZ509068 (study PRJEB26280, sample SAMEA2338687) | human gut metagenome | biome: human gut; feature: human-associated habitat; material: faeces... | reverse complement strand
AGGAGTGGGATTCATCGGTATTTTTCTGAGTCTGGAATCCTACCGGCTGGAACGGCTGGCCATCTGGCGGAATCCGGAATTATACGAAAAAGGATATCAGACCATGCAGGGACTCTACGCCATCGGTTCCGGCGGCCTGATGGGCCTCGGCCTCGGCAAAAGCCGACAGAAGTACCTGTATCTGCCCGAGGAACATAACGACTATATTTTCCCCATTCTCTGTGAGGAACTCGGCTTTGTCGGGGCAGTCGTCGTGATCCTGCTGTTCATTCTTCTGATCGTGCGCGGCTATTATATCGCCATGCACGCGCGTGATCGCTTCGGTGCGCTCCTTGCCGCCGGAATTTCCACGCATATCGCGCTTCAGACCTTCCTCAACATTGGCGTCGTGACCAATTTTCTGCCCGCCACCGGCATTTCTCTCCCGTTCTTCTCCTACGGCGGCAGCTCGCTCGTCACGATGTTCTTTGCGATGGGCATCGTCTCGGGCATCAACATGCGGCCCGCGCCGGACAGCAACGCGCGCTATATCCGTCCGCCGCTGAACGCGGCATAATGAAAAACGCTGTCATTTATGTAAACTTTTGTAATTTGCAACAAAATTCTTCTTTGATTATTGTGGAAGTTTTTTCATTGATTTAGCAATTTGTCAATTGCAATCAGGTTCCAAATATGGTATGCTATGAGGGTTGGAAACGGTTTATGCGCCGTTTTCGGCCCTCAATGTTTTATCAGGAAAAGCGGCTGGCCGCTTTTCGCCCTTTATCTGGCATTTTTTTGCAATTCCGTATAAACCCGTCTTTCTTCTTGTGTCAATTCTTCTTGTGACAATACGATCTGAAATTCATCCTGCTTATAAAACTTTTTGAGTTTCTCCGCCTCGCTGCAGCGTTCCCCTGGATAAAGTCTTATTTTAAACGGATATGCATATATCATGTAGAAGCCACTCTCACCATAAGCATAGAAAACTTCATCCCGAAGAAATCCATCTATAGTCGATTTATAACTGTAGACAGTACGATCCAAAACAATAAATTTGTTTTTTAACGCCGGTATATGATCCTGCAGTTCCGGATATTCAAACCCTTCTCTATGATATACATTGATTCGATTGTCAGGGCCAAACATAGCAACTGTCCAGGAATCCAATATTTCAGGAGAAAACAGGATTTTCCCCAGGCGCACGGAACCTGCGACAAGGTAGAAGGCAAGAATTGCAAGTACGATCTTTTTTATCACTTTTTGTATTTCATAATTTTTCATAACCTACTCCAACGGTATATATCCATCCACCTTGGCTGTCCAAGAAAAAGGAATCAGTGCACCAACTTCTTGTGTTGCTACAGCCGCATTATTGACTCCATCAATAATCGTTGATACAAAGGTATTCAAATTGAAATCGTTTTTTAATTCTTTTACTCTATCTGCGATGTTATGCCAATCATAATTGTACGAATCCCCAACCCGTCCATAAAAACTAATTCCTTCTGAATCTCTAGTAATCAATATACCCATCTTTACTCTTCCATATCCCAATCTTCCATTTAACGATGGTAAATTATTATTTTCATCCGAATGTTGTAAATCTATTGATGCAAATATATTAACACTTTGGTTGACTTCAAGATTTTCTCCGTATTGTCTTATTCCTTCTCTAAGGATTGCATTCTGGCTTAAATCTTTTCCCATTTTCTGTCCAAGTTCACTCTCTATTGTTACTGCTTCCCAATGCCCCCAAATTCCATGTAATAACAATTCACCAGCTATTTCGCTGTCATCCGATAATATTGCCACATCTGCACCAGCAGATTCAATGAGTTTAGCATTTAGAAAGAGAAGTGTACTAAGACTTTCATTATCTTGGAATAATGGATTTATCTCATTTTTACTTTCTTGAGTTTCAGCGTCTATTTTTTCGTCCATAATATTCTGAGATTCTCTCAATGAGTCTGTAATCTGAACTTCTTTTAACTCATTCCACTTCGTCCCCCCAAGGCTCACATTGCTCCCGATGCTGCTTTCTCCGGTCACTGCCCCCACGGCACTTCCTACCGCGGCGCTGATGGCCTGGACCAGGTCCGGGTGCTTTTCCACCCATGCTTTCCCTTTGGCGGCCAGAATACGGCCGTTTACGTATTCTCCCACACCTCCGGCCAGGGATCCGGTTGCGATCTTTCCGCCTGCCAGGGAACTGAGCAGCCCTCCGAAAATGCTGTGGGCCAGGATCTTTTCATCACTGCCTTCCTGCCAGCCTTTCCGTGCGGCCAGTTCATGGATGGCCCGGTTCCCCACTTTGCTCAGTTCGTTCACCAATTCCTGCTTTTCCTGGACTTTCTCCTTGTCAAAGATGGTCGCCAGTTTCTGGAGGCTGTTTTTCGTGTCCCGGTTCAGCTGTTTTACCGGCTGGATCTGTTTTTCTCCCTCCCGGATGATAATGCTTCCGGCAGAGATACCGGCTTTTGTGGTGCTTTCTGCCCGTCCTTTGACGGTACTCACCACTTCAGGATAGAATCCCCGTTCATTGAGTTTTCGGCGGTCTTCCTGTCCGGTCCGGGTAGTGGCAGAAAAAGCCACACCCTGTCCATCCGCTTTGTAGGACGCTCTGTTTTCCACATCTTCCCAGCTGAGGGTTCCCGTTTCCAGACGGTTCTTTTCTGCCGGGGCATCGCTGTGGATCACGGCTCCCTTCAAATGGGTATTTCCCCTTGTCTGGATCCGGAACCCCTGGCCTCCTGCATAGATTCCCGCCTGTTCCGTCGCACTTTCATAGTCGGAACGGAGGATCTGTTTCTGGGCGCTGACACTTCCGGAAACATGGCCTCCTCCGGCAGAGACAGAAAATCCCCCTCCTGTATTCCGGCTGTCATAGGTCTCCCGGTCCTGGAGGCTTTCCAGGCGCAGATTTCCTCCAGTTTCCGCCTGTACCTGCCGGCCTTCCATCCGGCTCCCGGTCAGGAGGGTGTCCCGGCCGCTTACGGTATGGAGCTGTTCCTGGGCCTTGACCGTACTTCCCTCATGGGTCAAACGGCTTTCTTTTTCATTTTCCCGGCCCTGGTTTCCATAAAGTTCATATCCGATCCCGGCAGAATTCTTCCCCACCCCCAGGGTCGCCAGTTTATAAAGACGATTACAATCTTCATCTTTCAAATTTTATCATGACAAATTCATACTACGTTACTCATTTATAAGCAAAATAACAAGTATAATTAAGCATAATGATGTTGTTAAGAAATCTTTGATTTTTTTCTTTCGTATTTCTGTTCCTTTTTCAGTATGAACAAAAATCCACTTTAAATACCCTACTAAAAACATGCCCATCGCTCCATATTTCCAAGCAATATAATAATACCTATATTTTCTAGCCAGCAGATAAAATTGATCTGGCGCTTCAAATAAAAGAACTACAATCAAATTTATCGATAAAAAGGCTAGAGATCCGATTTTCCATAATATCGGCTCCTCTTTTTTTTTCCATGTTACATAAAAAACTCCATATAAAAAGACACCCAAGAAAAAAAGTGCAATAATATCCATAATATCCATAATTTTGCATCCTATTCTACCAAATCTATCAGAATAATCCCTATTGTACTTGGGATTGCCAAATATTTGCCAACTCCTCCCTCTGCTGCACTCTTATTAATTTTATAAGTTACTACAGCTTTGCCTAAGGTTATAGATGCTTTTTTCAATAATTCTTCAGTAGATGTGCTCTCATTATAATTTTGCACCAAGTTACCTGCAGCATCTAAAACAGCAACTGTTCGTAGTGAAAATATTTTGTTGGAAACAATGATATTTTCAGCCTCACCAATCACCTGATTCTCAAATACCTTAGTTAAATTTCTAAGCATATAAGATAGTTGTAAAAATTTTTTGGCTCTTAGCAAATTATTTTGCATACTGTCATTTTCATCTACAACAAATTCTATACCACTGTTATCGTATTTTGTCAGCTTATTTAATTCGTAAATGAGTCGCTCTTCCATCACCTCTTTTTCAGGATTAGGATCATCCATACTATTTTGTAGACTAATATCAACATATTTTTTTAGAATCTCATATTTTTCCGCGTTTGTTTCTGCATTCTCCATTTCATCAGCAAACGCTTCTTGTTCCATGTGATAAAGATGATTATACAGTTCAGTGCTAACAGTAGAAGCTATGGCAGTTTCTATATTACCACCTAGAATTTTACCAACAGTACCTCCAAGTATGCCAGCAGCAATCAAGCGAACTGACGGCTCTTTGATTTTCTTCATGCTATGCTGTATATATTCCAAAAAGGCAGTACTTCCGGCTCCTGCTATAAAATTGCCATTCAAAGCATAGGAAGTTATCCCATCAAAAAAGGTATTCAGGATTTTTTTCGTGTTCTTAGGAACTCTGCCGGCAAGACTCCCAATATATGAATGGGCTATTCTTTGAAATACTTGTGCTGTTTCTTGTTTTTCCTGTATTCTTTCTTTATCAAATATTTTTTCCAATCTTGCTGCCGTATTTTCCAGATTCCTATTTAAATCTATCAGATCTTTTGACTTGGCAGAGTCTTTTAACAGAATAGTCCCTGGTGCAATTCCAGATTTTGTTCTACTGTGTTTTTCGTCTTTAACCTCTGGACTAAATTGAGAATTCAAAGGGGATATCTTTATGTTCGTGCTTTTTTTCACTTCAACCCCCATATCCATTCCAATTTGACTACCCTCGTACGCCGCTCTGTTTTCCACATCTTCCCAGCTGAGTGTTCCCGTTTCCAGACGGTTCTTTTCTGCCGGGGCATCGCTGTGGATCACGGCTCCCTTCAAATGGGTATTTCCCCTTGTCTGGATCCGGAACCCCTGGCCTCCTGCATAGATTCCCGCCTGTTCCGTCGCACTTTCATAGTCGGAACGGAGGATCTGTTTCTGGGCGCTGACACTTCCGGAAACATGGCCTCCTCCGGCAGAGACAGAAAATCCCCCTCCTGTATTCCGGCTGTCATAGGTCTCCCGGTCCTGGAGGCTTTCCAGGCGCAGATTTCCTCCAGTTTCCGCCTGTACCTGCCGGCCTTCCATCCGGCTCCCGGTCAGGAGGGTGTCCCGGCCGCTTACGGTATGGAGCTGTTCCTGGGCCTTGACCGTACTTCCCTCATGGGTCAAACGGCTTTCTTTTTCATTTTCCCGGCCCTGGTTTCCATAAAGTTCATATCCGATCCCGGCAGAATTCTTCCCCACCCCCAGGGTCGCCAGTTTATAAAGACGATTACAATCTTCATCTTTCAAATTTTATCATGACAAATTCATACTACGTTACTCATTTATAAGCAAAATAACAAGTATAATTAAGCATAATGATGTTGTTAAGAAATCTTTGATTTTTTTCTTTCGTATTTCTGTTCCTTTTTCAGTATGAACAAAAATCCACTTTAAATACCCTACTAAAAACATGCCCATCGCTCCATATTTCCAAGCAATATAATAATACCTATATTTTCTAGCCAGCAGATAAAATTGATCTGGCGCTTCAAATAAAAGAACTACAATCAAATTTATCGATAAAAAGGCTAGAGATCCGATTTTCCATAATATCGGCTCCTCTTTTTTTTTCCATGTTACATAAAAAACTCCATATAAAAAGACACCCAAGAAAAAAAGTGCAATAATATCCATAATATCCATAATTTTGCATCCTATTCTACCAAATCTATCAGAATAATCCCTATTGTACTTGGGATTGCCAAATATTTGCCAACTCCTCCCTCTGCTGCACTCTTATTAATTTTATAAGTTACTACAGCTTTGCCTAAGGTTATAGATGCTTTTTTCAATAATTCTTCAGTAGATGTGCTCTCATTATAATTTTGCACCAAGTTACCTGCAGCATCTAAAACGGCAACTGTTCTTAGTGACAATATTTTATTGGAAGCAATGATATTTCCAGCCTCTCCATCCGCTTTCTCTGCTCCTGTCTGGCCTGCTGCAGCTGTTCCTGCTGCAAAAATGGATTGGGCGCAGCAAAAACAGGGCATGCCATCCCTCACAGCACACCCACTGCCCCTATGATCCCGGTCCATTGTCTCCCCATGATCCACAACCCCCGTTGTTTGTTGATACTTTCTGGGTTCAGTATACCGTAAGGGGCTTTTTATGACAAGATTTCCATTTTTTCACAAAAAGATTCATTCGGAAGTATAAGGTGTGCCTTAGGCGGTGAAAAGCTGTATAGACCCGACTGGACAGTCTCTGTCCAATATCCCATGGGAGGGGAGTTCTGGAGATTCATAAAACCTCAAAAGTATATAGACAAATTTCTCTCCATCTGTATAAGCGGATCATTTCTAGAGAAATGTCGCAATGAAGTTTTTCTGTTTTTTGTATACAATTTTAAGCGAGTTTTTACCCGATGGACGTTCAGGACAGTCTCCCCAAAATGTTCCCTATGCCGCCTACCTCGAAGCAGCAAAAAGCAGAAGCAAAGAAGGTTGCAGAAGATTTCTCCATCCCCGGTTATACAACCAGAAAAAAGACTGTGAAAGATCCTGCCAAATCATGGCAGGACCTTTCACAGTCTTTTGAATTCCCTTCAGCAGCAGCTGTACCGCTTTCTTCCTCAGCCCGCAGGGCGGACCGGGGCGTTCTCTTATTTCATCACCAGCTGGCTCAGGTCGGCAACCTGGTTCACCTGCTTCTTCACCTGGTTCAGCAGGGCCAGACGGTTGTTCTTCACCTTCTCGTCCTTGTCCATGACCATGACCGCATCGAAGAAGACGTTCACCGGAGCGGCCAGTACATCATTGGCAGCCAGCAGGTCGGCGAATTTCCGTTCTTTGGCCAGGGCAGCCGTTTCCCCAGCCACCTTTTCCACCGCTTCGAACAGATCCTTTTCGGCGTCATCCTGGAACAGGGCCACGTCCACAGGGGCTTCCACCACATTGTTCTTGCTGATGTTTTCCACCCGGGTGAAGGCCTGGATGCTGTCAGCGGCTTTTTCCGTTTCCAGATAAGCACTGAGGGCGTCGGCCCGGACGAAGATATCCGCCAGGTCGTCCAGCCCCGGAGCAGCCAGTACCGCATCCACCACGTCATACCGGACGCCCTTGTCCAGCAGCATATTCTTGGCCCGCTGGGCGAAGAAATCAGCCACTTCATCCAGCAGCCTGGCTTCGTTTTCCACTTCCACCGGCAGGTTCTTGAGGGTTTCTGCCAGCACGGCCCGCAGCGGGAAGTGCACATCCCCATCGGCCACGATGTTCAGGATACCCAGAGCCTGACGGCGCAGGGCGTAGGGATCCTGGGACCCGGTGGGAGCCATGCCCCGGCTGAAAGTGGCCACAATGTTGTCCAGTTTGTCCGCCACGGCCAGGATCCGGCCTTCGTTGCTCTGGGGCAGTTCATCGCCGGCAAACCGGGGCATGTACTGTTCCCCGATGGCCTGGGCCACTTTCTCCCCTTCGTTGTCCAGGAGGGCATATTCCTTGCCCATGGTGCCCTGGAGTTCGGTGAATTCCGTCACCATGCCGGTGACCAGATCCGCCTTGGACAGGAGGGCAGCCCGTTCTACGGCCTTGGCATCCGCATCCAGGCCGGTGGCTTTCACCAGTTCGTCGCACAGCTTCTGGAGCCGTTCCGTCTTGTCGTACATGTTCCCCAGGCCATGCTGGAAGGCTACTTCGTGGAGCCCTTCCCGGTGCTGGGCCAGGGATTTCTTCCGGTCGTTGTCGAAGAAGAACACCGCATCGTCCAGGCGAGCCCGGAGCACCCGTTCATTCCCGTGGGTCACGATGTCCAGATGTTCCTTGCCGCCATTCCGGACGGTGATGAACTTGGGCATCAGTTTCCCATCTTTGTCGAACATGGGGAAGTACCGCTGGTGGTCCCGCATGGGGGTGATGATGGCGCAGTCCGGCAGACGCAGGTACTTGTCATCGATATGGCCGCACAGGGCCGTGGGATATTCCACCAGGAAGGTGACTTCTTCCAGCAGGTCCGGAGAAATGGCGGCTTTGCCCCCTTCGGCCACAGCCAGGTCTTCGATCTGTTTCCGGATGGTTTCCCGGCGTTTGTCCACGTCCACCATGACGAAGTTGTCTTCCATGGTCTTTTCGTAGGCAGCGGCGTCAGGGATGGTGATCAGATGGTTGCTCAGGAACCGGTGGCCCCGGGCTTCTCTGCCGCTCTTCACATCATTGGCTTCCACCGGGATCACTTTGTCGTCCAGGAGAGCCACCATCCAGCGGAAGGGACGGACGAAACCGAAGTCGTAATCCGCCCACCGCATGGTCTTGGGGAAGTTCAGGGAATGGAGGATATCGTCCAGGATAGCCGGTAGCAGTTCTTCCGTCTTTTTGCCTGCCAGGTGTTTGACGGCGTACACATAGCCGTCCTTCTGGACCAGGTCCTTTACATCCACCCCCTGGCCACGGGCAAAGCCCTGGGCGGCACGGGTGGCATTGCCATCCTTGTCAAAGGCGATTTTCAGAGAAGGTCCCTTGCTTTCCACATTGGAGTCTTCCTGTTTTTCCGCTACCCCTTCCGCCAGGAAAGCCATCCGGCGGGGAGTCCCGTACACTTTCACCGTGCTGAAGGGGATCCGGGCTTCGGCCAGCTTCTTCCCGGCCAGTTCCTGGTATTCCTTCAGGATGCCGGGCATGTATTGGGCCGGCATTTCTTCCGTTCCGATTTCATATAATAAATTTGCCATATCCATTACCCTCTCTTCAGCATGGGGAATCCCAGTTTTTCCCGTTGTTCCACATAGGCCGCCGCACACAGCCGGGCCAGTGCCCGCACCCGGGAGATGTAGTTGGTCCGTTCGCTGACGCTGATGGCGCCCCGTGCATCCAGCAGGTTGAAGGTGTGGGAGCATTTCAGCACGTAATCATAGGCCGGACGGATGTTGCCGGTAAGGATGACCCGTTTGGCTTCCTTTTCGTACTTGTCGAACAGATCGAACAGCAGGTCGATATCGGCGATGTCAAAGCTGTACCGGGACTGTTCCACTTCGTTGGTATGGAACACATCCCCATAGGTCACATTCCCCACCCACTGGAGGTCGTAAACGTTTTCCACGCCCTGGATGTACATGGCCAGCCGTTCCAGGCCGTACGTGATTTCCACGGCTACCGGTTTGATGTCGATGGAGCCCACCTGCTGGAAATAGGTGAACTGGGTGATTTCCATCCCGTCCAGCCAGACTTCCCAACCCATGCCCCAGGCGCCCAGGGTGGGGGATTCCCAGTTGTCTTCCACGAACCGGATATCATGTTCTTCCGGATGGATGCCCAGTTCCCGCAGGCTTTCCAGGTACAGTTCCTGGATGTTGCAGGGGGACGGCTGCATGATCACCTGGAACTGGTGATGCTGGTACAGACGGTTGGGGTTGTCCCCGTACCGGCCGTCAGCCGGACGGCGGGAGGGTTCCACATAGCACACGTTCCAGGGTTCCGGCCCCAGTACCCGCAGGAAGGTGGACGGGTTCATGGTCCCGGCGCCTTTTTCCACATCGTAGGGCTGGGCCATGATGCAGCCCTGGTTGGCCCAGTACTTCTGCAGGTTCAAAATGATGGTTTGAAAATCCATTTTCTCTCCTCCTATACAAAAACTCCCGTCTCTGTAATATAGACAGGATACTCTACATTACAGGGACGGGAGGTTGTTCCGCGGTTCCACCCTGCTTGCCGCCCGAAAGCGGCCTCTCTTGTGAAGCGAACGCTCAGGGATGCCAACCCCCTCATTGCGTGATTACAGAGGAACTATAACAAATCAGGCGGAACTTGTCAAGTTCCGCCTGTGTTTTTCAGTTGGTGGGCCCACAAGGATTCGAACCTTGGACCAACCGGTTATGAGCCGGGGGCTCTACCGCTGAGCTATAGGCCCAATGCTAAAATTATAAACCAGAAAAGGAAATTCTGTCAATTATTCCAGGAATTCCTTCAGGGGTTTGCTCCGCTTGGGGCTCCGCAGTTTCCGCAGGGCCTTGGCTTCGATCTGCCGGATCCGTTCCCGGGTGACTCCGAAATACTGGCCCACTTCTTCCAGGGTACGGGTACGGCCGTCCATCAGGCCGAACCGCAGTTCCAGCACTCTCCGTTCCCGGGCACTGAGATGTTCCTGGAGCACCTTGCCCAGCTGTTCCTGGAGCAGGGTGTAGGAAGCGGCATCCGCCGGAGACGGGGCTTCCTGGTCTTCGATGAAGTCTCCCAGATGAGAATCTTCTTCTTCCCCGATAGGAGTTTCCAGGGAAACCGGTTCCTGGGCGATTTTCTGGATCTCCCGGACCCGTTCCACAGGCACATCCATTTCCTTGGCGATTTCTTCCGGAGTCGGTTCCCGTCCCAGTTCCTGGAGCAGCTGCCGGGATACACGGACCAGCTTGTTGATGGTTTCCACCATATGCACCGGGATCCGGATGGTCCG
>ENA-ORPK01003215-ORPK01003215.1-human-gut-metagenome-genome-assembly--contig:-NODE-3215-length-10396-cov-2.732908_pt1 | contig 10396 bp, 6 predicted proteins | sample MGYA00242139_ERZ509068 | MGnify/ENA primary metagenome ERZ509068 (study PRJEB26280, sample SAMEA2338687) | human gut metagenome | biome: human gut; feature: human-associated habitat; material: faeces... | reverse complement strand
GAGATTCTACGTTCTCTGATGTGCGTATATCTTTGTGGTGGCTCATGTATTGAGGCAAAATGGATTAAGACGTCACGTAGGTACGTATTGTATATTTATTCACTTTTCTGCATAAATATACAGCATTGAGATTAGTTTGTAAAAGGCATCAAATTACAGTCTGAAAGCATTGATTTCATGTTGTGAAACCCTTGGTTTTACAGCCTGAAACCATTGGTTTCACGACCTGAAACCCTTGGTTTCTCAAATGAGGAGTATCAACTTTGAAAAGTGAAAGCAAACCATGGGGTGTTACTTTCGATTTATCACATATTTTACATTTATTATACTAACGAATGTAAATTCTACAAATTGAATATTTATACAATTTTACTCAACCCACATCGTCTTTTGCATAAATATGCAATTTCGAAAGACAAGAGAGGCCCAACAACATTGAACAACAAATGAACAACAAGGACAACTTTTTTTATTGTATTAAACGAAGGGACAAAGTAGTTCAACGTTGTTTCTTGCAGCTCAATATTATTTCTAATTGTTTGGCACCATTTTCAAGTATTTGGCGTTGTTCCTACCATGTTCAAATAATGGTATAAAAGCATACATAAAATATACGTTTACATAAAGAAAAGCAATGGAAAGGATGGAAACCGAAGAACGGTTAACGGTTTTTAACGCGCATAAAAATACTTTTTCCTATGTTTCATTTGTGACATTCGTTTTTTTTCAGTTACTTTGCAAGAACATAAGATATAACTAAAAACATATTACTTATGACAAACTTAACAGACACAGAAAAGCTGTGTGGTTTGAAACGTGCCGACTTTCAAACCACAATAAACGGAAAGAGCACCGATTTGTTCTTTCTGAAGAATAATGCCGGCAACGTAGTAGCCATCACAAATTATGGCGGAGCCATCGTTGCTATCATGGTACCTGACAAAGATGGCAAACACGCCAACGTTATTCAAGGACACGACAATATTAAAGATGTAATAGAGTCGCCCGAGCCTTACCTCTCAACCTTGATAGGCCGTTATGGCAACCGCATCTGTAAAGGCAAGTTCCAGTTGCACGGCAAGCATTATCAGTTGCCCATCAACAACGGTCCCAACAGTTTGCACGGCGGAAAGAAAGGCTTCAACGCCAAGGTTTGGGACGCACTGCAGATGAACGACAGCACACTGGTCTTAAAATACGTAAGCCCCTATGGCGAGGAAGGCTTCTCGGGCGAGGTGCGCGTCACCGTAGTATATTCGTTTAACGACGACAACGAGTTGGGCATAGAATATATGGCCACAACCAACAAAAAAACCATCATTAACCTTACAAGCCACGGTTTCTTCTCGCTGGCAGGCATTGCAAACCCCACCCCCACCATCGACAATTTGGTTTGCGAAATTAATGCCGACTATTATTTGCCTATCGATGAAACCTCAATTCCTACTGGCGAAATACGCTTTGTAAAAGGCACTCCCTTCGATTTCAGACAACCCAAAACTGTGGGACAAGATATTGATGCCGACAACGAACAGATAAAGAACGGTGCCGGATACGACCACTGCTTTGTGCTGAACAAAAAAGAAGAAGGCGAACTGAGCTTTGCTGCCAAGATTACCGAGCCCATAAGCAGACGCACCATGGAGGTGTTTACCACCGAGCCTGGCGTACAGGTTTATACCGACAACTGGGCCGATGGCTACAAAGGTCAGAACGGAGCCACCTTCCCACGTCGCAGCGCCATCTGTTTCGAGGCACAACACTTCCCCGACTCGCCCAACCACCCCTATTTCCCCTCTGTAGTGCTCGAGCCTGGTGGTCAATATACGCAAAAAACCATCTATCGCTTTGGTGTAGAGGCATAACTGCGTATCATTCGAGATGAAGTAAATACACATTAACATTAATAAAACCAAAATCAAAAAAACAAAAGAGATGGGAAATAACTCAACAAAACAAAGTAGCATCATTGCCATTATTGTGATGATGTTTCTCTTTGCCATGATTTCGTTCGTAACCAACCTGGCAGCACCCTTCGGCCTCATCTGGGGCAACCAGTATGCTTGGGCAGGAATGATGGGCAACATGATGAACTTCTTGGCTTACCTCTTTATGGGTATTCCTGCTGGTATCATGCTTACAAAGATTGGCTACAAGAAAACTGCCATCCTGGCAATGGCCATCGGCTTTATTGGTCTGGGCGTGCAGTATGTATCAAGCATCGTTGGTGCCGACACCGTAGCCATCACTATTAAGGGAGAGGCCATCATGCTTAACCTTGTTATCTACCTGATTGGTGCTTTCATCTGTGGCTTCTGCGTATGCATGCTTAACACCGTTGTTAACCCCATGCTTAACCTGCTGGGTGGCGGTGGCAACCGCGGTAATCAGCTTATCCAGACGGGTGGCTCGCTCAACTCGCTTTCAGCTACCCTCACTCCTCTCTTCGTGGGTGCCCTCATTGGTAGCGTAACCAAGGATACCGCCATGAGCGACGTTTCTCCGTTGCTGTTCATTGCTATGGGCGTGTTTGCAGTATCAATCATCATCATTGCTTTCGCAACCATTCCTGAGCCCCATCTTCAGAAGGCAGGCGAGAAAAAGGAAGTTATGGAGCACTCACCGCTCAATTTCCGTCACACCTTGCTTGGCATCATTGCTATCTTCTTCTATGTAGGTATTGAGGTAGGCATCCCTTCACAGCTCACCTTCTATCTGGCACAGCCCGAGTCGGCAGGTGGTGTGGGTCTTGCCAACGGTGCCGCCATCGGTGGCGCTATCGCTGCCATCTACTGGATGCTGATGCTTGTAGGACGTTTTTCAAGCTCTATCATCAGTGGCAAGGTGTCAACACGTGCTCAGATGCTGTTCGTGACCACAACAGCCATCGTTCTGTTGCTTATCACCATCTTCCTGCCCAGCGACCTCACAATGAGCATGCCCGCTTATAGCGTTTCTGACGGTTTCATCATGACGGCAGGTGTTCCTGTCAAGTGTCTGTTCATCGTGCTCTGCGGTCTTTGCACATCAGTGATGTGGGGCGGCATCTTCAACCTCGCTGTTGAGGGCCTTGGCAAGTACACAGCAGCTGCTTCTGGTCTCTTCATGACCATGGTTGTGGGTGGTGGTATCATGCCGTTCATCCAGAACCTCATCGCCAACAGCGCTGGCTACATCGCAAGCTACTGGCTCGTTATTGCCATGCTTGCCTACATTCTCTACTACAGCCTCGTTGGTTGCAAGAATGTAAACACCGACATCCCTGTAGAATAATACAATCGAAAACCCATTTTGCCCCTTGGCGCTTTCTCTTGAAGATGCGCCAAAGGGCAATTCTATTTTAACAATCTTTTTAATCATTAAAAAAACTATCATTATGGACATAGAATTCGTAAGAAGCCGTTTTATCAAACATTTTGACGGAAAGACAGGAAATATCTACACTTCTCCAGGACGTATCAACCTTATTGGCGAGCACACCGACTATAACGGTGGATTCGTGTTCCCAGGTGCAGTAGACTGTGGCATCATGGCCGAGGTTCGTCCTAATGGCACAAACACCGTGATGTGCTATTCGATAGATTTGAAAGACCGCGTCGAGTTTAAGGTTGACGATCCCAATGGTCCTCGCGCAAGCTGGGCACGTTACATCTACGGCATGGTGCAGGAGATGCGCAAGCTCGGTGTTGACGTGAAGGGTTTTAACACAGCCTTTGCCGGTGATGTGCCTCTCGGTGCAGGCATGTCTTCATCGGCTGCCCTTGAGAGCTGCTTCGCTTATGCTCTCAACGACCTCTTCGGCGACAACAAGGTGAGCAAGTGGGATATGGTGCTTGCCGGTCAGGCTACAGAGCACAACTATTGTGGTGTGAACTGCGGAATCATGGACCAGTTCGCAAGCGTCTTTGGAAAGGAAGGATGCCTCATGCGTCTCGACTGCCGCAGCCGCGAGTTCGAATATTTCCCCTTCAAGCCTGTTGGCTACAAACTGGTGCTCCTCAACTCTTGCGTGAAGCATGAGCTTGCCGGCTCTCCTTACAACGACCGCCGCAACAGCTGCGAAAACGTTGTGAAACACATTGCCGCTAAGCATCCTGAAACAAAATTTGAAACACTGCGCGACTGCACATGGGAGCAGCTCGAGGCTGTAAAGGGTGAGGTTAGTGAGGAAGACTACAAGCGCGCTCACTTCGTGCTCGGCGAGAAAGACCGTGTGCTCGCAGTGTGCGACGCCCTCAACGCTGGCGACTATGAGACCGTAGGCAAGAAGATGTATGAGACTCACGAAGGTCTGAGCAAGGAGTATGAGGTATCATGCGAGGAGCTCGACTTCCTTAACGACATCGCCAAGGAGAATGGTGTTACCGGTAGCCGCATCATGGGCGGCGGATTCGGTGGATGCACCATCAACCTCGTGAAAGAGGAGCTCTATGATCAGTTCATCGCTGACGCAAAGGCAAAATATTCAGCCAAATATGGCAAGGAGCCAAAGGTTATTGATGTTGTCATCGGTGACGGCTCACGCAAAATTTGCTAATAAGAGCTCTGTTTCTCTTACATCGTTTTAGAGAAAAACAATATAAAGTCGGTCTGCTTAACGGCAAGGCCGACTTTTTCTTTGCGTTTTTTATTGATGATGAATAAAAAAATAACAGTTTTGTCAAAAAACACATTCAAAAATTAAACTAATCCAACTAATATCACTATCTTTGCACTAAATAGATTTCTTAGCATAAAAAATAGACCTCATTTCCGTAAAAGAGGCATCACCCCAACAAAAGAAGCTTCATCTTACCAAAGAAGTTTTCGTCTCTGCTAAAAGAAATTAACCATGACATCCCAAAATTACGAATAAGATTTTAAATAGTTCTATTTTAACACTAAATACAAGACATGAACAATAAGGAATTAATGAATCATGCAGCAGACAACATAAGAATCCTTGCTGTATCGATGGTTGAGAAAGCTAAGTCTGGACATCCCGGAGGTGCTATGGGCGGTGCGGATTTCATTAATGTACTTTTCTCCGAGTTTTTAACCTACGACCCAGAGAATCCTACATGGGAAGGCCGTGACCGTTTCTACCTTGACCCGGGACACATGTCGCCGATGCTCTATTCGGCCTTGGCCCTTCAAGGCAAATTCACCATCGAGGAGCTGAAGCAGTTCCGTCAGTGGGGTTCGGTGACGCCTGGACATCCCGAGCGCGACATCGCACGCGGCATCGAGAACACGTCAGGCCCTCTCGGACAGGGACATACCTTCGCTGTGGGTGCTGCCATTGCAGAGAAATTCCTTGAGGCACGCCTCGGAAGCACAATGATGCAGCATAAGATCTATGCTTACATCTCTGACGGCGGCATTCAGGAAGAAATTTCTCAGGGTGCAGGACGCATTGCCGGCCTGCTGCATCTGAACAACCTTATCATGTTCTACGATGCCAACGAGATACAGCTCTCTACCGAGTGTGACGTGGTGATGAACGAGAACACCGAACAGAAATATCGCGCATGGGGATGGAACGTGCTGACAATAAACGGCAACGACCCCGACGAGATTCGTGCCGCTCTGATCCTTGCCGGCAAGGAGGAACACCGTCCTACACTTATCATCGGTCACACACTGATGGGTAAGGGCGCACGCAAGGCCGACAACAGCAGCTACGAGCGTAACGTGAAGACACACGGCGCACCACTCGGTGGCGATGCTTATGTGAACACGGTGAAGAATCTTGGTGGCGATGTTAACGACCCGTTCGTTGTGTTTGACGACGTGAAGGCTCTCTACGATGCGCGCAACGCTGAGCTGCGCACCATCGTGGCTGCACGTCATGCTGCTGAGGAAGAGTGGCGTAAGAACAATCCTGAGAAGGCAGAGCTCATGAAGCAGTGGTTCTCAGGCGATGCTCCTAAGGTCGACTGGAGCGCTCTCGTGCAGCCTCGTGATGCTGCTACGCGTGTTGCTTCTGCCAACTGTCTTGGTGTGCTTGCAGAGCAGGTGGGCAACATGGTGTGCTCTTCTGCCGACCTCTGCAACTCTGACAAGACCGATGGCTTCCAGAAGAAGACAAAGGACATGCGTTACGATGATTTCTCTGGCGCGTTCTTCCAGGCAGGTGTGAGCGAGCTCACCATGGCCTGCGTCTGCATTGGCATGTATCTGCACGGTGGCGTTATCCCCGCTTGCGGCACATTCTTTGTGTTCTCCGACTATATGAAGCCCGCCATCCGCATGGCTGCTCTCATGCAGGTGCCTATCAAGTTTATCTGGACACACGATGCGTTCCGTGTAGGCGAGGATGGTCCCACCCACGAGCCCGTGGAGCAGGAGGCACAGATCCGTCTCATGGAGAAGTTGAAGAACCACAACGGTCAAGACTCTGTCCGCGTGTTCCGTCCTGCCGACACCGACGAGGCAACAGTGTGTTGGAAGATGGCTGTCGAGAACATGGCCACACCTACAGCTCTCATCTTCTCTCGTCAGAATGTAACAAGTCTGCCCGAGGGCAACGATTATGAGGAGGCACGCAAGGGTGCGTATGTCGTGAAAGGTTCTGATGCCGACTACGACGTTATCCTTCTTGCTTCTGGCTCAGAGGTGTCTACCCTCGTGGCTGGTAGCGAGCTGCTTCGCAACGAAGGCATCAAGGTGCGCATCGTCAGCGTTCCTTCTGAGGGCCTGTTCCGCACACAGTCGAAAGAGTATCAGGAGAGCATCTTGCCACAGGGTGCAAAGATCTTCGGTCTCACCTCTGGTCTGCCCGTCACCCTTGAGGGTCTTGTAGGTGCCAACGGCACCGTTTACGGTCTCAACTCGTTTGGCTTCTCAGCTCCTTACAAGGTGCTCGACGAGAAGCTCGGCTTCACAGCTGAGAACATGTACAAGCAGGTAAAGGCTTTCATCGGAAAATAAACGTGAGTTCTGAAAAAGAACCCAGATGTCAGAAAAAACATGAGCAGCGACAAAAGCTGCGCATCAAGAGATAATTATTAAAGGTGGGCTGTGCTGAAGCATAGCGCGTCAGCATGGCCCGCTTAATTAAAAACCTATTTACTTCTAAACATTAACGCTTATGGAGATAAAGACAGTCGGCATTGCTTGCGACCACGCAGGCTTCGCATTGAAGAAATTTGTGATTCAGTATCTTGAGTCGCACGGTTATCCCTACAAAGACTATGGAACATATAGCGACATGAGCTGCGACTATCCCGACTTCGGCCATGCTCTTGCAGAGGGCATAACGAGTGGTGAGGTTTATCCCGGTATCGGCATCTGCGGTAGCGGCGAGGGCATCAGCATGACGCTCAACAAGCATAACGGTGTGCGTGCCGGTTTGGCATGGATGCCTGAGATCGCTCATCTCATCCGTCAGCATAACGATGCCAACGTGCTCGTGATGCCAGGCCGTTTTGTTGACAACAAGACAGCCGAGAAGATCATGGACGAGTTCTTTGCCACCACGTTTGAGGGCGGTCGTCATGAGAGACGAGTAGAGAAAATCGACTTAAAATAAGAAACAATACCAAGACGCGTTTCGGGTTTAACACCCTTTACAAACGTCTGACGAACGGAAAAGGGAAGCGAACACCAAACATGTTGCTTCCCTTTTTTTCACTATTTTTACCAACCAATCACCAAATCGTTATATGAAAAAAATCTTTCTGTCGCTTCTCTTTGCCACAACGTGTCTTGGGGCATGGAGCGACAACCATTTCATCACCGACACGCCTTACCGCAACAAGGTCGAGAGTGTGTTCAAAAACCGCATACAGACAGTGGGCAAGCAGTTTTTTGACACCAAGAGCCTCAAGCCCACGCTTGAGCAGACAGAGGCTCTTGAGTTTCTGTATGCCTACATGCCGCTTGCCGATGTGACCGACTATCCTACAAGCTTCTATCTAGACAACGTCAAGGCCACGCTCACGGCAAGAGAAGAGATGACGTGGGGCAAGAACGTCCCCGAACTGTTGTTCCGCCATTTTGTGCTGCCGCTGCGTGTTAACAACGAGCCGCTCGACTCGTCACGCACCGTGTTCTACCGCGAACTGAAAGACAGGGTCAAGGGCAAGAGCATGTATGATGCCATTCTTGAGGTTAACCACTGGTGCCACGAGAAGGTGACATATCAGCCGTCTGACGCACGCACGTCTGCACCCCTTGCCACCGTGCGCACAGCCACAGGCCGTTGCGGTGAGCAGAGCACGTTCACCGTGGCCGCCTTGCGTGCTGTCGGCATTCCAGCCCGTCAGGTCTACACACCGCGCTGGGCACACACCGACGACAACCACGCATGGGTGGAGGCTTGGGCCGATGGCAAATGGTACTTCCTCGGTGCCTGCGAGCCAGAGCCTGTGCTTAACCTCGGATGGTTCAATGCTCCTGCTTCGCGTGCCATGCTCATGCATACCAAGGTGTTTGGCGATTATGCCGGACCCGAGGAGGTGATGCTTCGCGCTACCAATTTTACCGAGATAAACCTCATCAGCAACTATGCTCCTTGCAGCAAGATAAACATTGCTGTGGTCAACGTTGACGGCTCTGCGGTAAGCAATGCGCGTGTAGATTTCAAGATTTACAACTATGCCGAGTTTTGCACCGTTACCACAAAATATGCCGATGCCTTGGGTCATACAGACATCTCTGCCGGAAACGGCGACATGATGGTGTGGGCGTCAAAAGGAGGACGTTATGGTTTCGCTAAAGTGGCGTTCGGAAAGGACAAGAACGCGCGCATAACGCTCAATCACGATATGAAAGATGCGGCTCTGTTGCATGACACGCTCGACGTTACGCCTCCCGCAGAAAATACCATCCTGCCAGCTGTCACACCAGAGCAGCGTGCCGTTAACGACAAGCGTTTCGCTTATGAAGACTCGTTGCGCAAGGCTTACACATCTACCTTCCTCACGCTTGATGAGGCAAAGAAGATCTGTCCTGAAGCAGCCGAGTTTATTGTCAAGTCGCGTGGAAACCATGAGGTCATAACCTCTTTCGTCAGCCGTCATGCTGACAACATGCCTCGTGTGATCGCTCTTTTCAAGACCCTTAGCGATAAGGACTTCCGCGACATAACAACCGACATCCTTGAAGACAATTTCACGGCGGCGAGCGACCAGGTGGGTCCGCGTGTGGAGAACGAGCTTATCATCGCGCCGTTCAAGAACCAGCTGGCAAAATATTTTGCCAAGCAGGCACCCGCGTTCCGTAAGAATCCGCTTGCTCTTGTAGAGTGGATGAACAAGAACCTTCGCGTGTCTACCGACAGTCTGGCTCTTAAGATTGCGCAGACACCTATGGGAGCGCTCAAGGCGCGTCTTACCGACACCCGTTCACGCGACATCTTCTTTGTTGACGCTGCACGAAGCATAGGTATAGAGGCTCGAAAGGATGAGGTGACATCGAAGGTGCAGTATAAGCAAGACGGACAGTGGAAGGACGTGTCGTTTACTGCTGTCAAAGAGCATAAGAACGCGCCACAAGGCAAGCTGGTGCTCACCTATAAGCCTACAAAGGTGCTCGACAATCCTAAATATTATAACCATTTCACGCTGAGCAAGATCGTTGACGGTGTGACACAGCTGCTCAACTTTGAGGAGGGCCAGGCCGACATGGGTGAAGGCTCAACATGGGCTAACACCTTTAAGAACGGCATTGACCTTGATGAGGGTAAGTATCTTCTCACAACAGGCACACGTCTTGCCGACGGTAGCGTGCTGGCAACCAACCAGATATTTGACCTTAAGGCCAACACCACAACAACGGTGCCGCTTGAGATGCGTACCAGTCAAACCGCTGTCAGCGTCATTGGCTCGTTTAACAGCGAGTCGATGTTTGAGAAGGATGGCAAGAGTGTGAGCATCTTGTCGCAGACAGGCCGCGGCTATTTTGTCGTAGGACTCGTTGGAGTGGGGCAGGAGCCTACCAATCATGCGTTGCATGACATCGAAAAGATGCGCACCGAGCTTGAGAAATGGGGCCGTCCCATGCTGTTGCTCTTTGCCAACGATGCCGATGCCAAGAAATTTAACGCAGCCGAGTTTGGCAACCTTCCGTCAACCGTGATGTTTGGCATCGACAAGGATGGTGCTATCCGTAAGCAAATAGCCAAGGAGATGAAGCTTCAGAACCCTGACCAGATGCCTGTGTTCATCATTGCCGACACCTTCAACCGTGTGGTGTTCATCTCACAAGGCTACACCATTGGTCTCGGTGAGCAGTTGCATAAGGTTGTAAATGGCATTTAAGCAATCTGGTCTTCAAAAGCATAAGAATATAAAAGCATAAGAATATAAAAAAAGAAAAACCGCAGTAGGGAACCAACCCTATTGCGGTTTTTCTTTAAGTTATTGTTGTGTGAAAAGCCACCCGTTCTAACAGCTTTCCCGTTCTAACGGCT
>ENA-ORPK01003213-ORPK01003213.1-human-gut-metagenome-genome-assembly--contig:-NODE-3213-length-10400-cov-8.241953_pt1 | contig 10400 bp, 10 predicted proteins | sample MGYA00242139_ERZ509068 | MGnify/ENA primary metagenome ERZ509068 (study PRJEB26280, sample SAMEA2338687) | human gut metagenome | biome: human gut; feature: human-associated habitat; material: faeces... | reverse complement strand
TAAATTTTCCATTAATACACCTAATTATCTATTTTATAAATTATAATTGTTTTTTCTTTTCCGTACTTTTCATAATCTTGTGTTGATTTAGAAACTATATAATTTTCAAAATCTTCTTTATTAAAATCTAATATTTTATTTATAAACTCTTGTTCATGTAAAAATTCTGAAAAGCCATCACTATAAAGTAAAACTGTATCTTCTTTTTCTATCAATTTCTCCACTTTTAATAAAACTAATTGCTTCTTTTTCTCCTGTAATTGCTCCAAAAGATACACATTTGCCATCAATTATATTATCTGGATTATTTCTCCATTTACTTCTAACTATTTTGCCACATTCTGATAAGTACCACGGTGGAAGCCCAGCTTCTCTTTTATAAGGGTCACTGTAAATTTTTTTATCATCTTCTGTTTGAAATTTAATATTACCTAATTTATCATAAACTATTACACCTGAATCGCATATATATGCAAATTTAAGAGTACTTTCTTTTATCTCAATACATGATGCAACTGCTCCATAATAATCATTTTCTAAATAGTCACATTCTTTAATATATTTTTTATTTAAATAAGCATTTTCTAAATAGTCATCTACAAATTTAAAACCAGTAGCAAAATTTTTGAATATGTATTCATTTTCATTTCCTAAATAAACTGTTCCAAAGTTCTGATTTTTATCCCAGTTGTATGATTTGATTCCTTGCTTTAATTTTATTGATTTAATAATACAATAATTAAATAAATCATTGAGATAAATTTCTTTTATGTCGTCTAGGTTCGCTAAATTTAGTGTTTCATTTACAAGTCTATTAAATGAAGATAATATAAATTGAATAGTTCTAAGGTTATGATAATTATTAATTTCTAGTTGTTGTAAAAATGATTTTTTATTATTTATAGCTGTACATTTTGCAAATTTGTTATCAATTATTTCATCTACAAATTTATCATATACTAAATTAATATTTGCTTTATAGGATATAACACGACCTATTAATTTTTCTTTTATTTCGTTATATATTATATCTTCAGAAAATATTTCATTAGCATTGTTAATTAACTCTTCCTTAGATATAGTTTTAGTATTTTGGTTGTTGCTATCACTGACATTTTTTTCAAATTGTGAACTATTTAAAAATCCAAGTATATATTTTAATTCCACATTTCTATTAAAGTTAATTCTTCCTATTTTCTCTTCGTCAGCTATTAATACGGCTTTTACACCATTATGTTCAACAAGTTCATTTATATATCCTAATATGGAATTAATATCTATGTCACATCGTTCAATATCATCAATAAAAATTACTAAGTTATCTATTTTATAAATCTGATTTATAATACTTTTTATTTTTTTATCTGCATTTTTGACATTTGTAATGCCAGAAACAATATCACTAATTGTACTTAGTCCTATATTAAGATATGGTATAATTTTTTGTGCTTTTTTGTTTTTTATAGAGCATAATACAATTTTATCTTTGATTTCTGATATATCATGTAAACCATATAGAGAAATGTAGATTGCATTTATTTTACTAAATTTATTTTCTTGTTCTAATTCTTTTATGAATTCTTTAACGAAAAAAGTTTTTCCACATCCCCATGTACCACTTATTAGCAATGCATAATTTATTTTTGTGCTACATATATAATTTATTAGTTCTTCTTTTACTTCAGTGTCATTCAGGTATTTTTTCATAGTTTTCACCTCTATAGTTATTATACACTATTTTTTAATTAAATTAAATATTTTTTGCTTGATACCTAGCATTTTTTGAAAATAAGTGTTATAATTATATTGTCGTAGTTGGAGGTAAGAAAAATGAAAGTAAATAATGAAAATTATTTTGATATAAATAAAATTAAAAATACAATAATTGAGGGAGATACGATTGAAAATCTTAAAAAAATACCCGATGAGAGTGTCGATCTAATATTTGCTGATCCTCCTTATTTTATGCAAACAGAGGGTGAACTACATAGAACTGATGGAACAAAGTTTCAAGGCGTAGAAGATGAATGGGATAAATTTTCGAGTTATAACGAGTACGATAAATTTTGCTTTGAATGGCTAAAAGAATGCAAAAGAGTATTAAAAAAGGATGGTTCTATATGGGTAATTGGTTCATTTCAAAATATATATAGACTTGGTTATATAATGCAAAATTTAGATTATTGGATTTTAAATGATGTTATATGGTCTAAACCCAATGCTGCACCAAATTTTGCTGGTACTAGGTTTCAAAATTCTCATGAAACCTTAATATGGTGCACAAAATCTAAGAAATCTAAGTATACATTTAATTATAAAACTATGAAGTATTTAAATAATGAAAAGCAAGATAAAAGTGTATGGGATATCGGAATATGTATTGGAAATGAAAGACTTAAGGGTGAAGATGGTAAAAAGATACATTCAACTCAAAAACCAGAAAAACTTTTGTATAAAGTTATATTATCTACTTCTAAGCCAAATGACATTGTGCTAGATCCATTTTTTGGTACAGGAACAACTGGTGCTATTGCTAAATTGTTAGGAAGAAATTATATTGGTATTGAAAGAGAGCATAGCTATAATAAAGCTGCTGAAGAACGAATCAATAAAATAGTTCCAATAAATGATGACATTGCTAATTTAAAACTTGAAGTAAAACCACCAAAAGTCCCTATGAAAAAGCTTGTTGAATCTGGAATGGTAAAAGAAAACCAATCTTTATACAATAAAGATGGAGTTGAGATATGCAAAGTAAATATTGATGGAAATGTTTATGATAATGACGAAGTATTATCTATACATAAAATGTCTGCAAAATATTTAAATAGAACAAATAATAACGGGTGGGATTATTTTTATGTAAAAGAAAATGAGCTTATTTCAATTGATGAATTAAGATATAGATATAATAATATGGAGGTAAAACATGGTTAATATTTTAGATTATAATGAATTTGTAGATGAGTTAAAAAAGACGGTGTATAAAAATGCAAAGGCAGATTTAATTAATAAAGTAGCAAGCAATCCTGATAGGTATATTGGAATATTTAGACCAACTACACCAGAATTAAAATTGATACAAAATATAACTCAATCACACGAAATTAGTTTTGGAGATTTTGTTGAAGATATTATTACCGTATATTTGGGTAAGTATTACAAGAATTTACCAAAGAGAGCCACTTATAAAGATGAAACGATTTTATTTGATCAATTATTTGAATATAATAATAAAATCTTTATGATTGAACAAAAAATGAGGGATGATCATGATTCGACTAAAAAGAGAGGACAGTTTGAAAATTTTATAAAAAAAGTTGAATATTTAAAAGAAACATATCCAAATAAAGAAATAGAAGCTGGTATGTGGTTCGTTGATCAAACTTTAGTGAAAAACAAAAGATACTATTCTAATCAAATGCAACAATTTCACGAAGATAAAGTCAAATTACATTTGTTCTATGGTGATGAGTTTACATCATATCTTGATAAAGTTGCAATTTGGGATGAAATGACTGAATATTTATTTAAATGGAAATTATCTGAAGATAATAAAATTGAATTAAATTTTGAAGAAAATTGGGAAGAAACAAAAAAAGAATTAAAAGAAAATGCAAAAAAAGAAGCAGAGTTAATAATAAATGAGGCAAGAAACAATGCTAATAAAATAATAAATGATGCTTTAATAGAAACACAAAAATTAGATATGAAAAAAGAAATGTTAGAAAAAAATATAAAGCAGTTAAAATCTAAAGTTAGGGAAGTTTTAACAAAACAATTTGAACTTATCGATGAGATTGAAATTTTATAATTTTAATCTTTTTTTAATATTTATTATATATTATAATATATATGAAAGGAAAAAAATATGAAAGATAATAAAAAACTTAGGATAGGAATTTTTACAGATGTGTATTATCCATCAATAAGTGGGGTAGTAATCGCAGTTGAAAATTTAAAAAAAGCATTAGAAAAATACGAAAACTGTAAAGTATTTATAATTACAGTTAACAGTATTCCTAAAAATAATAAATATATAAAAAAAGATGATGTTATTAGAATACCAGGGTTACCAATTAATATATATGATTATAAAGTAAGAATAACATATCCTGTAAAAGCTGTTAAAATGATTAAGGATTTACATTTAGATTTAATTCATTCTAATACTGAATTTGGGATAGGACTTTTTGCTAAGTCAATGGCTAAAAAATTTGATATACCAATGGTTCATACTTATCATTCTTTATATGAACAAAATCTTGATACAATGCTAGATCATTTTACTTCTAAGGTAACAAAAAGTATTTTAAAATCATATATGAAAGTATATTTTTCAAAAACAATAAAAGAAGTTATCGTACCAAGTTTAAAAACAAAAAATAATATAATAAAAAACTATAAAGTAAAACATAACATAAGTATTATTCCAAGTGGTATTGATATGGATAAATTTAATATAGATAATATTAAAAAATCTAAAATAAAAGAAATTAAAAAGAAATATAATATTAAAGATGATGATTTTATTTCATTATCTGTAAGTAGATTAGGAAAAGAAAAAAATGTTGATTTTTTAATAGAAAGTTATGTTAATGTAGTAAAAAAACATAAAAATGCTAAACTTTTAATCATAGGAACAGGTCCTTTGGAAAAAGAATTAAAAGAATTAGCTAAAAAGTTAAATATTTTTGATAATTGTATTTTTACAGGTAAAGTAGATTATCAAGATATTCCTATTTTTTATAATATATCAAACGTTTTACTAACGGCATCACATTATGAAACACAAGGTTTAACCTTAATGGAGGCATTTTCATCTTCTAAACCTGTTTTATGTATAAATGATGAAAGTTTTATAGATGTTGTTATTAATGGTTATAATGGTTATATATTTAAAAATAAAAGTGAACTTACTCAATTAATCTTAAAATTAATTGAGGATAAAAGATTATTAGAAAATTTGGAAAATAATGCTAAAATTAGTTCTAATAATTATTCTCTTTCTTGTTTTGCTTCAAAAGTAAAAGATGTTTATATAAAAGCATTAAAAGAATATACTGTTTAAAATAGTAAAAATACTTCCAATTAAGTAAAAAATAATTGTTAAGTATTTTTTATTATAACTTAATGATTCTTTTAATAATTCATATATAGATATATATAACATAATGCCAGAAATTAAAGAAAATAAAAACCCTAAAAATAATATATTTACATAAGGACCAATAAAGATAAAACAAAGGAATGCTCCGAAAGGTTCTGATATAGAAGAAATAAAAGTATATAAAAAGGCTTTTTTCTTATTATTTAAAGAATAATAAATAGGAAGAGAAATACTAATACCTTCGGGTATATTATGAAGAGCAATAGCAATAGTTAATTTTAAACCTAGATTTAAATTAGATGTAGTTGTTAAAAATGTAGCTATACCTTCAGGAATGTTGTGAATAATTATAGCTATCATAGAAAACAAACCAACATGATAAAGTTTATCTTTTTTATTATAAGTTTTATCAGGTAATAATTTATCAATTAAAATAGATAAAACAATACCTATAATAATAAATAATAAAATGTTTATTAAAGAAAATATATTATTATAAGATTTATTAAGTATATTAAAAGCTTCGGGAATTAAATCAAAAAATGATACAAAACTCATAACACCACTTGCAAATGCTAAAGAAGATATTATTATATTATCTTTTTTCTTATTATTAAAAAAAATAAAAACACTTCCAATTAAAGTAGAAAATCCTGCGATAAAAGATAAAATAAATCCTAATTTTATATTCATAAGAAACCCTCTTTCATCTTTTTTAATCCTGTTTACTTATATTTAAGATAATTCCTATCATAATCATTGTTATAACTAAACTACTTCCTCCATAACTTAAAAAAGGAAGTGTTACTCCAGTAACAGGAATAAGACCTATTACAACAGATAGGTTAAGCACTGCTTGAAATATTATTTGAAAAATTATACCAAATATTAAATATTTTCCAAAAAGGTCTGTTTTTTGTAATGCTATTTTTATTGATGTATAACAAATAATAATAAATAAAATAATAACAAATAATGCTCCGACAACACCAAATTCTTCACAAATTATTGAAAAAATAAAATCAGTTTGAGGTTCTGGCAAGTAAAAACTTTTTTGCCTAGAATTTAAAAAACCTGTTCCAAAAAGTCCCCCTGGACCTATGGCATATAAACTTTGAATTATTTGAAAGCCACTTCCTAAAGGATCTTTCCATGGGTCTATAAAAGATGTTATTCTAGCCATACGATATGGTGCAATAACAATTAAAGCAGTTATTCCTATTATTCCTACAAAACCTAAAATATAAAAGAATTTTATATTTAAACCTGAAATAAAAAGTAAAGCAACAATACTCATTACTAAAACCATACCAGTTCCAAAATCTGGTTGTAACATAATAAGTCCAAAGAATAATCCTACCACAATTAAAACAGGTAATATTTCTTTGAAATTTATTTTTTTAACTTTTGATAAATATTTAGAAATAAAAATAATTAATCCTAATTTAGCTATTTCACTAGGTTGAATACTAAATGAAAAAATACTAAACCAACTTCTTGATCCATTTCTTACAACACCAAGTCCTGGAATTAAAACAAGTATTAATAAGATTAAACAAAGTAATATTATTAAGTTAGCTTTTTCATAATATATTTTATAATCAATTTTACTAATTATTTTCATTAAAATAAATCCTAGTCCTGCAAAAAGAAGTTGAAAAATAGCATATTTTAAAGCATTATTAAATTTATATAAAGCCCAAATATGTGATGCTGAATATATCATGATAATTCCAAATATAGTTAAAATAACAACACTAATAAGTAATATTTTATTATATTTATTTTTAATACTAAACATTTTATCAACTCGCTTCTATATAATTTTATTAATAAAATAAAAAAAGTATTTACAAAAAATACTTTTTTGACATTTAATTACATTTATTTTTGTTACAACAACAATTATTATTATTTCCTCCGTAGTTAAAGAAGAAGATAAAGAATATAATAATTATAATAATCCAAATCCAACTCCAGTTAGATCCATTATCATTACCATAGTAAGGATATCCAGGATAATACATAAAAACACTCCTTTCTATTTATATTATATTTTTAAGGTGTAAACTTGGAGATAGCGTATTACCTATAAAAAGTAATTTTACAAATATTTCACATAATTACTACATAATCTTTATTGTATTTTTTTGGTATAAATGTTAAAATTATTAATGTAGGAAGGGTGATTACTTTGGATAATAAAGATGAAAAAGAAATAAAAAAAGTAACAAGAAAAAAGAAAGAAAATAATGAAAATGAAATTAAAGAAAAATTAAAAATAGAGGAAAACAAACCTTTAGAAAAAGAAGTTTTTAAAGAAACAAAAAAAGATGTAATAAATAAAAATAGTAATAAAACAATTATTATTATTGTAGTTACAGCATTAATAACAACTGCTATTGTTCTTTCAATGTTTTATTTATTTTATATTAATAAGGCAGGTACAAGTGGAAAATTAGAATTTGTTAAGAATGTTAATATAACAGAAACAGGCATTGCCGATAGTGTTGAAAAAGTAGTTGATTCTGTTGTTGTTGTAGAAAACTATAAAAATGGTAAATTAATATCAACAGGAACTGGTTTTGTATTTAAAAAAGATAATAAAACAAGTTATATTTTAACAAATAGTCATGTGGTGGAATCAGGAACAGAATATAATGTAATATTTACAAATAATGAAAGAGTTAAAGCTACTTTAGTAGGAAATGATACTTATTCAGATGTTGCTGTTTTAAGTGTTGATAGTAGTAAAGTTATATCTGTTGCAACACTTGGAAGTAGTGAAAGATTAAGAGTAGGAGATACGGCATTTACTGTAGGAGCTCCCCTTGATGCGAGTGCATATTCTTGGACTGTAACAAGAGGTATTATTTCAGGAAAAAATAGAAAAGTTGAAGTATCAAGCGCTTCATCATCTTTTGTAATGAATGTTTTACAAACTGATGCTCCGATTAATTCAGGTAACAGTGGAGGACCTTTATGTAATGTAAATGGTGAAGTAATTGGAATTACAAATATGAAAATATCAAATACAACAGTTGAAGGTATGGGATTTGCTATTCCAATTGAAACTGCAATAGAATACGCTAATAAATTTATCAATAGAGAAGCAATAATAAGACCATATTTAGGTATAAGTATGTATGATGCAAGTAGTACTATATTAAAAAAAGATGGTGTTTATGTTGTAGCAGTTGAAGAAAATTCATCAGCTTCAAAAGCAGGTTTAAAAGAAGGAGATATTATTACTAAAATTGATGATGTAGCTATTAAAAACACTTCTTACTTTAAGTATGAATTATATAAACATAATGTTGGGGATACAGTTACTTTAACTTATTTAAGGAATAATAAAGAACATAAAGTGACAATTAAACTTGTTGCAAGTAATAAAAATGCATAAAAATAGATGAAAATCTATTTTTTTGTGGTATTATATAATTATAAAAATAAAGAAAGAGGGAATATTTTATGAAAAAATTTGGAAGTTTACTATGGGGACTTGTTTTTATCGCAGTAGGAATTATCGTTGGCCTTAATTCATTTAAGGTAACAAATATTGATTTGTTTTTTAATGGATGGTGGACACTTTTTATAATTGTTCCATGTTTTATTGGACTATTTACGGACAATGATAAAACAGGAGATACAGTTGGAATTGCTGTTGGTGTAATTTTATTATTATGTTGTCAAGATATTTTAAATTTTGATATACTATGGAAATTATTATTACCAATTATTTTAATTATAATAGGATTATCATTCATTTTTAAAGAAACATTAAATCGTGATTTAAGTAAAAAAATAGGAGAATTAAATAAAAGCAAAAAAGATGATAAAGAAATAAATGCAATTTTTTCTAGTAAAGATTTAAATTATGATAATGAAAAGGTTAATAGTTTAGATTTAAATGCAATTTTCGGTGGAGTTAAATGTGATTTAAAAAATGCAAAATTGGATAAAGAAGTTGTAATTAATACATGTTCTATTTTTGGAGGTATTGATATATATGTAAAAGAAGATACAAAAGTTTTAATTAAATCAACATCCTTATTTGGAGGAGTAGAAAATAAAAAGAAAACAGAAACTAATGATAAGTCAAAAACTATTTACATTAATGCTTTTTGTATGTTTGGAGGAGTTGACATTAAGTGACAACAACGAACAAAATAATAAAATACTTAGCAATAGGGTTTGGATGTTTTTTAACATTTTTGATTATTTATACAGTTGCCGTAGGATTTTATGGTTTAATAGAACTTTTATTTTCTAACAGGAAAAATGATAATGATAATTTGAATCAAAATAAAGTATGTAATTATGCTTCAAGTTTTAATGAATTAGATATTGATATTAAAAACAGTAGTTTAATTATTAAAACTGGTGATGAATTTTTAGTAGAAACTAATAGTGAAAACATATTTTGTAATAATGAGGGTAATAAACTTGTCATAAAAGAAAGTAAATCTAGTTTTCTTAAAACGAAGGATATTAAAACTGTAACAATATATATTCCTAATAACATGTTTTTAAATGAAATTGATTTAGAAACAGGGGTAGGAAAAGTAAATATTGATAATCTTAATACAAATAATTTAGAATTAAGTTTTGGTGTTGGTGATGTTTTAATTAATGAAATTAAAGTAAATTATGCTAAAATTGAAACAGGAGTAGGTAAGGTAACTATTAAAAATGGTAATTTTAGTAATTTAGATTTAGATACTGGTTTAGGCGAAGTTAATATTACATCTTTAATAAAAACAGTTGGTAAAATAGATACTGGTGTTGGAAACTTAAATTTAAATTTAATTGGAAAAGATTATAAAATAAAAGTTAATAAAGGACTTGGCGTTACAAAGATTAATGGTAATGAAGTAAGTGATAACCAAGTATTAGGAAATGGAGATGTTTTTGTTTTTGTTGATGGAGGAATAGGCAAAATAGATATAAATTATACAAAATAACTAAAAAATTGTAAAAAAGTTAAAATTGCTTAATATAGAAGTATTCATATAAAAAAATAATTGAAAAGTGAAAATTAAGTCTTAAGATGAATTTTAAAATTTCATCTTTTTTTGTGCCTGAAAAGTCAAAATTAGCCATTTGCAAAGCATTTTTATATATGTTAACCTATCTAACTGGAGGGTTTCTATGGACAAAGATTATAAAAAAGAATTAATAAAATTAGTAGAAAAAACAGAAATAAATAAAGGATATCACGATTATTTTAAGAATAAAGATTTAGTAAATAATTATTTTGAAATAGGAAAGTTACTTATCGAAGCAC
>ENA-ORPK01003212-ORPK01003212.1-human-gut-metagenome-genome-assembly--contig:-NODE-3212-length-10405-cov-5.914203_pt1 | contig 10405 bp, 9 predicted proteins | sample MGYA00242139_ERZ509068 | MGnify/ENA primary metagenome ERZ509068 (study PRJEB26280, sample SAMEA2338687) | human gut metagenome | biome: human gut; feature: human-associated habitat; material: faeces... | reverse complement strand
TCCAAATAAAAATCTCTGCGTATTTCCATTAGCTCACCTTCTTTAGAAGAGATTTTTGCAACATGTTGCACTTTTCTCTTCTATTATAGCCTTTTTTCTCCCTGCATTCAATCTCAGCGCCATTTTTAGAAGAAATTTTTGCAACATGTTGCACTTTTCTCTTCTAAGTTCGCCTTTTTCTTCCCAATATTCACCCTCAACGCCATTTCTACAAGAGATTTTTGCAACATGTTGCACTTTTCTCTTCTTTAAAATTATTATTTTCTTTTCCAAAAAAGCAAAAGCCCCCGAAGCAGGCAAGCCTGCTTCGAGGGTAATCAGGTTAAATTTTATTTTGCTTTCGGTCCCAAGCCGTATTTCTTCAGATAACGGTACAGGGTTACACGGCTGACATCAAGCATAGTTGCCAGCTTACTGATATTGCCGCCGGCAGATTTCCAGGCTGCAATAAAGGCTTCCTTGTCATACTTCCAGGAGCGCTCTAATGTTTTGTCACCGGGCAGCTTAATATTTTCCGCTTCGATGATGCTGCCGGGAGTGTGGAAGAAGGCCTGCTCGATAACACCCTGCAGCTGCTTGATGTTACCTGGCCAGCTGCAGGACAGCAGCAGGGAAACAGCTTCGGGAGAAAGGCGTTTTTGCGGCAGGTTATGCTGAGCGGACATTTCCACCAGAATATGCGAAGCGATAACCTCGATATCCTTCACGCGCTCGCGCAGAGGCGGCACGCGCATGGTGGTATCCAGCACCAGCTCATACAGATTACGGGAGAAAAGTCCCTTATCTGCCAAGCGCTTGAGGTTGGAATCACAGGCAGCAATTACGCGCACGTCGAACATACGCGGCTTGCCGCCCTTTTCCGTTGCAGGCAGACCGTGTGTCAGTGCATCAGCCAGCTTGTCGCCCATTTCCAGCGGCAGCTTTTCTACCTCGTCGAGGAACAGCGTACCGCCGATAGCAAGCTCCAGCTTGCCTGCGGACTGCTGTCCGTCCTCATTGGTGCCGAAGAATTCGGCCTCCAGCTCTGCCATAGATGCGTTGTGACATTTTACCGCAATCAGCGGAGCGGCAGCGCGGGGGCTGGCCTGATGAATGCCGTGTGCCAAACGCTGCTTGCCGGTACCGGGCTCGCCCTGCAGCAGGATGTTGTGGTCGGTGCGGGCAACGCGGCTTGCCTTATGCTGCAGCGCCAAAAATTCGCTGGTTTCGCCAACCATGCTGTACAGGCTATAACGGCTGCTGTAACCGGTTGCATGGGCGATGGTTGTTTTCAAATCCTCAATGGACATGGAAAGCACCAAAGCACTTTCTACCTCGCTGCCAACCTTAATAGGCATAACAGTGGTAATATCCTCAAAGGTTCTGTCTTGGGTAATCCAGGTGATTTCACGACGCTGTGTTGCTACGCCATGCAACGCTTTTTTGATAGGAATATGCTCGTAGTTCAGGAACACGTCCTCCAGACGCTCATGTCCTTCCAGACGCTTGCGGCCGTTTTCGTTGCAGTATTTCACGCTGCCGTCCTTGCCCAGCCAGTAAACGGTTACCGGCAGCTGCTCCATCATAATGCGGTTGATGCTCCAAGCCTCCAGCATGTTCAGGTGCTGTTCGATGGAATATTTCATCGTCATCAGCAGGCTCAAAAGCAAATCATAGGGCAAATCGTTCTGATCCAAGGAAAAGAAGGAAATAATATAGCGGATTTTGCCGTTCACGCAGATAGGCGCACTGCAGGCATCGCCGGAATGGCTGTCCTTAATCCACATTTCCGGGCCGAACATCAAAAAGGGCACGTTATGCTCGCGCGCAATGCTGATGCTGGAGGTACCAACATCCTCCTCCAGCACGCGCATGCCCTGAATATCCTCGATAATGCGTTGGAAGAACGGCATAGCGTAGTTTTTGATTACATAGCCGTTTTCGTCAATCAGCAGCATGCTCAGGTTATGGATATTGAAATGCTGCTTGCTTTGCTCATAAAGACCGTCAACGTATTTTACGATGAACTCATGCGTCTTTTGGTGCGCAATAATCTCTTCGCGGCTCAGCTTATTGATTTTGGGCATGGTTTCGTGCGGCAGATGCATAGCACGGCAACGCTGCCAGCTGTCGGCAACCCACGGATGCACGTTGGGGTCAACAATACCCTCTTCCATAAACTTTCTGTAATAAGAAGCCAGCTTGTCCTTATTTCTTCTCTCACGAATCATGTTTTATACCCTCCCCAGCTGTCCGGCAGTCGGCTGCCGTCAGCAGAACTTTTATTTATTAACCTCGCCGTTCGTAATCAACACCCGGCGTGCTCCATAATAGCGTTGTTTCCAGTAATCGTCCTTCAGCGACGAAAGGATTACACCCTTGGACGAGGATGCACTCCAAAATTGTCCGTCACCGGCATAAATACCCACATGCGACGCGCCCGCGGCGTAGGTTGTAAAGAATACCAAATCACCGGGCCGCAGCTGCTTTTGCGTTACAAAAATCCCCTGTAACGCCTGCTCGTCTGCCAGTCGCGGCAGCTTGGCCTTGCAGTCCTTAAACACATACTGCACGTAACCGGAGCAGTCAAAGCCCTTGGTCGTGGTTCCGCCGAACACATAGGGAACACCCTTGTATTTGGCAGCACGGCTGACGATTTCCTTGCCCTTAACCTTGGGGATGCCCTCCTTGGCAAAGGCCTCCCAGGTCAGCTTATGATAGGTTGCATCATTCAGCTCACCGTCTGCCTTCAGCTTGTGCTGCTTCTGAAAGCTTTTCAGCGCAGTGCTGGTAGCCTCCGTCATGCGTCCGCTGGGGCGTTCGTCACTGAAGCCCAGCACCTGCAGCTTTTGCTGTGCCACCTTCAGGCGCCAGTTGCTTTGCTGCACCTGCACCTTGGACTGCTTTTCCTTCGTTTTTTTAGACTTTTTCTTTGCGGTTTTCTTCGCCTTTTTCTCAGGCTTCGCCTGCTTGGGGGCCTTCACTTCGGCAGCAGGCTTGGCTGCGGTATCAGCTTTGACGGCAGCAGGCTCCGGCACCGCCCTCACAGGCCGCGCCTCGCTTACGGCCGGCGGCGTTGCCACCGGTGCCTTATGCGGTTTGTTGCTGACAATAGGCGCTGCAGCCTGTGCCTGCCAAGGCAGGCTGCAGGCCAGCATGATTACGGTCAGCACAGAAGCCAGCTTCTTTTTCATCTTCATCAGCCCCGCTCAAATGCAAAATTAAAAATTAATTATAGTTATATACGTCCCAGCTTTTCAGCTTGCTCAGCTGAGCAATACTGTAATCAATATCGCGCAGCAGACGCTGCTTGTCATGCGGCAGTGTTGCTGCCAACTGAACGTAGTTCGATACATGGTTGCTGCGGAAGAGGCAGTGCCTGTCCGCAGGTAAATCTATATTTTCTATTATCAGCTTCAGCTCGCGCATCAGTCCTGCCGGTGAAAGCGGATTGAATTTGCCTGCCTCGTACTGGTCCAGCAGCTCGCTGCCGCGGTACAGCATCAGGCAGAGCGCGCTCAAATGCGTCGGCTTGATAATATTAATCGCCTTAGCAGTTGCCAGTGCGTGGCGTTCGCTGCCCTCCGCACCTGCCAGGCCCAGAATAATCATCATAGAAAGCTTCATGCCGCTGGCGGTAACTCTGCGTCCTGCTTCAATCGCCTGCTCGGCATCAACACCCTTGTTGACAGCCTTCAGCGTAGCATCGTCGCCTGTTTCCATGCCGTAATACAAAAGCTTCAGGCCTGCTTCCTTCAGCTGGCGCAGCTCCTCCTCGCTCTTGCGCAGGATATCCTTGGGTGCAGCATAGCTGGCAACGCGCTGCAGATGCGGAAACTGCTCGCGCAGCACCTGCAGAATCTTCAGCAGCTTAGCCGTAGGCAGCACCAAAGCATCGCCGTCCGCCAAAAAGACGCGGCGTACCTTGTTCTTGCCGTAATGTGCCGCCAGTGCAATCTGACGGGAAATTTCTTCATCCTTTAAAATCTGAAAGGGAACACCTCTGTACATGTTGCAGTAGGTGCATTTATTATGTGCGCAGCCGCGCGTAACGCGCAAAATAAAGCTGCGTGCCTCACTGGGAGGTCTGAAGACTGGTGTTTCATATGAATCAAAAAACATTTCTACTATTCTACCTCATTTTGCTTTGATTGATTTGGCGCCAGTTTGAGATCTCAGAGATTTTGTAAAGTATAGTACACTTTAATATTATTATACTAGATTTTTCGCCATTTGTAACGTCCAACTGAAAACTTTTTGTTACTTTTTTTACAGAGATTTTGTGAAACATTGTCAGAGTGTAAAACAAGTGTGATTTTCCGCGCCTACAGGAAACGACAAGGGCACTCTGGCAGGCAAAAAATGACGTAACAACAGCAAAACGCTTATATACACATAAAAAATGTACGCCTGCAGGTCAAAATCTCCGCTTTGCCGCAGGCGCACCAAGGAGGCTGACACAAGTCAGCCTCCGATGCTTCATATTATTTTTTCGGTAAGCATAACGCTTTACAGCATCAGCTTATCATTTGCGTTTTCTGCGCAGGAAGAAGAAGGCAGCACCACCGATGATAATAACGCCGCCGATAATCGTCAGCCAGCCAAAGCCGTCATCGTCATCCTCATTTTCTTCCTCATCCTCGGCAGCAGGCAGCTCCGCAGTGCCCACAGCCACCGGCCATTGGCTCTTCATCTCGCCGTGGACTGCCGTAACGGTAACAACGCCGTCAGCCTTGCCGATCAGCTTGCCATCTTCGATAACGGCAATTTTTTCATCGCTCACGCTCCACTCCGGTGTCACGCCGTCAGCCTCGCCCACAACGTAGGCCTCCAGCTTCAGCGCCTCGTCTATTCCCAAGTGCGCCGGCAGATTCGGAGCCTCCAGCTTCGGCTCATAGGCAGTAATCTGCGTCATAAAGGCCTTTTCTCCCTTTTCCAGCAGCAGCTTGCCGCTAATCGTCGCAGTTCCCGGCTTCACAGCCAAAAGCTGCACATCGCCGTCCACCTTCACTATATCACTATTGGAAGAACGCAAATCAGTTACATTATAGCCTACGCAGCCCGGCAGCGAAGCAACTATGCGTGTACGCTCGCCCACCTTCAGGCTTGCCTCCTCCGGAGCCACCGTCACCAACGGACTAAGCTCGGAAGCTGCGGTTGCAGGCAGGTCGGGGGCATCCTCGTCACCCTCCAGCTCGCCGCTTTCGATTGCAGGGCCTTCCAGCTCATCCTCCTCTACAAGCGGTGCTCTTTTGGCAGCCAGCATATTGATCGGGTCACCGTAAATAAGCCTTACCTCATCCTCTTTATCGTTGCGGTACACAGCGCTCAAATCGGCAGCTACCAAAAATTTGGCAATAACCTCGCCCTCATCATCCAGCGCCGTCAGTTGGTAGAACCAGCCGTCCACAGGCTCCTCCGCATAAAGCAGCTTATAATCATCGGTATCCTCCGGCAAACCCGTCTGCTTTTCCGGCAGGCCGGCAAGCAGCGCGGCGGCAGCAGCCTCGGATACATCAAAGCTGTCCTCGTTAAATCTGTATTCACCCTGAACATCAAGCGGCAGCGGTCCGTCCTGATAGGCGGTAATGCTCTTGTCCTTCAGTACGAAGCGCATCTCCACCGTATCATTATTTTTGTAATCCACCTCGGCAATACCGTCGCCGTCCTCGTTGATTTCAAAAACGCCGGCAGTAACGAAATCCTCCGCACTCTCCTCTTCCTCACTGCCACGCATAACCTTCAGCTCGTAAAGGTATTTATCATCCCCCAAGGGCTTGATATTCAGCACGCCGTTATTATACTGGCTGCTTTCTGTCCACACATAGCAGCCTGCTGTATTCTTCCAGTCATTTTTGGAGGCGGCGCCTGCCAGCAGCGTCAGGCTGCACAGCAGCAGGATAAGCATAACAGCTACGATAATACGCATCATTTTTTCTTTCATTATGCTCCCCTCCTCAAATGCTCAGACGGAACTTGGCAGTCTTGGGATTAACGCCGTCCATCCAATACTTCACAGTGTATACGCCCTTAGCACATTTTTTGCCGCTGTTGCCGCTCGCCCAGCCGTTCCAACTGAAGGCAAAATCCTGATTGGCATTTCTTGCCTTATATTTCGTGCTGTAGACCAGCTTGTTATTTTTATTGAAAATCTGGGCATAGCAGGTCTTGCCCGTGGAATTATTCTTTTTGAAATACAGGCGCTGGTAAACATCACCGTTGCCCTTGCGGATAATCTTGGACGCACGGAACTGCATTTTGCTCTGCGGCTTGTAGCTGATGTTGACAGTCTTTTTAACCGCACCGCCCTTGCCGAAGCTGCTGGTCGTTACCAAGCGATATCTGCCTGGCTTCAGGTTTTTCATATCATAGCTGTAGGGTACAAAGCGAAAATATTTATCACCGTCATAGTACCATTTTTTCAGCTCGCGCTGCTTCCAGCGCACAACAACCTTATTATCCTTGTTGAGCAGCACCGCCTTATCCTTCATAGGCCCCTTGCCCTCTACATAGCGCTGCACGTTCAGCTTGGTGCCGTTTACCTTAATAGTTGTTTTGTACTGCGTCGCCGCCCACGCCAATGCCGTAAAAGCCACGAGCATTGCCAGGCACGCCCCCGAGCACTGCCTTCAGCCGTTTCATTTTTCCGCCTCCTAACCGCCGGATATAAAAAGACCCGGCATATACTTCTTCATTTACAGTATATACCGGGTCAATATTAACTATAAGTAACCTTTAGTTAAGAGTTGGGGAAAAAGCGCTCCAGCTGATGTCTTTTATTTTTGGCCGCCGCATCAATCTGCAGCTTGGCAAAAATTTTGTTGAGATATTGCTTAATCGTCCCCTCCGACAGCAACAATCTTTGCGCAATCTCCCTGTTCGTATGGCGTGCCGCCGCCAGCTGCGCTATCTGCAGCTCCTGCTCCGTCAGCTCCTGCAGGCCTACTTCGGCAAAGCGTGCGGACATAATCTGTCCCCGGCCCGCTTCTAGCTGCTGCCCCAAGCGCAGCGCCGCTGCCGCCGCTGCTGAAAATTCACCTTGCTCCTCCTGCTCCAGATAAGGACGCAGTAGCGCTATGTTCTGTGCCAACGGCAGTACGAGCTTATCCGCTGCCGCCATTGCCAGCACCTGCTTCAGCGAAGCGCGGCAGCTCGTTACATCGCCTCTGCCGGCAAAGGCCGCCGCCCTTTGCACCTGCAAATACAGCAGGCACAAAAAATTACTGTAGGGACGGCATTCCTGCTCCCAGTCGGACCAGCGCACCAAAAGCTCCGTATACTGCCCTTGTGCCAGCAGGCACTGGGCACTGATATAGTTGCGGCAGGGACGCGCAGGATAAAGCACCGAAGGCTGCTGTCCGTTTCCGTCCGTCAGCCAGCTTGGGATATATTCCGGCTTGCCCAGCAATGCATAGTAAAAGCCGGCGCACATATCGGCAGTATTCAGCAGCATGCTCTGCTTCCAGGGCTGCAGCTGCCACTGATGGCGGCTGTAGGCCTCCGCCTTACTGCTGTAAACGCCGCGGAAAAGATCGCGCTGCATCTCCAGAAAATCACAGCAGATAGTAATGCACTCCTGCCCATGCTTTTCCGCCTGATAATACGCCTTCTGCAGAGGCATATCCACTTCGTCAATGCGTCCCTGCAGCAAAAGTGCTTCCGCCTCCGTAAGCTCGGCGGCTCCGGCACCGTGCCAGCCGCTCAGCAGATAGTACGGTGGCATACACTCCTGCATATCCTCCACCGTCTGCCGCAGACTGCAGCCCGTGCGTAAATACAGCCCCAGAACACTGGGCGCGCCGAAGGTCCAGATGCCCTGCTTGCTAAGCGTCTGCGGAGCACCGCTCAGCAGCTTGTAGGCACGCCTGTGATGCTCGCTCATACCGGTAATGCTGTTGAAGGCTAAAAAGCTCAGAATAACCTCCAGCTCGCCGTAATAATTATCGCGCTCACGCTGGCTGAGCGCAGTATTGCGCTCCAACGCCGTTACATACCATTCCTTGACCTGCAGCATTTCCGGCACCATGTTCAGCGAAAACATGCGGCGCATAATAATCAGCACCGCCTGCGGATACTGCCACAATATTTCCGGCGGACATTCGCGTAGCCAGTCGAAAAGATGCTGCCTGTGCTGCGGGCGCATCGACCAGTCGCGCAGCTGCTGCACTGCAGCCAGCAGGCCGTCAAAATCACGGCCGCGGTACAGCCAGTCCAGCGCTTCCTCGTACTCCCTCTGCTGTGCGTACCATTGCCCCAAACGACGGAAGTACCTTTGCTGCTCTGCCTCCGGCAGCAGGCCGAAGGCATGGCGTGTTGCCTGCTTCAGCATATGGTGACAGCGCAGTCTGCCGTTGGCCAGCCTGATAATGAAGGCATTGCATTCCAACAGCCTGCTTACAGACTCTCGGCAGCTTGTGCCATAGGCAAAGGCCACCTGCTCCGGCGTAAATTCCTCCGGCTGCCCCATAAGCAGCAGCAAGCGCTGCTGCTCCGACGGCAGCGGCCGCAGCAGTACATTGGCTATCATCTCATAAACGCTGCCTGTATCAAGGCAAAAGCGCTGATACCTGTCGTAGTTCAAAAAGTTAAGATAGGTAACGGAAAACCAGCCCTCGCAGGCCTCATGCAAAGCATCCAGCTGCTGCGTTGTAAGCTGCAGGCCGCATCTGCTGCTGTATTCCGCCAGCTCGTCACGCTGCAGCGCCAGGTCATGCTTATCAAGGCAAAAGACCTTACGTCCCAGCTCCAGCAGACGGCTGCCATCAAAAATCTGCCCTCTGCTTACCAGCAGCAGGTGCAAATCAGCAAATCCTGCCTTGCTTAGAGCAAAGAGAAAGTCAATTGCCTCGCGGCTCTCCAACAGATGCAAATCATCTATAAACCAATAGACAGGCTCCTGCGGCAGCAGCTGACGAAACAGCTCCAATACCAGCGTTTTGGCGTTGGCATCGGCAGGCAAAGACTGCTGCAGCAGCGCAGCGCCCAACTCCGTATTTTGCCAGCTGTGGCACACTCCCTGCCAGAAGGCCTCGGCACCGGCGCCGTAAATACTTTGGCGCAGTACCTTTTTGCCGCAGCTCTCCTGCTCCTGCAAAAAGTACTGCACTGCCAGTGTTTTGCCGTAGCCCATGGGAGCAACAACCAGCGTTGTTCCCGCTGTCTGCAACTCTGCCAAAAGCTCTTTTATTCTCTTGGAATAATATAAATTATTGAGCCTTTTCATAGTGTTTTTACTTAATTACGTTCTGCGGTGCTCCTGCCAGCCATTTTTCGATGTTGGCAAAAACGATATCGGCACGTGCAGCCAGTGCTTCGGCGCTGGCGAAGGCCACGTGCGGTGTCAGCACAGTGTTCTTCGCATGGCACAGCGGATGCTCCGGTGCAATCGGCGGCTCGCCCTCAAACACATCAATGCCTGCTCCCGCCAATCTTCCTTCGTTCAGCGCCTGTGCCAGCGCCTCGCTGTCCACAACAGGACCGCGCGCAGTATTCAGCAGTACGGCAGTCGGCTTCATCTTGGCAATAGCCTCAGCGTTAATCAGTCCGCGGGTTGCGTCCGTCAGCGGCACATGCAGGCTGACAAAATCGCTGGCAGCCAAAAGCTCATCCAGACTTACATAGCTTACACCGTCAGCCTGCAGCTCTGCCTTCGGAGTACGGCTGTAGGCCAGCACCTTGCAGCCGAAGGCAGCGGCAATCTTCGCCACTCTGCTGCCAATCGCACCGGTGCCGACTACGCCGAAGGTTTTGCCGAAAAGCTCAAAGCCTACCAGGCCATCCTTCGTTCCTGCCTGACGGCAACGTGCATCACAGGGAACGATGTTGCGGATAACGCTGATAGCCAAACCGAAGGTCAGCTCTGCTACCGCATTGGTGGAATAGCCTGCGGCATTGCACACTAAAATTCCGCGCTCACGGCAGGCAGCCAGCGCAATATGGTCTACGCCGGTAAAGGCCACGGACAGCATTTTCAAATTAGGGCAGGCGTTGATAATCTCCGCACTCAGCGGCTGGTTGGCCAGCATGATAATATCGGCCTGCTGCACACGCGCCAGCAGCTTCGTCTGGTCTGTTTCCTTTGCGGTATAATAAACGAAATCATGGCCTGCAGCCTGCAGCGGCGCTGCCAGTGCATTTATCTGTTCCATCTTTACGCCTAACGGCTCCATAACTACTATTTTCATCAAAGCACCTCCGAAAAAGTCTGTAAAATCTTTGCTTATCACTTACATATTACTACCGCAGGAATTGATTAGCAAGGAGGAAATTTCCAGGACTATATTCTGTTTTGCCGGAATTTGTATCCGCAAATACAAAAAAGCCGTTCTTCTTTCGAAGAACGGCATATTTTCGTTGGTGATCCACCCGAGACTCGAACTCGGGACACCCTGATTAAAAGTCAGGTGCTCTACCAACTGAGCTAGTG
>ENA-ORPK01003210-ORPK01003210.1-human-gut-metagenome-genome-assembly--contig:-NODE-3210-length-10414-cov-3.042861_pt1 | contig 10414 bp, 8 predicted proteins | sample MGYA00242139_ERZ509068 | MGnify/ENA primary metagenome ERZ509068 (study PRJEB26280, sample SAMEA2338687) | human gut metagenome | biome: human gut; feature: human-associated habitat; material: faeces... | reverse complement strand
CAGAGCCCTGTGAAGAGGGCAATCTGTCTGTCGGCATGACCATTTCACATTCTTTAAAGTGCAAACTTAAATAAAAAAAATTGAATAGCAACGAAAAATGCGTTTTTTTTTCGTTTTTAGTCCAATATACCTTATTTATAGGGCTTTTAAGCCCTTCTTAAAGCACTCTTGCACGTTTGTATACATCAACAACAAGCCGCCGTGAGAAGCTTTCAAGCCAATCTTAAAACCTGCGTCAAAGCAAGCGTTTGCGTTTCAAGATAACCCACGATATGCCTGACACGAAGACAGAGAGCACCATGGCAATAAGGAATCCGTAGCGGCTTTCCTCCATGCCGTTGATGAGGTTCATACCGAAGATCGAAGAGATGAGCGTCGGAAACATCATGATGATCGATACCGATGTGAGGGTACGCATAACGGTGTTCATGTTGTTGTTGATGATGCTCGAGTAGGTATCCATCGTCGATTCCAGGATGTCGGCATAGATATTTGTTGTTTCCCGTGCCTGCGACATCTCGATGTTTACGTCCTCAATGAGGTCGGCATCAAGCTCATCGACCTGAAGCTTAAACTTCAGTTTAGCAAGCAAGGTCTCGTTTCCGCGAATTGAGGTTATAAAATAGGTGAGCGAGTCTTGCAGACGGCTCAGGCCTATAAGCGACTCGTTGTTCACACCGTGGTCGAGGTTGTGTTTTGCCTTCTCTATGAGCGTGTTGATCTGCTTCAAGCGCTTAAGGTACCACACCGCCGACGAAAGGAACAGTCGGAAGATCATGTCCACATAATCGGTGAATCCCACCCCACGTTTCTGCTGATAACTGACAAAATCAATCATCATGTTTGTCTCATAATAACACACGGTGATGGTCACGTCACGCTTATGAATGATGCCGAGAGGCACGGTGGTGTAAGGCGTGCGCGAGCGTATCTCCTTGACATAGGGTATACGGAGGATGATGAGCATCCATCCGTCATCATACTCATAACGGGCCCGTTCGTCCGTATCGCTGATGTCGGAAAGAAAATAGTCGGGAATGTTAAACTTGTCCTCCAGATATTCTTGGTCTTCTTCTGTGGGGCATGTTACTTGAATCCAGCAGTTGGGCTGCCAATCGCTGATTGTCTTAAGTGTTGAGTTGGTGTTCCAATATGTTCTCATAAAGCAAAATCTCCATGACGATGCAAATAGGATGGAGCCTTGCTTTACTCATAAAAGCGGCTCTATCCTACGAAATTCATGTTTTCCGCGTGATAGTCGTCCATATTATAAATTAATGATAAATTCTTTTGTGGTGCAAAAGTAATAAATTCTTGCGAGACGGCAAGCCTCTTACCATTGTTTTTTAATGGCAAGAGGCTTTTTTTTAATCTTATTGTAACAATGGCGATGAGACGGTTATCACCTGATTATTATCTCATCACACATGACAAATCCGCCAAAGGTCGATTTCTCAATCTTTACATGAACGTAACGTGCCTTCTTGTGGCCCTTCCACTTGTGTGTGCGGTATAACGGATTTTCGGTGTCCTCCTGAGGCTCGTCTTTGCTGTAGACCTCATCATAAGTCTGTCCGTCATTGCTGAGCATCACCTGCACTTTAGAAGGCAGGAACACCTCGGTGCGCTTCATCTGCATGAAGCTCATCTCAACGTTGTTTATGCTTGTCGTCTTGCCGAGGTCAATGACCACGTCGATGGCAGGCGTGCCGAGGAAGCCTTGCCAGCGTCCATCGCTATAGGTCCAGCCGCCACACTTGCCGTCGATGAGACCATTGTCGCCGCCGGCGTTATAGCCTTTATAGTAGGGTTTGTTATAAGTGATCTTCGCACCGATAGCCTTGTTCTTTACTGTGCCCAAGGCCTGCGGACGCTCTCCAACCTCTTTTCTAAGATCAAAAGGATGCATGCCTTCCTCGTTGCGCAGACGGTCTATCTGGACTAACGCGCGTTTCTTAAACTCTTTATAATCTTTGTTCTCGGAACCCGTCCATCCCTGTTCAGCCAATGCGAGGCCACGAGGCCACAACATAGCCTCCACATGCTCCGTTGTTGCCACATGCTCGGTCCACAGGTTGCCTTGAACACCGGTTATCAACTTACGCTCAGCCTCAGGCAGATCCTCGCCAGGAACATAATTGTAGACCTTCTCCAAGGGCAGATAGCCACCAATGGCGGGGCGCTGTGTGGTTGGAGCATCCTGATAATGGTCGAGATAGCAATATTCGGCTGGCGAGAGCACCACGTCATAGCCGTGCTTTATGGCCTCGTGAGCGCGATCCTTGTCACGCCACACCATCACCGTGGTGTTCTTCGACAGGTTTCCTGCGATCACCTCGTCCCATCCCACGAGCTGACGTCCGTGCTCGTTGAGGAACTGTCCCATGCGGGTTATGAGATAAGCCTGCAAGTCATCCACGCTTGTGGTGCCCAGCTCGCGCATCTTGCTCTGACACAGAGGACAAGAAGACCACGATTTCTTTGCTGCCTCATCGCCACCCACATGAATGTAATGAGAGGGGAACACATCCATCACCTCCTTCAAGACATTCTCAAGGAAGTCGTATGTGGCAATGCTTCCAGCGCAATAGTCGGGCTGCTTATGCTTCTCGTGCGTGCATGACAGTTCGGGATAGGCTGTCGTTGCCTCGCTCGAGTGGCCCGGCATCTCTATCTCTGGCACGATGGTTATGCCTCGTTCAGCAGCGTAAGCCACAAGGTCGCGCAACTGGTCTTGTGTGTAAAAACCGCCATAAGCATTGGGGGTATCCTTAGAGCAATAGGGCTGTCCTGCCTCACGCCAATCGGCCCAATTTTCTATCGGTCTGTACGCCACGCTGTCGGTGAGTCGCGGATAGCGTTTTATCTCCATGCGCCAACCCTCGGCATCGGTGAGATGAAGGTGCAAACGGTTAAACTTATATTGAGCCATCACATCGATCTGGCGTTTGATGAAGCTCAGCGGATAGAAATGGCGCACCACGTCAAGCATCAGTCCGCGCCACTTATAAGCAGGAGCATCCTCCACGTCCACACACGGCACACCCTTCTTGTCCGTTATCTGGCCTACGGTCTGCCAAGCACGCATAAATCCCTCCTTTGCAGCAGCTTCTATCTGCAACGTGTCGGCTACGACATGCAGGCGATAAGCCTCTGGCGATGAAGCGCCTACGAGCTTTGCATAGCGCACCACCCTGTCTGTCTGGCCTTTAGCATCGGCAGCCCAAGATGGCACGAACACGTTCTCTGCCATCTCGCCTACGGTGTTCTCCACCTTTATGGCACCAGAGGTTGCAAACACGCCCTTTCCAAACGTTAGAGCATGCGGTTTGGGTAACAGTTTTATCGCTGTCTTGTTCTGGGCATTTGCCATTGGAGAAAAAGCCAAAGCACACGCCACGATTGACATCACGAGTTGTTGTTTGTTAGTCATAGATTGCATTTATTTAAAAAAAACAGATTATGGTTTTTCTGAAAGCTAATATTCCGTTGGCAAAAGTACGGATTTTATTTCATATAACCAAAAACAAACTCTTTTTTCGCTTTCTGTTACAAAACGCTTTCTGTCATAAACCCAAAATGGCGAGCTGCTAATTGAAGCGGCTCGCCATCTTATATATAAATACTTTCAAAATGTTTCTTCCTAAATGGAAAGGGGTGTCAGCTTGCTTTTTAAGCAAGCCAAGATTGTTTACTTGTGCAAATCAATCTTGTGACCCAAACTAATTGCCTGTGCTACAGTTGCAGCAACAATGGCGAATACAACTAATGTCATCATAATAATTTTCCTTTCTTTAAATTGTTATCCTTAAACTAATCTTATATATATCTTTTCTCTTTTAGACGATGCAAAATTACTACTATTCTGCTGTGTGCGCAAACAAAATAACAAAAAACACACTCAACCACCCATTTTTATTGACTAAAGTCAAATAACGATGTCATTCTGTCACATTTAGGAAATTTCCTTGAAACCATTTTGTCACATTAAGCGAAAGTTTGTCACTAAAAGAAGAAACCAGACAGCAAATAGGCAAAAAACAATAAATACCTTAATAAAATGTAGCAAACTGCTGTTTTTGAATTGTTTTTATTAATTTTGCAGATAGAATAACAACTCAAACGATGTCTTTAAAAATAAATAAAACTGTTGGCGACATATCAAAAGTGGCTTTCTCGCTGTTGCTTGGCGGCCTGATACTCTTCTGGATGTATCACGATTTCAAGTTTAGCGACATTGCCGACGTGCTTCGCCATGACATGAACTGGACGTGGATGCTTCTGTCCTTCCCCTTCGGCATATTGGCCCAGATGTTCCGCGGCTGGCGATGGCGCATGTCATTGGAACCTGTTGGAGAGCATCCTCGCCACTCTACAAGCATAAACGCCGTGTTCCTGTCTTACGCTCTGAGCCTCGTCATACCCCGCATCGGCGAGTTTGCACGTTGTGGCGTGCTGAGCCGTTACGACAAGGTGTCGTTTCCCAAAGCCTTGGGCACGGTTGTCACCGAACGCGCCATCGACTCTCTGCTTGTGGCCTTTGTTGCCGCCTTCACCTTTCTTTGGCAGGTGAGCGTGTTCAACGTGTTCTTCGACAAGACAGGCACAAGCATCGACGCCATTCTTCGTGGCTTCTCTCCTGCCGGATGGGCCGTGACCAGTGTGTGCGGCGCTGCTGCGTTAGCTCTTTTATGGGTGCTTGTACGCAAGCTCTCCATATATAATAAGGTGAAAAACACCATCGGCGGAATATGGCAGGGCGTGATGTCGCTTCGCAAGGTCAAGAACGTTCCGCTGTTTATCTTCTTCACCTTGGCCATCTGGGGCAGCTACTTCCTGCATTATTATCTCACGTTCTTCTGTTTCGAGTCGACAGCCCACCTCGGCATGTCCTGCGCACTTGTCACATTTGTCGTGGGAAGCATTGCCGTCATCGTGCCCACCCCCAACGGTGCCGGCCCGTGGCATTTTGCCGTGAAGACCATGCTCATCCTCTATGGCGTGGCCGACAACAACGCCCTCTACTTTGTGCTCATCGTTCACACGGTGCAGACACTTCTCGTTGTAGCCTTGGGCGTGTACGCATGGATAGCCCTGTCGTTCACAAAGAAGAGGACGGCTGCGGTACAGACAAACTGATTTCTTATTTTAAACCACATAAAACATAAAAAATTATGAGCGAAATCAAGAATCTAAAACCAGAGTGCATCTGGCGAAATTTCTATGCACTGACACAGGTTCCACGTCCTTCAGGACATCTTGAGAAGATACAGCAGTTCCTGCTCGACTTCGCTGCCAAGGCTGGCGTGGAGGCTTTCAAGGATGCTGCCGGCAACATCGTCATGCGCAAGCCCGCCACTCCTGGCATGGAGAACCGCAAGGGCATTATCTTGCAGGCACACATGGACATGGTGCCGCAGAAGAGCAAAGAAAGCACACACAACTTCGTTACCGACCCCATTGAGACATATATCGACGGCGACTGGGTAAAGGCTAAAGGCACAACCCTGGGTTCCGACGACGGACTGGGCGTGGCTGCCATCATGGCTGTCATGGAGGCTAAAGACCTGAAGCACGGACCCGTTGAGGGACTGATCACAGCCGACGAAGAGACAGGTATGTTCGGTGCCAACGATCTGCCCGAAGGCGAGCTTAACGGCGACATCTTGCTCAACCTCGACTCAGAGACATGGGGCAAGTTTGTTATCGGTAGCGCTGGCGGCGTTGACATCAGCGCAACGCTCGATTATAAAGAGGTGGAAACCGATTCCGAGGATTCTGCCGTAAAGGTTACGCTTAAGGGTCTGCGCGGTGGCCACTCCGGTCTTGAGATTCACGAGGGTCGCGCCAACGCCAACAAGCTCATGGTGCGCTTCGTTCGCGACGCCATAACCGAGTGTGAGGCACGCCTTGCTACATGGCACGGCGGCAACATGCGCAACGCCATTCCTTTCGAGTGTGAGACCGTGCTCACGCTGCCTAAGGAGAACGTGGAGGCGCTGAAGGATCTTGTTGCCGAATGGAAAGAGACTTTCGAAAACGAATATAGAGGCATCGAGAGCGGCATAGAGTTCTTCGCTACAGCTGTAGAGACACCCTCTCACGAGGTGCCCGAGGAGATTCAGGACAACATCATCGACGCTATCTACGCTTGCCACAATGGCGTGACACGCATGATTCCGTCGTACCCCACCGTTGTTGAGACCTCTTCAAACCTCGCCATCATCAACATCGCCGACGGCAAGGCATCTGTTCTCTTCCTCACACGCTCGTCAAACGAGACCATGAAGGAATATGAGGCCACCTCTCTCGAGAGCTGCTTCTCTATGGCTGGCATGAAGGTTGTGCTCAGCGGCAGCTACAACGGCTGGGATCCCAACCCCAACAGCGACATTCTGAACCTCCTGAAGAAAAACTACAAGGAGATGTTTGGCAAGGAAGCCACAGAGCAGGCCGACCATGCTGGTCTAGAGTGTTCTGTCATCCTCGGCAAATATCCTCACCTCGACGTTGTGTCGTTCGGTCCAACGCTCTGCTCTCCACACACCACAGGCGAGCGTTGCTGCATATCTACCGTTGCTCCATTCTGGGAACTGCTTAAGAAGACCATGGAAACGGTGGGAGAGAAATAATTAAGTGAAAAACGAAAAGTGAAAAGCGAAAAATCCAATAGCTAAGGCTATTTTAGATTATTGCTAAAAAAATTAAAAGGTAAAAAGGTAAAAAAAGGCTAACGCCATAAAACCTTTTTACCTTTTTCTTTTTAAAGAAGGCTCAGCTTTTAATAAATCATTGGATTGTTCACTTTTTCACTATTTTACTTTTTTACTTTTCGTTTTCCCCTTCCAAGGCGCCATCCTTTTTTACCTTTTTACTTTTTTACATTTAAAAAGATTTTTCACTCTTCACTCTTCACTCTTCACTCTTCATTTTTCCCTTCCAAGGCGCCAGCCTTTTTTTACCTTTTTACCTTTTTACCTTTTTACCTTTAAAAAGTCTTTTTACTTTTTTACCTTTAAAAAACCCTCATTTTTAGGTATTGCGGATGTTGTGCCAAGACTGTAACTTTGCAAACGAAAATAAGATTCAACAACAATTTAAAGAAAGCTTGTTTTTAAAGAAAACGCAAAGGAAAAGGAAACGCGAATTAAAAGAAAACGCAAATTAAAAGGGAAAAGAAAATAAAAGGAAAACGAAAAGTAAATTTTAAAAAAGAATAACGATGAAACCAACAATTGTAATTTATGGATCGTCTACAGGCACATGCCAAGAGATAGCCGAGACCATCGCCTCTAAACTTGGGGCAGACATCATTGACGCCGCAAGCCTTAATGCCGACGCAATAGCAAGTCATGACAACCTCATTCTCGGAACCTCTACATGGGGAGCAGGCGAGATGCAAGACGACTGGTATGATGGCGTGAAAGAACTTAAGAGCGCCGACCTCAGCAGCAAGACCGTGGCTCTGTTTGGCTGCGGCGACAGCGAGTCTTATCCCGACACCTTCTGTGGCGGCATGAAGGAGCTCTATGATGCAGCAAAGGAAGCAGGAGCAAATGTTCTTGACGGCGTGTCTGCCGACGGCTACACCTTCGATGAGAGCGAGGCTGTGGAAGGAGACAAGTTTGTTGGCCTTGCCCTCGACAACGTTAACGAGGACGACAAGACAGAAGAGCGCATCAACGCCTGGCTTGAAAGCATCAAACCATCACTCTAAGCTCCATGTGAGCATCTTATCTCTATGCATCACGTTTTGTGAGTGAAAAAAAGAAAAATTAATAATTCCCCCAGTTGAAGTTCCATAAGTGTGAAGCTTATGGAGCTTCAATAAAAATCATAAGCAAATGAATTATCCATCATCAGCAACACAGCAAGACACCACCCGTCTGCCCGAGGACATGAAAGTTTTGGTCAACCACATCTACGAGTTTAAGAAAGGTGTGCGCCTAATGGTGCTTTTCACCTTCAACAAGCGTTATGAGCAGTTTGCCGTCACACGATTGCAGCACCAGAACATAAGCTACGTCATCCAGCCTGTAGGTAACGACCGTCTGAACCTGTTTTTTGGCAAGAAAGAATGTCTTGATGCCATACGCTTGATGATAACGAAGCCTCTCTGCCAACTTACCCCCGAGGAAGACTTCATACTTGGTGCCATGTTAGGCTATGACATCTGCGCCCAGTGTGAGCGCTACTGCGAGCGCAAGAGCCGTCAGACAGAATGCTCCACTTGTAACGCCGAAACATGCGTCATGCTAAACTAAAAGAAAGCTACCTCAAGAAAAAGACAGAACAAGAGGATAACGAAGAAGGTGATGATGAAAAGGTGATGATGAAAAGGTGATGATGAAAAGGTGATGATGAAGAGATTGAAAATAGATTGATGAATAAATAAAATAAAGCTGAGCGCAAGCCACAAGCATGCCTCAGCCTTTTTTACCTTTTTACACTTTTACCTTTTTACCTTTTTACCTTTAAAAAGCCTTTTTACCTTTAAAAGTTCCACCTCAATCCCATCTGCAAACTAAAGTTGCAAGGATGTTCTTTGAACACGGTCTGCACGTTGCTGCCGTTGTCGAAATAATATCTCATTCCGGGCTCCACATACACACCCATCTGCTTGATGACGTTTAGCTGCACGCCAGCGGCAGCGCCGACCGACAGCTGCGCACGATCCTTGTCTATGTCGGTTGTGTGACCCTCCGTCTCCACCTTTGCCGACACGTTGAAGTCAGCTTGTCCACCCGCATTAACATAGGTTTTAAGCCAACTGTTGCTCCAAATGGTGTAGCTTGCCGTGAGTGGTATGCCTACATAATGAAGAGTCTGCTCATCCTTAGAGGCGTTGCTTGACGTGCCGTGCTCGAAAGACGAGTTGGCAAGCGTGTAGACAAGGCCCGAGGTAAGGGCGAGACGGTCGTTAAGAGCATAAGACACCGTTGCGCCAAACGACACGGGCATGTCGTGCTTCGTCGTCTCCTTACAGTCGCGTTGCAGAGGTTCAGCACTAAAATAAGCGTTGCTGCTACCCTGCGCCATGGCTACATCCGAATAGCGCACAGGCATGATGCCGTTAGTAGACGAATAGCGAGTCATGTTGCCCGATGTGCCGACACCAAACTGCCATTTCGACCCACCATTTGCTGCGCGTCGTGAGAACTGTTCTTCGGTTGCGGCAGAGCGCCTCATCGCCGTTGCGGCAGAGCGTCCCGTCGCCGTTGTCTGCGCCTGTCTGTTCGTCATGCTCCTTGCAGTCATCATGCTCTCTTCATTTAACCCACGCTTTACCTCAACCTTTGCTTCTTGGTCCGTCACATCCTTAGAAGGCGCGACACCATTGCCCCTCTCATCTGTGAAAGTCTGAGCAACAACAGCCTTGCTGTCGTTATCCGCCATCGCGACCATGTCGGCGCCACCGTCAGCGCGACGAGACATATACTGGGCTACCATTGTGGCGTTTGAACCGCTTGAAGGATTTGAACCGCTTGAAGGGTTTGAACCACCCGAATGGTTTGAACCGTCTGAAAGATTGGAACCTACAGACACATTGGATCCGTTTAAAGAATTGGAACCCACAGAAAGATTATAATTTTCCGAAAGCCCCGTCCTGGCAGCTCTTTTCGAAACCGCGGGGTTAACCTCGGCGTTGTCATAAGCCACCACGCCCAACGCCTTTGCTCCGCCAGGCAGCGTGTCATCATCGTGCGCATACCACCACAGCCCAGCACCGGCAACAATAGCCACCGATGCAGCCACAGCCCATCGTCTGAGCACCACACGTCGCGGTGTCTTGGCAATGGTCATCTGCGGAGCTGCCGTAGGCTGCGCGTCGAGCTTCTGCTCAATGGCATCCCACAGACCTTCCGGCACGTCAGCCTCAGCATTGCCGAGCCGCTGTCGCATCTGTTCTGCAAAACCGTTGTGTTTCATATTGTTGCCTTATTGTTGCTTTTTAATGTAATCGTTAATCATCTTGCCGAGCAATTTCTTCGCGTGAAAATATTGCGATGCCGACGAGTTCTCCTTTATCCCGAGCCGTTGCGCTATCTCCTTGTGGCTCATCTGCTCAAACACAAACATGTTGAGCACCAGGCGATAGCCCTCGGGCAATTCGCCTATCATTCTCGTTAATTCTGCAGGCGGCACCCGTTCTACCTCAGGATCCTCGTCTGGAACCTCTTCCGGAACTTCATCCACAAAGGTGAGTCGGGATTGCTTCCTCGTCATGCTGATGGCTTCGTTCACCACGATGCGGAGGAGCCATGCCTTCAGCGAACCCTCGCCCCGGAAATCGAAACTGGCGATGTTGGAGAAAAACTTCACGAAACTCTCCTGCACCACATCCTCGGCATCATCACGCAAAGGGACATACCTCAGCGCTACCGCCATGGCATATCCTACGTAGCGCTCATAC